>SMVA01409606.1_pt1 | contig 11071 bp, 10 predicted proteins | sample 2456451 | NCBI WGS metagenome assembly SMVA01 (sample SAMN11095933, study PRJNA526329) | marine sediment metagenome | biome: Marine sediment; feature: Surficial sediment; material: Deep marine sediment; isolation source: Hadal surficial sediment | place: Pacific Ocean | collected 2014-05 | depth...
CCCGGTGGCGGGCGGCCCTGATGTGCGCCAACTGCTCGCCTTGCTGCGCGAGATGTGGCAGCAACAGCCGGTAGCGGCGATGGATCTGGTCGAGGTGGCGCCCGCGGTTGATCCGTCGGGCATCACCGCCGCCAACGCGGCGCATATCCTGCTGCAGGTGCTGGGCTACATCGGTACTGCAGAGTAGGCGCCCGCGCGCTTGACGATCTGTTGACGTATCCGCGGTAAGATCGCGCCATGCACGTCCACGCCCACCACGACGCCCGCCACCACGAGCATGGGGACGACGCCACCGGGCGGCGGCGGGGCGCCGAGCGGCGCGGGTTGCGCAAGACGTTGTTGCTCACCGCGCTGATTCTTGTCGCCGAGGTGGTCGGCGGCTACCTGTCCAACAGCCTGGCGCTGCTCGCCGACGCCGGGCACATGCTCACCGACGTGCTCGCCATCACGCTGGCCTACGCGGCGCTGGGATTCGCGACGCGGCCGCCCACGGCGCGAAAAACCTACGGCTGGTACCGGCTCGAGGTGCTCGCCGCGCTGGTCAACGGCGTGACCTTGGTGGTGATGTCGTTGTTCATCTTCTGGGAGGCCTACGAGCGCATGCTCGAGCCGCCCGAGGTGTCGACGGGAATGATGCTCGCAGTTGCCGTTGTCGGTCTGGTGGCCAACGCCTTGGGGTTGTTCTTTCTGCATGGTCACGGCGGCAGCCTCAACATGCGCGGGGCGTACCTGCATGTGCTCGGGGATCTGCTGTCATCGGTGGCGGTGGTCGCCGGCGGCGTGTTCATGGCGTTCACCGGCATCTTCCTGGCGGACCCTGTGCTCTCGGTGCTCATCGGTGTGATCATCATCTTTGGTGCCTACCGGTTGCTGCGTGAGTCGGTGGACGTACTGCTCGAGGCGATCCCTCGAGGTATGGAGCTCGAGGAGGTCGGCAACGCCATCGCCCGGGTCGAGGGCGTCGTCGGCGTGCACGACTTGCACATCTGGAGCCTGACTTCCGGGCGCAACGCGCTTTCCTGCCACGTCGAGGTGCGCACCGACACGCTGGCCCAATCCGACGCCTTGTTGGGCCGCATCAACGACATGCTGCGCAGCCGCTTCTCCGTCACCCACACCACCATCCAGATGGAATCGGAGGATTACCGGCGCTGGGCGCCGATCCACTGGAATCTCTCGAGCTCGGACCAGGTGCAATGAGCTCGGCGCCGCTCTCGGCCGAGCAGACTGAGCGTTACCAGGGGCATCTGTCGCTGGCCGAGATCGGCGCCGAGGGACAGAGGCGCATGCTCGACAGCAGCGTGCTGTTGGTCGGGATCGGCGGGCTCGGGTGCCCGGCGGCGCAATATCTCGCGGCCGCGGGCATCGGCAAGCTCGGCTTGCTCGACGACGACATCGTCGAGCGCTCCAACCTGCAGCGGCAGATCCTCTTTTCGGTCGATGACCTCGGGGCCAACAAGGCGGAGGTGGCGGCGGCGCGTCTGGCGCGGCTCAACCTGGACGTCGAGCTGGTGCCGATGGTCGAGCGGTTGTCGGCATCCAACGCCGCCGGGCTTATCGAGGGCTGGGACCTGATCATCGACGGCAGTGACAACTTTGCCACCCGTTACGTCGTCAACGACGCCTGCGTGCTCGCCGGCGCGCCGCTGATCACCGGCAGCATCTATCAATTCGAGGGGCAGGTCACGGTGGTGCGCTCGCCACTTGGCCCCTGCTATCGGTGCATTTTTCCGGCGCCGCCCCCGGAGCAGGCGCCGTGTCGCGAGGCGGGCGTGCTGGCATCGCTGCCCGGTGTGGTGGGTACCATCCTAGCGACCGAGGCGATCAAGCTCGCTGCCGGCGCCGAGTCGTCTCTGGTCGGCCGCCTGTTGCTCATCGATGTGCGCGAAGCCTCGTTCCGCTCGGTGCGCGTCAAGCGCGACCGCGGCTGCGCCCTTTGTGGCGAGGCGCCCAGCATCGAGCGGCCGACGGCGGTTGCGGTGTGCCGTGCCCGCGCCGATTGAGATGATGCGGCGGCGCCCGGCGCTCGCTGCCCGCGTCTCGCAGGAAACACGATGAGCCCGGCGCGCTGGCCCTATGGCCCGCAGTGCCGCATCTGCGTCAGCTTGGCCGAGTCGTCGCCGGCAAGGTTGCGGCAGCGTCTTGCCCAGCTGGCCCAGCTGGCCAAGCTGGCCAAGCTGGCCAAGCTGGATAGTGCCGACCTGGTGGAGATCCGACTCGACGCTCTGGCGCCCGAGCACCAGCCTTCGCCAGCGCTGCTCGGCGAGCTGGTGGCAGCGTCTCCCGTGCCGGTGGGATTTACCCTGCGCCCATTGTTCCAGGGCGGTGCCTTTGCCGGTGATGAAGGGGCTCGCCGCCTCGTTCTCGAGCAAGCCGCGGCGGCGGGTGCCGGCTTCGTCGATGTGGAGCTCGAGGCTGACTGGGTGGGAGAATTCGTCGCCGCGTCGGCGTGCCCCGTGGTGGTGTCGCACCACTGGGAGGCGGCGCCTGTTGGTCTCGAAGCGTGCGTCGATCGTGCCCACGCGCTGGCCCCCGCCATGATCAAGCTGGTGGCAACCGCGCTGTCACCGGACGATGCCTTGCCGTTGTTGCACGCCGGGCAGAGGCTGCGGGACAGGGGGCAGCCGGCCACCTGTTTCTGCATGGGCGCCGCCGGCGCCGCCAGCCGCCTGCTGGCGGCGGGGCAGGGTGCGGCGTTGATCTACGCCGCTCTCGAGAGCGGTCGGGAAGTGGCCGCGGGGCAGTGGCCGTTGCGGCGGCTGGTCGGGGAGCTCGGGGTGTCGCATTGGCAGCCGGGCACGCGGTTTTGCGGTCTTATCGGCGACCCCATCGGCCACTCCCTGTCGCCGGTTATCTTCAACGCCGTCTTGCGTGAGCGCGGTATGAACATGGCCTACGTGCCGGTCGCCGGGGGGGATCTCGATGCCGTCCTGCGGCTGCTCACCGGTGCCGGCTTTCGCGGCGTTAGTGTAACCATGCCGTTCAAAGAGGAAATGGGCACCCGCGCGGCACAGCGCGAGCCGTTGGTGGAAGCTACCGGAGCGGCCAACACCGTGGTGTTCGGCGCCGACGGCTGGTCGGCCTTCAACACCGACGGGCGTGCCGTTGCCGACGCGCTTGCCGCGGTACGCCCGGTTGCCGGGGCGCGGATCGTCGTGGTGGGCGCCGGCGGCGCGGCGCGCGCCGCCGTCGTGGCACTGACCGACGCGGGCGCCGTGGTGAGCGTGGTCAACCGTACGGTGAGCCGTGCCGAGGAGGTCGCCGCGCTGGTTGGCGCCGACTTCGGCGCCATCGAAACCCTGCAGCAGGGTGGCTTCGACGTGGTCATCAACGCTACGCCGGTAGGCATGGTTCCGGTAGGCATGGTGGCCGGCGGGGGAGATGGCATCAGGCCCACCAGCGCGCCGCAGCCCAACGCGACGCCGTTCCCGACAGCCTGGCTGAGCGGAGATGAGATCGTCTTCGACATGATCTACCGGCCGCGGCGCACCGCCCTGCTGCGCCAGGCGGCGGAGCGTGGCTGCACCACCATCGAGGGCTTGGAGATGTTCGTGCGCCAGGCCGCCGCCCAGTACCGGCACCTGACCGGCGATAAGGGCGATGAGCCGTTGGCGTCGATGCGGCTGGCCGCGGACCGGGTTCTGGTCGAAGATGAGGCGCAGAATCCCACCCACGATGGCACACCTCGGCTATGAGCGATGACCCCAACCGTCCGACGGAGGAGAGCATCATGAGCGATGAAACGGGTTCCAACGAGCTGGATTCTCAGGAGGGCGCCCCGCCAACCGACGACGCGGGCGGTTCTGACGCCGCGGGCGGGTCCGACGACGCGGGTGGTTCTGACGATGCGGGCGGTTCTGACGACGCGGGTGCTTCCCACGAGACCCCGCCGGAGTCTGAAGGGCCTACGGGCGCCGCGGCTGTCTTCGGACCGTTCTTCAACGCCATCTTGGCGCCGGCGCAATGCTGGGAGGCGCTCGACGCCAAGCCCAAGCTGGCGGCATGGATCGTCGTCTGGATCGCGGTGTTTTCCACCGTTCTAGCGGTCATCAACCTGCCGATAACACGGCAGATCATGGTGCAGTCCGCGCAGGCATCGCAGCGCGCCGCGGGGCAGGAGATGTCTGCCGAGCAGGTGCAGCAGATGGCCGGTTGGATGACGACAATCGGCACGGTGGTCGCCTACGGGTCATCGCTCATGATCCTGCTGCTGATCGCCTTCACGGCGCTTATCATTTGGGTGATTGCCTCGATCATGGGCGGCACCGGTTCCACCTTCGGTCGCGCTTTCGGTGTTGCCGCCGGGGCGGCGGTCATCCGGCCCTTCCTGTACAGCATCTACGCAACCGTCATCCTCAATATGAACCCGCCGGAGATCCGGCGCCCCGAGGATGCCTCGACGATAACCCCGACGCTTGGCCTCGATCTGTTGTTGGCGGGGCCCGACACGCCCGTCTGGCTCAACGTCATCTACCAACGCTTCGACCTGTTCAACTTCTGGTGGCTGGCGCTGATCGTCTCCGGCTCGATGGCGATACTGAAGCTGCGCCAGGGCCAGGCGATCACCCTGGCGGCGCTGATGTGGTTTGTGGGCACGTTGTTTGCCGTCGGTGTGGCGATGCTGCAGAGTCTCGCGTCCCGCTGATGCTGCGACCTCGCTGATTGACCACCGCGGCGTGCCGTTGCTACCATCGGCTCTCGACCAACGGAGCGACGCTCATGCGCAGCGACATCTCAATCCGCAGCGACATCTCGGCCCGGACCTCTCGACCCGGCACGCACGCTCCGTCTGCGCTGGCCCGTGGCGCCTGGCGATATTGGTATTGGTCCAGGTAGGGCCGGCTTCCGCTTCTCGCTTTTTCCCTGACAACAGATTCGAACGGAGGCTGGGCCGTTGATCGAACGGTCGAGGTGTCTGCGCGTTTTCCCGGATTTCACTGATTTCGCCGTTGCCGCGAAGCAGGGGAACTTCGTGCCGGTGTGTGCCGAGCGGCTCGCCGACTTGTTGACCCCGGTGAGCGCCTACCTGCGCGTCGCCGGTCGTGTGCGCCGCCCCTTCCTTCTGGAGAGCGCCGAGGGGGGCGAGCATATCGGTCGCTATTCGTTTCTAGGCGGCGACCCCTTCCTCGAGGTCGAGGGTGACGCCGACGGTGTGTTCGTGATCGACGCCGGCGGCAAACGCGAGAAGATCGAGGGCGACCCGGTGGCGGCGCTGGCGGCGCTGCAGTGCCGTTACCAGGCGCAGCCGATTGCCGGTGCGCCGCCGTTCACCGGCGGCGCGGTGGGCTACATCGGCTACGACGCCGTCCGTTGGGTCGAGGACGTTCCAGCGAGCAATCCATCCGACGGCGACATGCCGTGGGTGAGTCTGGCCTACTACGACAGCGTTCTGGCGTTCGACCACCTTCGCCACCGGGTGGTGCTGGTCGCCAACGCGCGCGTCGAGGACGGCGCCGGCGTTGCCGAGCTCGAGCGCGTCTATGAGGAGGCCATCGACCGGTTGGAGCGCCTCTCGGAGATGCTCGACGCCGAACCCGAGGCCGCCGCGCCGCTCGATCGGGTGCTCGACCGTGTGGGGGGGGACACAGCCGAGGCCGGCGGCCTCGCCGAGAGCCTCGACAGCGACGCTTTTTGCGCCGCCGTGGACGCTGCCAAGGAGTTCATCGTCGCAGGAGATGCTTTTCAAATCGTGCTATCGCGCCGCCTGAGCTGCGAGACCTCGGCCCGCCCGCTCAGCGTCTATCGTGCGTTGCGGGCCATCAACCCATCGCCCTACATGTTCATCCTCGATACTGGATACGGGCACGTCGTTGGTTCGTCGCCGGAGATGCTGGTGCGGGTGACCGACGGCGAAGTGGAAAACCGCCCCATTGCCGGCACCCGGCCGCGGGGCGCCGACGTTGAAACGGACGCGGCGCTGGCAGCGGAACTTCTGGCCGACGACAAGGAACGCGCCGAGCACCTCATGCTCGTCGACCTGGGGCGCAACGATGTCGGCCGGGTCGCCGAGTACGGCACCGTGAGTGTCCCGGAGTTCATGACGGTGGAGCGCTATTCCCACGTCATGCACATCGTCTCTGCCGTCAAGGGAACGCTGCGCGCCGGAATCAGTCCGCTGGAAGCGCTGTTCGCCGCCTTTCCCGCGGGGACGGTGAGCGGTGCCCCCAAGATCCGTGCCATGGAGATCATCGACGACCTCGAACCGGTGGCGCGAGGTGTGTACGCTGGTGCGATCTTGTACGCGGATTTCGCCGGCAACCTCGACTCCTGCATCGCCATCCGCACCATCGTCATGCGCAACGGACGCGCCGAGGTGCAGGCCGGAGCCGGCATCGTCGCCGACTCGGTGGCGCGGCGCGAATACGACGAGACCAACCAGAAGGCGGCCGCGGCGTTGGCGGCGCTCGATTGGGCCAATCGCGCCGAGCAGGCGGAGCGCGCCGAGCACGCCGAGAACGCCGAGAACGCCGAGAACGCCGAGAACGCCGAGCACGCCGAGAACGCCGAGAACGCCCCGCGCGCCCCGCACGCCGAGCGCACCAAGCCATGATCCTGGTCATCGACAACTACGACTCGTTCACTTACAACCTGGTGCAGGGGCTGGGTGAGCTGGGGGCCGAGCTCGAGGTGCGGCGCAACGACGCCATCGACGCCGACACGGCGCGCGCCCTGGGCCCCGCCGGCATCGTCCTGTCTCCCGGCCCAGGGCGTCCCGAGGGCGCCGGTTGCTGTTGCCAGGTGGTGGAGACGTTGGGGTCGGACATTGCCATTCTCGGTGTGTGCCTCGGGCACCAGGCCATTGTTGCCAGCCTCGGCGGTGCGGTGGAGCGGGCCCCCGAAGTGGTGCACGGCAAGACGGCGTTGATCGAACATGATGGAGAAGGCTTGTTCGCCGGGTTGTCGCAGCCGCTCGAGGTAGCGCGCTATCACTCGCTCGTGGTGCAGGCCGACAACCTGCCCGAGGGCCTGGAGATTACCGCCTCCACCGGCGACGGATTGATCATGGGGGTGCGCCACAAGGAGTGGCCGGTGTTCGGCGTGCAGTTTCACCCCGAATCCATCGCCACTCCGGAGGGGCCCGAGATGCTCCGTAACTTCCTGGTCATCTGCGGTGAGTTGGAGGCCTGAGCGTGCTGACCACGACGATCCGCAAGGTCATCGAAGGAAACGACCTGACGCGACACGAGGCGCGCGCCGCGATGCAGGTCATCATGCGCGGTGACGCGACGCCGTCGCAGGTGGCGGGCTACCTGGTGGCGCTGCGCATGAAGGGCGAAACGGTAGACGAGATTACCGGTAGCGCCGAGGCCATGCGCGAGGCTGCAGTCATGGTACCGGTGGACGGCGCCAACCTCGTTGATACTGCCGGTACCGGCGGCGACGGGGCCGGCACCATCAACATCTCTACCGCGGCGGCACTGGTGGCCGCCGGCGCCGGCGTGCGGATCGCCAAGCACGGCAACCGCAGCGTATCGAGCAAGTGCGGCAGCGCCGATGTGCTCGAAGCGCTCGGCGTGACCCTGGTCGAAGATCCGCAGATGCAGGCGGCGATCCTCGAGCAGGTCGGCTTCGTGTTTCTCTTCGCCCCCTTCCAGCACCCGGCGATGAAGTACGCAATGGCTCCCCGCAAAGAGCTCGGCGTGCGCACCGTGTTCAACGTGCTGGGGCCGCTTACCAACCCCGCCGGCGCGTTGCACCAGGTGGTAGGGGTATACGACGGAGCCATGGTCGAAACGCTGGCCAATGTCCTGGGTGCGCTCGGCGCCCGGCGCGCCCTGGTGGTGCACGGTGCCGGCGGGCTCGACGAGCTCTCCACCGTGGGCCCGACGAGGGTTGCCGAGTGGGACGGATCTGCGGTCGATGTCTACGACATCGAGCCTGCCGACCTCGGTCTGGAGCCTGCCGAAGTCAGCAGCCTGGTGGGGGGCGACGCGGCGCACAACGCCGCCGCCATTCGTTCGATCCTCGAGGGGAAGAGCGGGCCGCAGGCCGACATCGTCGCCCTCAACGCGGCGGCGGCGATCTACGTCGGCGAGGCGGCGGACGGCCTGCAGAGCGGCTTGCACCTGGCGTGGAAGTCCATCCAGAGCGGCGCTGCCTTGCAGCGACTCGACGCCTTGGTGGAAGCTTCGCGGGGGGCGGCATCATGACGCTGCTGCTTTCGGACCTGGTGGATGCGGCGCGCGATACCACCCGCCGCCAGCGCTTCGTCGTCGGTGAGAACGGGCTGCGCGCCGAGGCCGAAGAGCTCGGTGCTCGCAGTATCGCCGGCCGCTTTCGCGCCGCGCTCGACGCCGCCGGTGTTTCGGTGATCGCCGAGGTCAAGGGCGCCAGCCCGCTGCGTGGCCCGTTGCGGGATCCGTTCGTGCCCGCCGAGCTCGCTGCCGAGTACCAGGACAACGGCGCGGCGGCCGTCTCGGTGCTCACCGAGGAGCATTTCTTCGCCGGTTCCATCGATCACCTGTTGGCGGTGAGCTCGTCGATCGAGTTGCCGACGTTGCGCAAGGACTTCGTTACCGAGCTGTATCAGGTGTTCCGGGCCGCCACCGCGGGCGCCAGCGCCGTGCTGCTGATCGCCGAGCTGCTCGACGGTGCGGCGCTGCGCGAGTTCGTCGCCGCCGCCCACTCCGTGGGCATCGATGCGTTGGTGGAGTTTCACCGGCCCGAGTTGCTGGTTGCTGCCGTGGAGTCCGGCAGCGGCATCGTCGGCATCAATAACCGCAACCTGGACACCATGGAGATCGACTTCGAACACGCCCTGACCCTGGCACCCGAGTTGCCTCCCGACATCGTGTCGGTGGCAGAGAGCGCCATTGGTGAGCCGGCCGATGTGGTGCGCGTCGCCGAGGCGGGCTTCGGGGCTATTCTCGTGGGCACGGCGCTGGTGTCCGCCGAGGACCCCGGGGTTTTGCTCGAGAAGCTTGTCGATGCGGGTGCCGCAGGCGCTGAGGGCGCCTCCGCGATGCGCGCGGGTCTCGGCACGGCGGACCGCGACACGGCGGATCCCGGTACCCCCGGCACCGCGGACCCCGGTACCCCCGGCACGGTAGACCCCGGTGCGGCGGCGGCGGAGAAGCAGGGCGACGACGACTATCCCGATATCGATTTTGACAGCGCGACCCTGCTATGAGCGGCCTGCGCTGGAAGGTGTGCGGCATCACCAATCTCGAGGATGCCGGCCGCGCCGTGGCCGCCGGCGCCGACGCCATCGGGTTTGTCTTGTGGCCCGGTAGCCCGCGTGCCGTGTCGGTGGAGGATGCCGCCGCGATCGGGCGCCGGCTTCCCGCCGAGGTCTGGAAAGTCGGTGTCTTCGTCGATCCGTCGGCGGCGGAGCTGGCAGCATCAGCCGAACGTGCCGGGCTGGACTTCGTCCAGCTCTCCGGCGACGAAACCCCGCAGCTCTGCGCCGCCGCCCCGTGCCCGGCCTGGAAGGCGCTGCGGCTGGCGCCCGGAACCTCGGCCGAGACCGCCCAGCGGCAAGCCGATGCCTATCCCGGCGCCACGCTGGTCGTCGACGCGGGCGTTCCCGGCGAATATGGCGGCACCGGTGAAACCGCCGATTGGGCGGCCGCTGCCCACCTGGCGTCGCAACGTCCGGTGGTGCTTGCTGGCGGCCTGCGCGCCGACAACGTCGGCGCCGCCATCGAGCAAGTGCGTCCTTGGGGCGTGGACGTGTCCTCGGGGGTCGAGGCCCGGCCGGGCGTGAAGGACGAGGACAAGGTGAAAGCATTCGCGCAGGCATTGGAGCCGTACCGATGAGCGATGACCTCAGGACGATGCCCGACGAGCGCGGCCGCTTCGGTCAGTTCGGCGGCCGTTTTGTGCCCGAGACGCTGATCCCGGCGTTGCTCGAGCTCGAGGAGGCGCACGCCGATGCCATGGGCGACGCGGCGTTCACCGCCGAGCTCGACAGCTTGCTGCGCGAGTTTGCCGGGCGCCCGACGCCCTTGTACCGGGCGCGCCGGCTCGAGAAAGAGCTCGGCGGCGGCACCGTGTGGCTCAAGCGCGAGGACCTGTTGCACACCGGCGCGCACAAGATCAACAACACCCTGGGCCAGGGGCTGTTGGCGCGCCGCATGGGCAAGCCCCGGGTCATTGCCGAGACCGGCGCCGGACAGCACGGTGTCGCCAGCGCCACCGTGGCGGCCATGTTCGGACTCGATTGCACGGTGTACATGGGCGACGAGGATATTCGCCGGCAGCGGCTCAACGTCTTTCGGATGCAACTGCTGGGCGCCGAAGTGGTGCCGGTTTCTTCCGGCAGCCGCACCCTCAAGGACGCCACCAACGAGGCCATCCGCGACTGGGTCACCAACGTCGAATCGACCTTCTATATCCTCGGCTCGGTGGTGGGGCCGCATCCGTATCCGGCCATGGTGCGCGACTTTCAGGCGGTCATCGGCCGCGAGGTGCGCGCCCAGTTGGCCGCTGCGGGCGAGGCGGATCCCGACTTGCTGGTCGCCTGTGTCGGCGGCGGCAGCAACGCCATCGGCTTGTTCGCCGACTGGCTCGACGACGACGTTGCCATGATGGGGGTGGAGGCGGCGGGGCACGGCATCGATACCGGGGAACACTCTGCCACGCTGTCGCTCGGTGAGGTGGGTGTGCTGCACGGTTCACGCTCCTATCTACTGCAGGACGACGACGGTCAGGTGAAGCCGGCGCACTCCATCTCCGCCGGTCTCGACTACCCGGGGGTGGGTCCGCAGCATTCCTTCCTGAAAGACAGTGGGCGCGTTACCTACACCTCGGTTACCGACACCCAGGCGGTGATCGCCTTGCAGCGGCTATCGCGCGCCGAGGGCATCATCCCGGCGCTGGAGAGCTCCCATGCCATCGCCAAGCTGTACGAGATGGCGGAGAACGACGAGCTTGGCGATCGACGCCTGGTGGTGTGTTTGTCGGGTCGCGGCGACAAGGATGTCGAAGCAATCGCCGCCCATCTCGACGCCCACCCCGAGGAGGACCTGCGGTGAAGCCCAACGCAGATCGTGTCGAGGCCGCCTTCGCGGCGGGGCGCCGCGGCGGCCGGCCGCTGGTGGTGCCGTTCATCACCGCCGGCTTCCCGCAC
>SMVA01103122.1_pt1 | contig 11069 bp, 9 predicted proteins | sample 2456451 | NCBI WGS metagenome assembly SMVA01 (sample SAMN11095933, study PRJNA526329) | marine sediment metagenome | biome: Marine sediment; feature: Surficial sediment; material: Deep marine sediment; isolation source: Hadal surficial sediment | place: Pacific Ocean | collected 2014-05 | depth 0-1...
AGACACCGTCATGCCGTGAATCGTGTCACCCGCCCGAGACGTCACGATCGTGACGCCCGTGGTCCAGCGACCCATTACCTGCTTGAACGCGTCTCGGTCGAGGGCCACGCCACTCCTCCCGGTCCGGGTTGATTGAGAATCCGGGTTGACGAAAAAAGGGACTGGAACTCTCGTTCCAGCCCCCCGTGGACTCGACGACTCGGAGCGTGCCGAGGCTAATAGTCGCTGCCCTGCTCTTCGGCCGTCCTGAACAGGTCGATCTTGCGAGCGAAGCGGGCCTTCTCGTCCTTCGGATCCGGCACCCAGTAGATGTTGACCGTCTTGCCCGCCGGAATGTCCGTGAGCGAACCCTTCCTGCCATTGATGGCGACCGACGTGCGCTTCAGGATCGATCCTGTCGGGATGACGTTGAACTCGGCTTCCTTGCCCTTCTTGAGCTTCAGATGCTTGGGCGGCTTCGCGCCGACTCCGGGCTTCTTGACCTTTACCTTCACGGTGTTGTTCTCGGCGTCGAAGCTGATCCAGGTGGCCTCCGTCTGGGTGCTCTTCGACTTGGCGGCGGTCGCCGTCGTCGAACCCACCGCCAGCAACACGAAGGCCGTGACAGCCACTCCAACCACGATTCGATGGGCCAAACTTCTCATCTCGGTTCCTTTCGCATGACTTTCGCATGACTGGGGCGCGCCTTCGCCTCGGCGCGCCGGTACAACATCGCGTCGTTTCTCGATGGTCCCACGGGAACCGGCGAGCCCGGGGACCACAGCCTACACGCTCTTGGACGCATCTGGAACGCCGCGATTCACCCTTTGTGTGCCATTTTCGGAAGCCGTGTCGGGTTTTCCCTCTCCCCGCAGGAACTCCATGACGTACGGTCCGAAGACCTCCAGCGGCCGGATGCCAGGCGCCAGCTCGACCATCAGGGCGTAGAGGAGCGAAATCGCTCGGGACCACATCACGATCCCGGCCGGCAGCCGAAAGCTGCGGATCTTTTTCAACTGATGGCGGGTGCGTTCGAAATATTCGCCCAGATCGAGGTTGGCGACCTCCTGGGGCGTCAGGTTGTAGTAGGCGGGATCGAAGCTCAGCTCGGCCAACTCCTTCACGATCGGGACATCGCAAGCGTCGATGGCCCCGGCCTCGACCAGCGAACGCGCATACAGGTCCGAGTCCCGCGTGAAGCTCGCCAGCACGTTGCGGCGCAGGGCGGCCAGGACTTCCGGCTCGATTCGCTGATTCATCCCGAAGTCGATCAGCCCGATCCGGCCCTCGGCGTCGACCATGATGTTCCCGGGGTGAGGATCACAGTGGAAGAAGCCATCCCGGAACAACATGTGACAAAAGGCACGGGAGACCCAGCGCACGTGCTCGTCGACATCGAAGCCGCGCTCGGCCATGGCCGCCGAGTCATTGATCTTGACGCCTTCGATGTACTCCATGGTGAGTACGCGCTTTCGGGTGAGCGACCAATCGATGCGGGGAATCCGGATCCGCGCAGCCAACTCGGGATCCATCGCAAGATTCGCAGCGATCTCCTCGGACGCCTTGCCTTCGCGGAGGTAATCCATTTCGCCCAGGATTGAATCGCGCAGCTCGTAATAAACCGGCATCAGATCTGCAACCACGAAGAAGTTGAAGCCCCAGAGCGCCAGTTTGGTCATGGCGAGATCGATGGACACCGACCGTTCGATACCCGGATAGAGCACCTTGACCGCGACCTCGCGACCGTCGCGCGTACGGGCACGGTGCACCTGGCCGAGGCTGGCCGAGGCAAGCGGTGCAGTCGAGAAAGTCTCGAAGAGATCGTCGACGGAATGGCCCAGCTCGGCGCGGATCTGTTGGATGATCTCCTCGGACGGGTGCGGATCGACGCTGTCCTGGAGTTTGGCGAGCTCGTCGGTGACCTCGGATGGCAGAATCTCGAGCCGCAGGCTCGCCACCTGGCCCACCTTGATGAGGGCTCCCTTGAAGCGCGTAGCCACCCGCACGAAGCGCACCGCGAGTGCGTGCAGGCTTGCGACGGAAGCGGCCTCCGACCCGCGCCACCAGCCGCGATTCGAGAGCACGACACGCAGATAGAGAGAGAAGGCGCGTACGATCAGGCCGAGCATCACGACCGCCCGGTGTAGGAGCGAGGCGAGGGACGGTCCAGCAATGCGCGACATGGCACGAGAACCTAGCCCGCATTTCAGCCAAGCGTGTCAGGGCCGCGACCGTTCTCCGACGTAGAGCAGCGCCAGATCCATCACGTTCGTGCCGGTGGGACCCGTGCGAAAAAGGCCACCCTCAACGGAAAAGAACCCGTAGGCGTCGTTGTCGTCGAGAGAACGACGGGCATCGAGACCCCGACTGGCTGCGTGACTCACGGTCGCCGTGTCGACGAAGGCGCCCGCAGCATCCGTGGGCCCATCACTGCCATCGGTACCGGCCGCCAACAGGCTCATGGGAACGTCGGGAGACATCTCGAGTGCGGCAGCCAGTGCCAGTTCCTGGTTTCGACCGCCGCGGCCCGCGCCACGCACCGTCACCACGGTCTCTCCGCCGGCCAGAAGCAGCACGGGCGCAATCGGGCACGCCTCTCGAGCCAGGGCGACCAGGGCGCTGGCGGCCTCCCGCGCCTCACCATCGAGTGGGGGTGAGACGACCAGAACCTTCCAGCCGCGCTTGACCGCGGCATCACGCGCCGCCTCCAAGGCGACGCGGTTGCTGGCAATGATCCTGCTGCGCACGCGCTCCAGCGCGGCCTCGCCGGGCTTGGGCGTTTCAGGTCTCTCGCCCCGGGCGCCGGACTCGAGCAAGCGACGCACCCGGTCCGAGACCCCGTTCCAGACACCGCGCTCACGCATGACTCGAACGGCGTCCGCGAAGGTCGTGGGATCGCCGACCCATGGTCCCGACCCGATCACGTCGAGCCGATCGCCGGGAACGTCGCTCACCAACAGGACCTGAATGTGGTGCGCGGCGGCGCGACGCGCCAGCTTTCCACCTGCCAGCTCCGCCAGATGTTTCCGGACCGTATTGAGTTCAACGATGTCGGCCCCGGCCTCCAGCAGCAGCCGCGTGGTGTCTCCGAGGTCGCCGAGTTCGAGTCCCTCGACCGGACAGGCGGCCAGGCTCGAAGCCCCACCCGAGAGCAAGACGCACAGCAGGTCGGCGGGATCCGCCTGCTCGACCAGAGACAGGACCTCACGGGCGGCCGCGACGCAGCGCGCGTCAGGCACCGGATGAGCCGTCTCGAGCACGCGGACCCCGCGAATCCCGCGTGCAGCCTCGGCGTGGCCTTGCTTGGTGATCACCAGGCCTTCCCGCAGCGCATCGCCCGCCCATTCTGCGAACGCAGCGGCCATCGGCGCCGCCGCCTTCCCGATCGCGAGCAACACGATGCGGGCGTCGACTTCCAAGCTGTGGCCCGCGATCGCTCGCTGTCGTCCGGTCCCCACCAGCTCGCGCCGCACGGCGTCGGCCGCGTCAACGGCCGCGATCGCCTCAGCAAAGATGGCTTCGAGATCGGCGCGCACCCCGGCCGACGCGGGGTCGTTCACGGGGCGCTGCCCGAATCCGTTTCAGTTGGGGAGGGGGACGGCGACCGAGGCAGCGGGCGTTTACCGCGGGACGCAACCGGGGAGATCGGCTGAAGCGGCACCAGGGTGATTTCGATGCGGCGATTCCTGGCGCGGCCTTCCGGCGTCTCGTTCGACGCCACCGGCTCGAACGCGCCTCGGGATACGGCTTCAAGACGGGTCGGATCGACGCCCCGGTCGGCCAGAATCCTCACGACCCCGCTCGCGCGCGCACCGGCCAGTTCCCAGTTGCTGGGATAGCGTTCGGACCGGATCGAAACGTCGTCGGTATGGCCGCGCACCACGACCCGGTACTCAACCTTCCTCACGCGTTCCGCCACCTTGCCAAGCACCTCGCGCCCACTGGCGTTGATCTGTGCCGAGCCGGGCTGGAACAAGACGTTCTTGGAGAGGTTCAAGCGCAATCCGTCGCGAAGCTGGTGGATCTCGATGGCCCCCGCCGCCACCTCGGCCTCCAGATCCTCGATCAGGCCCGAATAGGTCTCGCGCAGGCGACCGACCTCCTTGCGGCGATCGGCCAGCTCGGCTTCGCGGATCGCGAGACTCTCGCTCAGCTTCGCCTCGGCCTTGCGAAGCCGCTTGACGTCTCGGTCGAGCACGACCTGGGTCTGTTGAAGATCCTCGAGCTCGTCGATCAGGGCGACACGCTCGGAATCCAGGCTCTCGCTCGAGGCCGTCAGCCGCTTGACCCGCTCGGCCAGTTGATCGCGTTCTTGCACCACCTTCTCGTGCGTCCCACTCGTGACGCAGGCCACGGAGAACACGCCGATCAGGAGTATTGCGGCGCCGAGGCCAGCGTCAGGAAGATGGGGCCAACGTGTGCTGAAGTGCTTCATCGATCGTTTCCACATATTCCAGTCCGAGACCTTCCAGAAGCTCCGGCGCGACCTCGTCGACGTCGCGCCGGTTCTTTTCCGGGAGAACCACGCACCGGATGCCGGCCCGTTTGGCCGCCAGAATCTTCTCCTTGATGCCACCCACCGGCAGGACCTTGCCGCGCAGGGTGATCTCGCCGGTCATCGCCACGCGGGGGTCCGAGACCCGACCGGTCAGGCACGACACGAGCGACGTCACCATGGCGATCCCGGCCGACGGACCGTCCTTGGGGACGGCCCCGGCGGGCACGTGCACGTGGATGTCGGCGTGCTCGAAAAGTTCCTGGTCCAGTTCGAATTCGTCGGACTTGCTTCGCAGCCAGGAGCGCGCCGCCTCGGCGGACTCGCGCATCACGTCACCGAGCGATCCGGTGAGCTTGAGCTTTCCCTTGCCGGGCATCCGGGTCGACTCAACGAACAGGATGTCTCCACCCGACGGCGTCCAGGCCAGGCCGACGGCCACACCGGCCTGCCCGCCACACTCGACGATCTCGGGCTCGAAGCGCACGGGCCCCAGCAAGTCGGCCAGATCTCCCGGCTTCACGACGACCGGTCCGTCGACCTGTCCTTCGGCGACCCGCCGCGCGGTCTTGCGACATACGGCGCCGATCTCGCGCTCGAGATTCCGCACGCCGGCCTCGCGGGTGTAGCTACGGCACAGCACCCGGAGCGTGTCGTCCGGAATCGTGAAATCGATCCCGGTGATCCCGTTCTGTTCGCGCTGACGCGGGACCAGGAACTGCTTGGCGATCTCGACCTTCTCTTCCTCGATGTAGCCAGGAAGCTCGATCACCTCCATCCGGTCGCGGAGCGCGGCCGGCACGGGGCCCATCTGGTTGGCGGTGGCGACGAAGAGCACCTGGGACAGATCGAATGGCACCTCCAGATAGTGATCGCTGAAGGTGTGGTTCTGTTCCGGGTCCAGCACTTCCAGCAGTGCCGAGGACGGATCTCCGCGGGCGTCGGCCCCGACCTTGTCGACCTCGTCGAGCACGAAGACGGGATTGCGGGTGCCGGCGCGGCGCAAGCCCTGGATCAGGCGCCCGGGGAGCGCTCCGACGTAGGTACGTCGGTGGCCGCGGATCTCGGCTTCGTCGTGAACGCCGCCCAGCGAGATTCGCTGGAACTCCCGGCCCAGCGCCCGCGCGATCGAGCGGCCCAGGGACGTCTTGCCAGTTCCGGGCGGACCGACGAAGCACAGGATCGGACCCTTCAAATCGCGCTTGAGCGAGAGCACCGAGATGTATTCGATGATGCGCTCTTTCACCTTGTCGAGTCCGTAGTGATCCTCGTCCAGGATCCGGCGCGCCTCGATGATGTCGAGCCGGTCTTCCGAGAGCTTCGACCACGGCAGGTCGACCATCCAGTCGAGATAGGTGCGGATCACGCTGTGTTCGGCTGCGGCGGCCGGCATCTGGCTCAGGCGGTCGAGCTCGCGCGTCGCCTGCTTCTCGGCCTCCTCCGGCATCCCGGCGGCCGCGATTTTCTCGCGAATCAGCTCGATGTCCGATTCCTGATCCTCAGACTCGCCCAACTCCTGGCGAATCGTTTCGAGTTGCTGGCGCAGCATGTAGTCGCGCTGGGTCTTGCCGATGTCACTCTGGACCTTTTCGCGGATCTCGCTCTCAACCTTGGCGGCGTCGCGTTCACGAGCGATTCCCTCCAGCACGAGCTTGAGACGACTGGGGACGTCGATCTCCTCGAGCACCGACTGCTTGCCCGCCACATCGACGTCGAGGTGGGAACCCGCCAGATCCGCCAGCTTCGAGGGGTCGTCGATGCCGCCGGCCAACAGCTGAAGCTCATCGGACAACCGCGGACTCTCCGCCACCAGCGCCGAGAATTGCTCGGCGACGTTTCGCATCAGCGCCGCCGTCTCCACCGATTCGAGATCCCCGGTCTCCTCGAGGCGTTCGATCCGGCCTCGCAGATACGGATCTTCCGATTCGAATTCCACCACACGGGCACGGGTGATCCCCTGCACCAGCAGTCGATATGAATCGTCCGGGAACTTCAGCATCCGTGCGATGCGCATCACGGTTCCGATGCGATAGACATCGTCGGCGCCGGGACTGCCCTCCACGGGGTGGCGAACGGCGCTCACCATCAACAAGCGTTCCGGAGTCACCAGCACGTCGTCGATCAGACGCTTCGACCGCTCGGAACTCACCAGCAGTGGCGAGGGAATGAACGGAAAGAGCACCGTATTCTTGAGCGGCAACACCGGCATCGACGCCGGAATGTCGATTCGGGCGGCCTCTTCTCCGTGGTCGGTACCCACCAGGACGGTAGTACCCTCGCCCTGCTCTTCGGCCTGGATCAGATCGAGATCGCTCGGCAACTCACTCATCCTCGGGAGCTTCCAGCTCTACCTTCACGGAAACCCGCGCGCGCTTGGGCAGTGTCACGGTCAAGAAGCCGTCCGCCAGGTGGGCATTTACACCGTCCCGTTCGAATGCGATGGAAATGCGCAGTCGTCTCTCGAAGGGCCCCGTGGCGATCTCCATCTGGTGCAGACGATGCACGCCGGAGGGCTCGGGGACCAGTCGGACACCGCTGATCCGCAGGTCCTGACCGTCCACGGTGACGCGTAGATCGTCGCTTCGAACACCCGAGAGCTCGGCGCAAACCACGATGCTCTTCTCCGTCTCGAAGACGTCCACGTCGGGCTGCCAACGATCGCCTCGCAGGCGGTCGCGAAATTCGCCGTACAGCTGTCCGAACGGGTCTTCACGCCTCCCGCGGCTCACGCCAACCCCCTTGAAACCAGGCGACTCAGGAGTCCCCCTTTTCCTCGCTGTACTCGGCGTCGACCACTTCCCCATCATTGTCGCCGGCCGCCGCACCCGACGCAGCCGGTTCGCCCGCGGTCGCTCCGGCATCCCCTCCCGGCGGGGTCTGCGCCTTGTAAAGGACTTCGGCCACCTTGTGAAGTTCCTGCTCGACCCGCTGCCGCGCCACGTCGATGCGGGCCAGATCCTCGCTCTCGAGGTCCTTTTTGGCCTCCTCGAGCGCAGTCTTCACGCTCTCGGTATCGGCATCCTGGAGCTTGTCGGCATTCTCTTCGAGCATCTTCTCCGCCTGGTAGATCATCGAATCGAGCGAGTTGCGCTTTTCGATGGCCTCCTTGGCGGCGTGGTCCTCGGCCGCGTGGGCCTCGGCCTCCTGCATCATCCGGTCGATCTCGGCCTTGTCGAGACCGCCGCTGCCTTCGATGCGGATCGACTGCTCCTTGCCGGTAGCCTTGTCCTCCGCATGCACCGACAGGATGCCATCGGCGTCGATGTCGAAGCTCACGTCGATCTGGGGCACGCCGCGCGCTGAGGGCGGGATCCCGTCCAAGATGAACTTGCCGAGCGTACGATTGCCGGCCGCCATCTCTCGTTCTCCCTGGAGGACGTGGATCTCCACCTGGGGCTGACTGTCGGCCGCGGTCGAGAAGACCTGGCTCCGCTTCGTCGGAATCGTGGTGTTCTTCTCGATCAGCTTGGTCATCACGCTGCCCAGCGTCTCGATGCCCAGGGAGAGCGGCGTCACGTCGAGCAGCAGCAAGTCCTTCACGTCGCCGGACAGGACGCCCCCCTGGATGGCCGCGCCCACCGCGACCACCTCGTCGGGGTTCACGGTCTTGTTGGGTTCCCTGCCGAAGAGCTCCTGCACCTTCTGCTGAACCAGGGGCATACGGGTCGAGCCACCGACCAGCACCACTTCATCGATGTCCGAGGCGGAAAGGCCCGAGTCCGCCAGGGCCTGACGACAGGGATCGAGCGTCCGGTCGACAAGATCCTCGACGAGCTGCTCGAACTTCGCTCGCGTCAGCTTCAGGGTCATGTGCTTCGGACCGGTCTGGTCCGCCGTGATGTAGGGAAGACTGATGTCCGTACTCTGAGCGGTCGAGAGCTCGACCTTGGCCTTCTCCGCCGCCTCGCGCAGACGCTGGAGGGCCATGGGATCCTGGGAGAGGTCGATCCCCTGGTCCTTTTTGAACTCGCCGATCAGGTAGTCGATCACGCGATGGTCGAGATCGTCGCCGCCCAGATGGGTGTCGCCGTTGGTGGCCTTCACCTCGACGACGTTGTCGCCCACCTCGAGAATCGAGATGTCGAAGGTGCCTCCACCGAAGTCGTAGACCGCGATCTTCTCGTCGTTCTTCTTGTCGAGGCCGTAGGCCAGCGCGGCCGCCGTCGGCTCATTGATGATGCGCTTGACGTCGAGGCCCGCAATCTTGCCGGCGTCCTTGGTAGCCTGACGCTGAGCGTCGTTGAAGTACGCGGGCACCGTGATGACAGCCCCCGTCACCTCGGTTCCCAGATGGGCCTCCGCCGCGGTCTTGAGCTTTTGGAGCACCATGGCCGAGATTTCAGGCGGCTTATAGGTCTTGTCGCCGACCTTCACGATCGCTGTGCCTTCAGAACCTTCGATGACTTCGTAGGGAACCAGTCGCATCTCCTCCGAAACCTCGGAGAGACGCCGGCCCATGAAGCGTTTGATCGAGTAGACGGTTCCCTGGGGATTCGTGACCGACTGTCGCTTGGCAATGGCACCGACCAGACGCTCGCCGTCGTCCCCAAAGCTCACCACCGAAGGGGTGGTGCGACCGCCCTCCTCATTCGTGATGACCGTCGCTTGCCCGCCTTCCATTACCGCCACCACCGAATTGGTGGTGCCGAGGTCGATGCCGATGACCTTGTCCGAATCTGCCATATCGCCCGTTCTACCTCCAGCTGACGGCCGCTCGACCCGTTACGCCTGAGCGAGGACGGAGGAAACGCCGTGAGAGGTCGAAAGCTGGTCCCCCGCAGAGTCCTGTCAACCGTTCCGACGCGATCGGGTGCAATTGTGGCCAAAAGGCCCCGAAATTGAACGAGTCCGGTCGTTTCGGTGTCGAAACCGGCTGATGGAATCGCCGGAGCGTCAGAAGGCCGCTGCCCTAACTCCTTGGAATCACGATGATTCCTGTTGAGGAGAGGAACCGCCGGGGTATACTCGCCCGCTCCCCGGCGGGACTGGTCGGGGCGAGTTGCGGAGCCAGCGACACACGATGAGTCGAACCCTGAGCTGGGTGGTCAACGCAGGGCTGCTGGTGCTCTGCTGCTTCCTGATCGCGAATACGGCCAACACCGTATTCGCGTCGCTGTTGACTCCTGCACCCGACACAGCATTGCCGGCGGCGTCGGGTTTGACACCCGCCAAAATGAGCTGGGAAGACCGGCAGGTGATCCTCAATCGCAACCTCTTCGGCTCGAAGCTGGTGACGGACGCGGTGCCCGACATCGACCCTCTGGCGGACCTCGAGGAGACCGGACTTCCCCTGCAGCTGGTCGGAACCCTGGCCACCCTGGACCCTGAGGATCCCGACGCCGTGGCAACCATTCTGGACCAGGAATCCAAGGAGAACCTCTCCGTTCGCATCGGTGACAGCCTCCGGAACGGTGCGGCGACCGTGCAACGCATCGAACGCAAACGGATCGTGCTGCTCGAACGCGGCGAACTTCGTGAACTCTCCCTGGACGAGTTCGATCGGGTCGCGTCCAGGCGCCCGAACGCCAGGACCGGCAAGCGCAGTGCACGCCGGCCGGCGCGACCCACGGCGCGGCAGCGCGCCGCCGCCAAGTCGGCAGTCCAGAAAATGAACAGAGCCGTTCGCCGACCGGCTGAAATCTTCTCCCAGGCCAACATGCGCCCGAAGTACGAATCCGGTCAGATCGTGGGCGTCGAGGTCAGCGCGATCAAGCCGGACAGCAAGTTCGAGGAGGCGGGCCTCCAGAACGGGGATCTCATCACGAGCCTGAATGGCATCTCCATCGACAGCCCGGAACAGAGCGCAAAACTGCTGATGGAGCTCGCGAACAGCGACACCTGGACGATCACGTACAAGGACCGGGACGGCAACGAACGCTCCGTGGAAGTCGAGGCACCGAAGTGACCGACGGCGGCCGGCAAACAGGAGACGCCCCGATGTCGTTCCGCGCCCGATTCGAAGCGCCGGCGGCGTCCGGAAACAAGCAAGGAAATCCGGGTTCGAGCGTCCGTCGATTCACCGCTGTGCTGCTGCTGGCCCTCGCGGCCGCACTGGCGTTGCCGCTCGCAAGCTCGGCCGACGATGTCGACGAGAGCAAGAAGTTCATGCTCGACTTCCGGGACGCGGAGCTGACCGCCGTGATCGATCTGATCGCCAAGCACACGGGCAAGAATTTCATCTACGACGACCGGGTCCGCGGCCGGGTCACGATCATCTCGCCCGAGCCCATGACGCCCGAGCAGGCGTGGGCCGTGTTCGAATCGGTGCTGCAAGTGAAGGGCTTCACCACCGTGGTAACGCCGAGCGGCGCCCTCAAGGTCATCCCGCTGCGCGACGCCAAGGAGACCAATGTCGAGACGTCGCTCTCTGCGCGCCTGCCGGCCAATCGGGACACCTTCATCACGCGCCTGATTCCGCTCGCCTACATCGATGCCGAGTCGATCGTGAACACGCTCAAGCCGCTGGTTTCGAAGGACGCGGCGATCACGGCCTAAGCACCGACCAACATGGTGATCCTGACCGAGTCGTCGTCCAACATCCGGCGCCTGATCAAGATCCTCGAGTCGATCGACATCGAGACCTACCGAGAGGAGC
>SMVA01092310.1_pt1 | contig 11068 bp, 6 predicted proteins | sample 2456451 | NCBI WGS metagenome assembly SMVA01 (sample SAMN11095933, study PRJNA526329) | marine sediment metagenome | biome: Marine sediment; feature: Surficial sediment; material: Deep marine sediment; isolation source: Hadal surficial sediment | place: Pacific Ocean | collected 2014-05 | depth 0-1...
ACGGTTTGCATGCTGGTAACAACCGGGAAGGGGTTGGCTACCGTGACGTGGGTGGATGTCGGGTCGAGACCCAGCGCGTCAAACGGAGGTACGTATGCGCCGGGAGCCGCTGTCCAGAAATCGGTTAGCGGTGCGATGGGATTCGCAGCAGCGGGAACGCCCAGGTAGTACGGGAGTGTAATGATGCCGGCGTATACATCAGCGAGACCGAAACCGCCAACGGCTGCGGTGTTAATCCCGGTCGGGCCCACGGTGGTGGGGGCCGGTTTGGCTATGCTACGCAGGTTTTTCAGAACTGGAGTTATAGATTGCGTCTGGGCGGTCCAGCTAAGAATGATGTCTTCTGGAGGGATGCCTACGCTGGCGGCCGCAGCTTCCTGACCCAAAGTTATCTGACGCAGACCTTCGAGCGCCTGGGCATCTTCATCGGGCACCAGAGAATATGTGCTGTTGCCGTTTTCATCTACCCAGGGCGTTGTTCGTTTCGACAGGAAGTAGGTTGTGTCCGGTGTGGCGTCATTGCCTTGCGTATCGTTTATGTCGTTGGTAAGCACCGCCATGTAGGTGCTCATTTCCTTCAAGGGACTGAGTGGAATGATGGCCAAGACGTTACCGCCGACAACCGTAGCCACGTACTCAACACCCGGCGTCAACTCCCGGACGATCCCACTGACGGCCACAATTGTGCCAAAAATGGTTGAGACTTCAAACAGACGAACAGACTGGCCCGGAACGACCGAGGCCGGGTCCAGCGCGTATGGTTGGCTCGTGAAAGTGGTGACCCACCTCTCGGTAGGACTAAAGCCATCTATCGCACTAAGCGCCACCAGGGGATCGGAATAGTCGTTCGGGTCATCAACCAGTGAGTCCAGGTTCAATGTGAGATCAGTTGTACCCAGAAAAAACAGGTTGAATGGCAGCGGTGCCACTCCGCCCGACGGATCAAAATCCGCGGTCAAAACTCCGGTGACGATACTGCCGTCTTTATTGGTTGCGGGTGCAACTGGTGCGGCCACAACATTGATTACGAAAAAAGCAGTGAAGTGAAGCAGTATCAGGCGCTTAATCATTCATTCGGTCCCCGTGGAAGTGCAAAGCAAATTCGTCGCTTGCCGAAATTACCGGTTGGCGTAACAATCGTACAATATTGAGAATGAAAAAATGGTTTTTTTCAATCTGCCGAAACCGGTTCGGATTGCAACCGGATTCATCGTAATTGCGATTACCGTCCAATCATACGATACCGTACGTAAAAAAGCACAATTTACAAAGTCCTGAATTGATTGTATTTGACCTCAGTCAATCATTTACTGCAAACCCAGCGGCGAAAACAAACAGTTCACCGCAAAAAGAATACGACTGATCTTCTTTAGAGCTCACGAAAACCCGCATCAGCATATAATTGCTGGCGGTCAGATTAATCAGAGAGAATTAACGTGGACTGCACACAAATCATCATGTCACTGTTCCTGCTTGCCCCATGTAGTGATGGTGGAGGCACGTCCATGGACCTTGTGATTGCGGAATCACTCGCCTTTCCGGACCGGCTTGAACAGGATCGAGTCAGAGACCCTTTGCGCCGTCCCGACCTGGTTCTGTCCTTTTTCGAAATAAAACCCGGTATGGTTGTGCTGGACCTGTTTTCCGGTGGGGGTTATTACACCGAGATTGTCAGCCGGATCGTGGGTAATAGCGGAAGCGTTGTCGCTCACAATAACGACGCCTACCTGGCTTACGCTAAAGAGGCCATAGACAAGAGGTACATAGATCACCGCCTGCCGAATGTTGACCGCATTACAGCGGAGGCGAATGAGCTGTCCTTGCCCCGTGCTACATTCGATGCCGCCCTGGCCATGCTCACATGGCATGATTTTTACTATATGGACGAAGAAAACGGCTGGCCTTCAATCGATGCACCTGCCCTGATCACAAAACTTTGCTCGGCTCTGAAGCCTGGCGCCATCCTGGGCATCAGCGATCACGTTGCTGCTGCCGGCAGTGACCCGCGCGAAACCGGCCAGAATTTGCATCGTATCGATCCGGAACGAATCAAGGCTGACTTGAGCGGTACTTGTTTTGAATTCAAGGGCGAAATCAGTGCCCTGCGAAATCCCGATGACGATCACGGCAAATCCATGTACTCAGAAGGAATACGCGGAAAAACCGATCGGGTTGTCTACAAGTTCCAGCGTAAGTAATTTTCCGTATGGTCCAGCCAGTTCAGAACCCGGCTCTACTTTTTCTGCGGAATATATAGATCTGTAATGGTGCCTTCAAAGACTTCCGCTGCCATGGAAATACTTTCTGAAAGAGTCGGGTGAGGATGTATGGTTAGGCTGAGATCTTCGGCTTCGCAGCTCATTTCAATGGCAAGGGCGCATTCTGAAATCAATTCACCGGCATTAATACCGGTAATTCCGGCGCCAACAATCAGACCGGTGGATTGATCAAATATCAACTTGGTAAAACCTTCGCTACGATCCATACCAAGTGCACGGCCGCTGGCAGCCCAGGGAAATTTGCCCACTCCATAATCCATCCCTTGTTCCCTGGCTTCACTTTCCGTTACGCCCACCCACGCCACTTCCGGGTCCGTGTATGCAACGGAGGGAATGACCCGGGCATCAAAGGCGCTTTTCATGCCGGCGCAGACTTCCGCTGCTATCTTGCCCTCATGCGTGGCCTTGTGCGCAAGCATCGGCGGACCAACCACATCACCAATGGCAAAAATATGAGGGACATTGGTGCGCATTTGCTTATCAACCGGAATATATCCCCTGCTGGTGACTTCAACCCCGGCTGATTTTGCTTTGATTTTTCCACCATTCGGCGTACGGCCAACCGCAACCAGAATCCGGTCGAAATTTTCAGTGCCTGAGAATTTTCCTTCAAAATGGGCCACCAAATAATCGTCGGCGACATCGACCCGGGTCACCTTGGTTTCAAGGTGAATGGCTTTATAGCGTTTGCTGATTCTTCTCTGTAATGGCTTAACCAGGTCCGGATCAGCGCCGGACATCAACTGGGGCATCATTTCAACGACCGTAATCTCACTTCCCAGGGCCTGGTACACGCAGGCCATTTCAAGACCAATAATGCCTCCGCCGATGACCAGGAGTTGGTCTGGAATATCCTCTAAATTCAGTGCATTCGTTGAATCCATCAAGCGGGGATCGCCCCAGGGAAGGCCGGATAATTCGAGTGACTGGGAACCTACAGCAATAATCGCATGCTCGAAGCTGACATTCTTTTTACTTGCACTCCCTTCATCGCTGCTTCTGACAACTATTCCATTTGAGCCGGAAAATTCAGCCACTCCATGAATAAACTTAACGTTGCGTTTTTTCGCCATGCCGGCCAGCCCGCTGGTAAGTTTGCTGACCACCTGATCTTTAAAGCCCCGTAACTTTTCGAGATCAATGCTTGGCTCACCGAAAATGACACCATGCTCTTTCATTGCCGCTGCTTCATCAATGACCCTGCCGGCATGCAAAAGTGCTTTGGAAGGAATACAACCAACATTGAGACAGATACCACCCAGCGTCGGGTAACGTTCCATTAACGCAACTCGTAACCCCAGGTCTGCAGCACGAAACGCAGCCGTATAGCCTCCCGGCCCCGAACCCAATACGACCAGGTCGTAATCAAATTTCCCGGCAACCCGGGGCTCGTTACTTTGATTCATTCTGGTTTTTCCCTGCTTGTCAGGCTGCTTTCAATGATGAGTCTCTCACCTTCCTGCCGCAGACTGAAATGTTTCAGAAAACTCATTCCCAACAGGGCTTCATCACCCAAGCCCGGAACGATGATTGCCCGGACATTACTTAATTCCAGTTCGCCGAGGCTAACTCTGTTCAGCCGTGTAACCCAGGCCCTTGCTGGCCCGGCAGCGGTCCTGATTTGTATACGCGGACCAAACTCCAGGCCCATAGCCCTTGCCGATCTTTCTGCAATCGCCACGTCAGTGGCCCCGGTATCAATGAGAAATACCAACGGCATGCCATTGATCTTGCCTTCAGCGCGATAGTGACCGTTGCGTTCGCGCTGCAACATCACCATGACCCGTCCATTTTCATTAATTTCCTGGATGATGCCGGCATCGCGCTGCGTTACGGCCTGGTAAAATGCGGTCAGACCAACCATCAGGCCAATTACAGCCATCCATACGAACCAGCGGCCGGTCTGAGGTCGTGCCTGATGAACAGGTCCTGGCTGATTCATTTCATATCCCGCTGAAAATACCTGCTTACAGCGTCAACCTTCTCAGGTCTTCCAGGCGGCTGGACAGATAGCGTACAAAATACGCCGCTTCCGCACCATCGATAACGCGATGATCGTATGACAGCGATAACGGCAACATCAACCTCGGTTTGAATTCACTGCCATCCCACACCGGCATGGTGCGCGACCGGGAAACCCCAAGTATCGCAACTTCCGGTGCGTTTATGATGGGTGTGAAGGCTGTTCCGCCAATACCACCCAGGCTGGAAATGGAGAAACAACCACCCTGGATATCCTGTGGTTTAAGCTTGCTCTCCCGGGCCCTGCCACTGACTTGTGCCAGTTCCGCCGCAAGCTCCATGATGCCCTTGCGTTCGCAATTGCGGATCACAGGCACAACCAGGCCGTTTGGCGTGTTGACTGCAATGCCGATATTGAAATATTTCTTGAGGATCAGGGTTTCGCCATCACCATCAAGAGACGCATTGAACTGGGGAAACTCTTTCAATGCGGCAACGGTAGCCTTGATCAGAAAAACAAGCGGCGTCAATTTGAATCCCCGGGCGATAGCTTCCTCGGTGTTTGCCTTGCGAAAGGCCTCCATGTCCGTTATATCCGCTTCGTCGTGCTGAGTGACGTGAGGAATGCTCACCCAGTTACGGTGCAAATGACCAGCGGAAAGTTTCTTGATGCGGGAAAGTGGAGTTTTTTCGAATTCGCCATAGCGGCTGTAATCCACTACCGGTAATTTGGGAAAATCGAAACCAAGCCCTGCAGTTCCTCTGGAAGCAGGTCCCGCACCACCGCTCATGACGGTTTTGACAAAAGCTGACACGTCTTCCCTGACAATTCGCCCCTTATTGCCACTGCCTGTCACTGAGCTCAGATCGACGCCCAATTCGCGCGCAAATCGCCGGATGGCCGGGCTGGCGTAAGGAATGCTGGATGGGTCTGAGCCAGATGTCCCTGAAGTTGCTTGCCTTGGTTTTTCCGGCTTTGCCTCTTCAGAAGATTGTTCTACCTGAGATTGATCAGCGGTGTGCGGTTTGGGCGACGGCTGTTCAACACGCTTTTTGTTCTCTTCCCCGGCTTGTTCTTCCCCCTTTTGACCTTCTTTATCGCCACCGTCACTTACATCATCAGATACCTCCAGTATCGCGACAATGTCTCCTTCAGATACCGTGTCATCAAGTTTGAGCTTCATTTCACGGATTACACCGGAAGCCGGTGATGGAACTTCCATGGTGGCCTTGTCACTTTCCAGGGTGATTAACGATTGTTCCTCTTTAACCTGATCACCCGTGGATACAAGTACTTCGATCACCGGGATCTCTGAGAAATCACCAATATCCGGAACCTTGATTTCAATCGTGTTACTCACAAGTTCACCGAATTTATTCTGTCGGGATCTATTCCCAGTTTCGTGCGGGCAGACAACAAATCACCCTGGCTTAGCAAGCCCTGACGAAACAGGGCATAAAGGGCTGCATACGCAATATTGTACCGATCCACTTCAAAGAAACGACGGAGGTTTTCGCGAGTGTCAGACCTGCCAAAGCCATCCGTGCCAAGCACTATGTAGTCTTCCTGCGGTAGAAAACCACGAATCTGATCTGCAAACGCCCGGACATAGTCTGAAGCCGCCACAACCGGGCCTTGCCTGTCAGCAAGGCAGGCTGTTACCCAGGGAACCCTGGCTTCTTTTTCAGGATTCAAGCGGTTCCAGCGAGTGCAATCAACTCCATCACGGCGTAATAGTGTGAAACTGGTTGCACTCCAGATATCAGAAACAACTTCGAAATCCTGTTCAAGGATGTTTGCGGCTGCCATGACTTCGCGCAAAATCGTACCGGAGCCCATCAACTGTACTTTGCGGCCGCCTTCGGGCCCTTGCGTTAACAGATACATGCCATTACGAATGCCTTCCTCTGCATTCTCGGGCATTTCCGGATGGCTGTAGTTTTCGTTCATCACCGTGATGTAGTAATAAACGTCCTCTTGCTCCTGGTACATTCGCCTCATGCCATCCTGGACGATCACGGCGATCTCATAACTGAACGTCGGATCATAGGAAACGCAGTTGGGCACCATTCCAGCCATCATGTGACTGTTTCCATCTTCGTGCTGCAGGCCTTCACCATTTAAGGTCGTGCGCCCCGCAGTTCCCCCGATCAGGAAACCCCTCGCCCGCATGTCACCGGCAGCCCAGGCCAGATCACCGATTCGCTGAAATCCGAACATGGAGTAGAAGATGTAAAAAGGGATCATGGTAACTCCACTGCTGGAATAACTGGTTGCCGCGGCTATCCATGACGACATGGCGCCCGCCTCAGTAATCCCTTCCTGCAGGATCTGGCCTTCCTGATCTTCTTTGTAAAACATCAACTGGTCTGAATCCACAGGCGTATAAAGCTGCCCGACCGACGAATAGATTCCCAACTGCCGAAACATACCCTCCATGCCGAAAGTACGTGCCTCATCCGCCACGATCGGCACAATACGTTCAGCCAGGTCTTTTTCTCGCAGTAAAATTGCCAGCGCCCGGACAAAAGACATTGTTGTGCTGATTTTCCGGTCACCGCTGGCCTTGAGCAATGGCTCAAAAATCTCGATGCCGGGCATTTCAATCAGCTCACTTTTAGTGCGGCGCTGGGGGATCGAGCCTCCGAGTTCCTTGCGACGCTCCAGAACGTACCTGACCTCATCACTGTCCGGCCCTGGATGGTAGTAAGGTATCTTGTCCAACTCGTCATCGGCAATCGGTAACCCAAAGCGGTCCCGAAACTGGCGAATTGAATCGATGTCCATCTTTTTTAGCTGGTGAGTTATATTCTGGGCTTCACCAGCTTCCCCCATGCCATAGCCCTTCACCGTCTTGGCAAGGATCACAGTAGGCTGATCCTCGTGGTTTACTGCTTTGTCGTAAGCCGCGTACAATTTATGCGGGTCATGACCGCCACGATTCAGGCGCCAGATATCCTGATCTGTCATGCTGGCAACCATTTCCAGTAATTCGGGATACTTGCCGAAGAAGTGTTCGCGTGTATACGCGCCGCCCTTGGCTTTGTAGTTCTGGTATTCGCCATCCACGGCTTCTTCCATGCGCTTGCGCAGCAGGCCGTCTTTGTCCTTGGCGAACAGCTTATCCCAGTAGGAGCCCCAAATGACCTTGAGCACATTCCAGCCTGCGCCCCGAAACACACCTTCCAGTTCCTGGATAATTTTGCCATTGCCCCGAACCGGGCCATCAAGCCGTTGAAGGTTGCAATTGACTACGAAAATGAGGTTGTCCAGTTTCTCCCTTCCGGCGAGGGAAATGGCCCCCAGAGATTCCGGCTCATCAGTCTCGCCATCGCCGATAAAACACCAAACCTTGCGCTCAGAGGTATCTGCGATACCACGATGATGTAAATACTTCAGGAACCTGGCCTGATAAATTGCCATGATTGGACCCAGCCCCATCGAAACTGTCGGAAACTGCCAGTAATCAGGCATCAGCCAGGGGTGCGGGTATGAGCTCAGACCCTGGCCCCCGGTTTCCTGTCGAAACCCATCCAGCTGTTCCTCCGTGATCCGGCCTTCGATATAGGATCGAGCATAAATTCCCGGTGAGGAATGGCCCTGGATGTATATCAGGTCACCCCCGCCGGGATGATCTGGACCGCGAAAGAAATGATTGAATCCAATGTCGTATAAAGTCGCCGCCGAGGCAAAGCTTGCGATATGCCCTCCGAGTTCTCCTTCACGCCTGCTGGCGCGTACCACCATTGCCATTGCATTCCAGCGGATGATTGATCGGATGCGATATTCCAGTTCCGTGTTCCCGGGGTGACTTGCACCCTGTTGGGCAGGAATCGTATTGATGTAGGCGGTTGTGGCCTTATAAGGCAAATGACCGCCCGAGCGGCGCGTGTAGTCAACCAGTTTTTCCAGCAGGTAATGGGCTCTATCCGGCCCCTCTCGCTCAATGACTGCTTTTAGAGAGTCAATCCATTCTTCTGTCTCCAGCGGATCAATGTCGCCTGAAACTTTGTCACCCTTCCCGGTCATTCAGCTTCTCCCATATGGGCCTCACCTGATTCAGTTTTACTTTGATAAATTTGGGCATCAACAACGGCTATCGCGGTCATGTTCATGACCCGGCGCTCTGAGGCAGATGGCGTCAGTACATGCACCGGCATCCTCGCACCCAATAAAATCGGACCAACCGTTACCGCATCACTGACAGCCCGGGCCAGCCCAAAAGCGATGTGAGCCGCGTCCAGGTTTGGAAGAATCAGCAGGTTGGCGGGGCCATGAAGCCGTGAATGAGGAAACATTTGCTTTCTGTATTCATCATTCAGCGCCATGTCAGGGGTCATCTCACCGTCAATTTCCAGGTCAGGCGCCTTCTCTCGCAATATCTCCAGCGCTTTTTTCATCTTACGTGCTGATTTGTCTTCGTAGCTGCCAAAAGAAGAATGTGACAAGAGGGCGATTCGAGGGCGAATTCCAAATATTTTAATTTTTTCCGCCGCCATAATCGTTATTTCAGCTATTTCGCTGGCAGTGGGGTCAGAGTTCACGTTGGTGTCACAAACAAAATAAGCCCCTTCCGATGTGCTCAGTGCACCCATGGCCGCAATCACTTCCGTGCCGTCCTGCTTGCCGATGACATCCATTACATCCTGCAGCTTTTTGCGGAATCGGCCCACAACGCCTGTGATCAATGCATCAGCCTCGCCACGGTGCACCATCAGGGCGGCAATGACACTGGTACGTGTCCGAACAATAGCCTTGGCTGTATCGGGGGAAATACCCCGGCGTTCCATGATGGCATGGTAACTCGTCCAGTAATCCCAATAGCGTGGATCGTCCTCCGGATTGACCAGTTCAAAATCCTTGCCCGCTTCGATTCGCAAACCGATTTTTTTGATCCGGTGTTCAATGACCTTTGGACGGCCAATAAGGATCGGCCTGGCAATGCCGTTATCTACGATGGACTGAACCGACCGCAATATTACCGGCTCTTCGCCTTCCGCATAGACAACCCGCATCGGGTTACGTTTCGCGGCATCGAATACCGGTTTCATCAACAGGCCGGTATGAAAAACGAATGCGTCCAGGGAGGCGCGATAGGCAGCCATGTTCTCTATCGGTCTGGAGGCGACACCGCTATCCATCGCAGCCTGTGCCACCGCAGGGGCCAATTGAACCAGCAATCTTGGGTCAAAAGGCTTCGGAATGATGTAGTCCGGCCCGAACGTCAGTGACTCATCCTGCTGGGACACAGGACCAAGTTGTTGCACTTCCTTTCTGGTAAGTTCCGCCAGGGCGTGAACGCAGGCCAGCTTCATTTCGTCATTAATGGTGGTGGCGCCGACATCCAGTGCTCCCCGGAAAATATAGGGGAAACAAAGGACATTGTTGACCTGGTTAGGGTAATCGGATCGGCCCGTGCAGAGGATGGCATCGGGGCGCACTTCTTTTGCATCTTCGGGTAATATTTCCGGATCGGGGTTTGCCAGTGCAAGTATGATGGGCTGGTCCGCCATGGTAGCCACCATTTCCTTACTGAGCAGTCCCTTCACCGACACCCCGAGAAATACATCCGCGCCTTTGACCGATTCTTCAAGCGTCCGCATATCCGTTTTGCGGGCAAAAGAGGCTTTGTGTGGCTCCATGTTTTCTTCACGACCCGGATAAATCACACCCCGGCTGTCAGAAACTGTGATGTTTGCCTTGTTCATCCCCAACTGCACGAGCAACTCCAGGCAAGCAATACCCGCTGCACCAGCGCCGGAAGCCGCCAGCGTGACCTCACCGATGTCCTTGCCAACGATATGCAGTGCATTGAGCACGGCGGCGGCAGTGATAATTGCCGTGCCGTGCTGGTCATCGTGAAATACGGGTATGTTGAGGCGCTTTTTAAGCGCTGCCTCGACAGTAAATGCCCCCGGGGCCTTGATGTCCTCAAGATTAATTCCACCGAATGTGGGCTCCAGGGAGGCAATGATTTCAATCAGTTTTTCGGGATCCTGTTCGTCGATCTCAATATCAAATACATCAATATCAGCAAATTTCTTGAACAGCACAGCTTTGCCTTCCATAACGGGCTTGGCTGCGAGAGGGCCAATGTCACCAAGTCCCAGAACAGCCGTACCGTCGCTGATCACACCCACCAGGTTGCCCCTGGCGGTCACTTCACTGACCGCGGCCGGATTCTCATGAATCAATTCACAGGCAGCTGCAACTCCGGGGGTATAAGCCAGTGAAAGGTCCTGCTGTGTTATCAGGGGCTTGGTCGGCGTGATCTTGATCTTGCCGGGCCGCGGATGGCGGTGATAATACAAAGCGGCTTCTTTGAAACTGTCGCTCATTTAGAAACCTCTGATTTGTTGATGAGCTTGTGCATCCAGTTCGAATTTTCCAGCATAAACCCAGGCCTATTCAAGCGCAGACTCGTAACTGCCGGTAGCTGCCAGGCCGTTCATTTTTGCACGGTGAGCCAGTTTATCCTGTGCAGCACTCACATTAGCTTCAGGATTCTCCCCCCAAACTTTGAGTGAAGGGGACTGCAAGGCACGGCCATAAGAGAAGCTCAGCGGCCAGGGAAAACCATCCGATCGATTCATCGCATCAAGATGGGCCGTTGCCTCTTCATCCGACTGGCCACCTGAAAGGAACACCACGCCGGCCAGTGCGGCAGGAACTGAGTTCAGAAGGCACTGTGCAGTTGCATCGGCTACTTCCTGAATTCCTGCCCGTTGCTCGGCGCCGGCACCGGATATCACCATGCTGGGCTTCAGAATAGCTCCCTCCAGCAATACATTCTGGTCATACAGTTGGTTGAACAAGCTTCGCAATG
>SMVA01374346.1_pt1 | contig 11068 bp, 12 predicted proteins | sample 2456451 | NCBI WGS metagenome assembly SMVA01 (sample SAMN11095933, study PRJNA526329) | marine sediment metagenome | biome: Marine sediment; feature: Surficial sediment; material: Deep marine sediment; isolation source: Hadal surficial sediment | place: Pacific Ocean | collected 2014-05 | depth...
CCGGTCAGGTCGAGCCTGGGAATCCTGAGGCGGCCGTAACTGGCCCTGCCGCCGAGGGGCCGCCGGAGATCTGCGACGGGCCTCGATCCGTACCACCGCGGGTGTGACGGTCCGGGCGACGTTGACAAACGCGTCGCTGAGGTCGAGTGCCGGCTGCACGGCCTCGATCGGGATTTGCGGCTCGGTCCCGATGACGGGCATGGCGTTCGACACCCCACCCCACCCGGCGAGGGCCGACACGATTCCGAGCCCCATGAGAGACGCAGCCGCCGTATAGAAAGCGACCTTCACTTTGGCTCGAAACGGATCATAGATCGACATATTCTTCAACTTCCGTTGGGACGATTAAGCGTACGAACCCATGCGGCACCTACTACACGAGCAGGAACCTCATGGTCCACTCTAACATCCAGTCCTCCGGGGTCAACCTCAAGAAGGCCATCGAAGGAGCGGGCCGCGCCCAGACACCCTGTGCGTGGCCCGCTGTAGTTCTTCGACAGCCTTCAAGGCAGGAAGCGTTGCACCCCCTCAGCCGACGACCTCGTTAGCCGACGATCTCGTCAGTCGACGATCTCGTAGTCGGCTTCTACGACTTCCTCTTCTCCGGCTTTACCTTCGGCTTTACCCTCGGCATCCTCTGTGTCCGTTTCGGCGCCGTCATCGGCCTCCTCCTCCGCACTTTCGTCGCCTTCGTCCGCTTGTGACTGGTACATTTCCTGGCCGGCGGCGCTGAACGCCTGCATGAGTTCGTCGCGGGCGGAGTTGAACGCCTCGGTATCTTCCCCCTTGAGGGCTTCCTTGGCGCTTGACACGGTTTCGTCGAGCCGTTCCTTCGTGCTCTCGGAGACCTGATCACCCCACTCGGCCGAGTCCTTCTCGACCTGATAGACGAGGGAGTCGAGCTGATTGCGTGCCTCGACGTTCGCCCGGCGCTCTTCGTCCTCGCTGGCGTGGGCCTCCGCGTCCTTGACCATCTTCTCGATCTCGCTGTCGCTCAAGCCGCTCGAAGCTTCGATGCGGATCTTCTGCTCCTTGCCGGTGGTGTTGTCCTTGGCTTTCACGTGCAGAATTCCGTTTGCGTCGATGTCGAACGTGACTTCGACCTGAGGCATGCCACGCTGTGCGGGTGGGATACCCGTGAGTTGGAATTTTCCGATGGTCTTGTTGTCGAGCGCCATCTTGCGCTCGCCCTGGAGCACATGGATCTCGACCGTGGTCTGGTTGTCTTCGGCCGTGGAGAAGATTTCGGCCTTCTCGGTCGGGATCGTGGTATTTCGATTGATGAGCGGGGTCATCACTCCGCCGAGCGTCTCGATGCCGAGTGACAGCGGTGTGACGTCGAGGAGCAGTACATCGGTCACGTCTCCGGAAAGAACGCCGGCTTGGATGGACGCGCCCACGCCGACCACTTCGTCGGGGTTCACACCCTTGTGGGGCTCCTTGCCGAAGAACTCCTCGACCACTTCCTGAATCTTCGGGATCCTCGTCGAGCCTCCGACCAGAATCACCTCGTCGATGGCCGATGGCTCGATTCCGGCGTCCTCGAGCGCCTGCTTCATCGGCGGCAACGTCCGCTGGATCAGGTCATCGACCAGCTGCTCGAACTTTGCCCTGGTGAGTGAATAGTTGAGGTGCTTGGGCCCGTCCTGGGTCGCTGTGATGAAGGGCAGGTTGATGTCGGTCTGCTGCGTCGAAGAAAGCTCCATCTTGGCCTTTTCCGACGCCTCCTTCAGGCGCTGGAGTGCCATCGGGTCCTTCGAGAGGTCGATGCCCTGGTCTTTCTTGAACTCCTTGACCAACCAATCGATGACCTTCTGGTCGAAGTCGTCACCACCCAGGTGTGTGTCTCCGTTGGTCGACTTCACCTCGAAGACGCCGTCCCCCAGCTCGAGGACGGAAATGTCGTAGGTGCCACCACCGAGGTCGAATACGGCGATCTTCTCGTCGGCCTTCTTGTCGAGCCCGTACGCCAGCGCGGCCGCGGTGGGCTCGTTGATGATGCGAAGTACCTCTAAGCCCGCGATCTTACCCGCGTCTTTGGTGGCCTGGCGCTGGGCGTCGTTGAAGTAGGCCGGCACCGTGATGACCGCTTGTTCGACCGTCTGGCCCAGGTAGTCCTCGGCGGTCTGTTTCATCTTCTGAAGAATCATCGCCGAGATCTCGGGGGGCGTGAACGTCTCTTTCGCGTTCGGGATCTTGATCACCACACGTCCCTTGGAGTCGGTCTTGACCTGGTAGGGCACGAGTTTCTGTTCCGCGGTCACCTCGTCGCCCTTGCGGCCCATGAACCGCTTGATCGAGAAGATCGTGTTCTCCGGATTCGTGATGGCCTGGCGGCGTGCCACCTGGCCCACGAGCCGTTCACCGTCCTTGGTGAACGCCACCACGGAAGGTGTGGTCCGGCCACCCTCGGAGTTGGGGATCACAACGGGCTCACCGCCCTCCATGACCGCTACGACCGAATTGGTGGTTCCCAGATCGATCCCGATAACCTTTCCCATGTCTGCTCCTCGAATGCGCCAAGGCCGCTAAGGCCAAGATGGTTATGAAGACAGGCGGCCGGTCCGCTTGGCGGGTCCGGGCGTCGTCGGTACGTTCTGGTTCGTGGGAATGCAATCATCATGCCGCACCGTTGGGCCGAAAAACCGCCAAACTGGCGGCCTTTCGGGGGTGGATGCCAAAATGGCATGTCTCTGGGCTGGCTTCCCGGACCAGGCCAACGGGGTGATCACCCCGAGTCGTCGGGTGGCCCAGGGTGAGCTTTCACGAAGTGGTTGAGCGGCCCACGCCCGGCACCCAACCCAGGTGCGCTGGCCAGCGCCCGAGCAACGAAGTCCACGGCTGCCGCCGCCGCATCCACCAGCGGTCGGCCCGCTGCCAGGCCCGCCGCCAGCGCCGCGGACAGTGTACAGCCCGTCCCGTGCCCGGCCGACGTGTTCAGCCGGGGGCGAGACCAGACATGCTCTCCCTCCTCGGTCAGTAACAGGTCGACCGCCTCGTCCCCGGTGAAGTGCCCGCCCTTCACTAGAGTGGCCTGAGCACCGAGGTCGAGGATCGCCCGTGCGGCCTCCGCGAGATCACCCGGAGCCTCGATCGGCAGGCCGGTGAGGATGCGCGCTTCATCGAGATTGGGGGTCACGACCGTGGCCAGCGGCACCAGCCTACGCCGGATGGTGTCCTCAGCCTCTTTGTCGAGGAGGCGGTGTCCGCTCGTGGAGATCATCACCGGGTCGAGCACATAGTTGGGCAGCCCATGTTCCTCGATCGCGTGGGCCACACACTTCACCAAGGCCTCGCTGACCAGCATACCAGTTTTCACGGCGTCAGGCGGAATGTCCGCGGCGACGGCTCGGATCTGCTCGCGGACGATTTCTTCGGGGAGCGGGTAGATGGCCGCGACCTCTATAGTGTTTTGAGCGGTCACCGCCGTGAGCGCGCTACAGCCGAAAACGCCGAACGCGTGGAACGTCTTGAGGTCGGCCTGGATGCCGGCCCCGCCTCCGCTGTCGCTGCCGGCGATTGTGAGGGCTATGGGAGGTGGGTTATCCATGGAGTCCACTCACTGATCGGAATGCGGATGCTGAGCAAGAATAGACGACAACTCATCGAGCGACTCAAGACACGCAAGGGTCGGCCACGCGAGGGACTCGTGCTGGTTGAGGGCGTGCGGGCGGCGGCCGAGGTCTTGGCAGCGGGAGCAGACATCCGGTTCGTGGTCCGATCACCCCGATTGCTCGATACCGAGGCCGGCCGGACCCTCGCCTCCTCGCTGTTGGGGCTGGGGTTGGAGACCGCCGAGTTGGCCGACGCCGAGTTGGCCGAGCTTTCTGATACCGAGCAACCGCAAGGTGTCCTATGCGTATGCACCGAGCCGAGCGTCGATCTCGCTCACCTCCGTACCAGCTCGCCGACCGGCACACCGGCAACGCTGTTGCTGTTGGATGGGCTGCAGGACCCCGGTAACCTGGGGACGCTCGTCCGGGCTGCCCGAGCCTTCGGTGTGGACGCCGTGATCGTCCTGGACGGTTCCGTCGACCCGTGGAATCCGAAAGCCGTTCGCGCCGCCGCGGGAGCCGGCTTCCATACGCGCATCGCCCGGGCGCCGTGGGCCGAAGCCAGGCAGTGGTTGGAAGAACGGCACATCGAGATTCTGGCCGCCGATCCGGCCGGAGACGATGTTCGCTCGTTCCGAGTGCGCGGATCCTGGGCTTTGGCCGTAGGAAACGAGGGCGCAGGGTTGAGGGCTGAGGTCGTGGCGGCGTGCACGAAACGTATCGCCATCCCGATGCCGGGTAAGGCGGAATCCTTGAATGCAGGGGTCGCGGGTTCAATCCTTCTTTATAGCCTGCTTACTCGATAGTCTGGTTCGCTCGATAGTCTGCTCACTCGCGGGAGTGTATCACCTTGATCGACGTTTTATCCGACGCCTGGATCGTCTCTGCTCTGGCCGGCTTGGTCGGGTTGATGATCGGTTCGTTCCTGAATGTCTGTACGCTCCGCTGGCCGGAGGACGAATCCGTGGTGTTCCCCGGCTCCCACTGTCCGAAGTGCGGAAAGCCCATCCGGTGGTACGACAACGTCCCGGTACTCGGCTACATCCTGCTGCTTGCCCGCTGCCGTGCATGCCGCGAGCCGATCTCCCTCCAGTACCCCCTCGTCGAGTTGGCGACGGGGCTCGTGTGGGCGGGCATGTTCAGCTACGAGGGGTTTTCCTTCGAGGCGCTGAGGGGTGCCCTCCTCCTCACGATTCTCTTCGGAATCGCCCTCACTGACGCGCGCTTCTACATCATCCCCGATCAATTCTCGCTGGGCGGACTGGTTCTCGGACTCGGACTCGCTTTTCTGCCCGGTGGGATCGATCCACTGGGGGCGCTCATCGGGGCCGTCGTCGGGTTCGGCCTCCTGGAGTCCGTCGCGGTCGCCGGAAAGTGGATGTTCAAGAAGGATGCGATGGGGGGTGGAGACATCAAGATGATGGCTATGGTCGGAGCGTTCCTGGGATGGAAGGGCGTGCTCCTGACGGTCTTCATGGGGGCTCTGCTGGGGTCGGTGATCTTCGGGCCCATCTCGTACAAGACGAAGAAGCTGGTGCCTTTCGGAATCTTCCTCGCGGCGGGTGCGGCGGTTACTTATGGCTTCGGAGCCGACATCATCGACTGGTATTGGACGAACATGCTGCATCTCCCACCGCCCCAGTAGGAGACACTCCTAGGCACCCGTCCTGTTAACGGCAGGAGTGGCCTTCTAAGGATCTGAGCAGTCCCGCTGGTAGCCGCACGAAAGGCAGACGACCTTGCAGTGGCGCTCCATGACGGGGCCACCGCACAGCTCGCACACCGGAGCGCTGGCCTCTCCGACGTTCTGCTCGCGGTAGGTCCGAGCGAGCTCGACGTAATGTCGCCCGCCTCGGGCGACCCAGTCTGCCGCGGAGCCTTCCAGCTGCTTCTTCACCACGCCTGGAACACCCGCGACCAGGCTACGGTCGGGGATCTCGGCGCCCTCCAGCACCACGGTATTGGCCGCGACCACACACTCTTCGCCGACTCGGGCGTTCTGGAGGATCACCGCATTCATGCCGATCACGGATCGGTCGCCGATCGTACAGCTCTCGAACTTGGCTCCATGCCCTACGGTGACATTCTTGCCGATGATGGTTGGCGCCCAACCACCGACGTGTACCACGCAATTGTCTTGTACGCTTGTACCCGCGCCCACCACGATGCCATTCTCGGCGTCGTCTCCTCTCAACACCGCACCGAACCAGACGCTCGCGTCCTCCTCGACGGTCACGTCACCTATGAGCACCGCGTTGGGTGCGATGAACGCGGATTCGGCTACTCGTGGCCGCTTGCCGTGGAAGGGAAGGAGGATCGCCATCTTCGGAAGCCCGGCCCGCTTATTCTTATTCTTCCCGATCCACCAGGGCGATCCTGGTGAGGCGGGTCGTCAGCACCTGGGTGTCCGAAGCTGTCAAAATCTCGATCTTCACGCCCGCCCGTTCCACCGTCTCACCCGGCTCAGGCACGTGCCCCAGCTCTTCGAGGATGAATCCATTGAGCGAGCGTTGCCCGAGTTGAGGAAGGGCGACGTTGAACGCGTAGTTGATTTCACGGACGTCGATCCCTCCGGGCGCCAGGATCTCCGTCTTGGAAATCCTGGTCAGGGCCTCCTCGTCGACATCGGTTTCGTCGACGATTTCGCCCACGAGTTCCTCGAGGATGTCTTCGAGCGTGGCGAGGCCGTCCGTGCCTCCGAACTCATCGGCGATGATCCCCATATGGATACGTCGCGCCTGGAACTGATGAAGAAGCTGAGTGAGCGGAAGTGATCCGGGGACGAACAGGGGATCCCGGGCCAGCTGCGACAGCGTCATCGTGGTCCGGCCATCGACGTAATGTTCGTAGACCTCCCGCACATGCAGAATGCCGGAGATGTCGTCGGTCGTATCCTTGTATACCGGGACGCGCGAGTACGGAACTGACTTGAGTTCCCCGATGATCTCTTCGAGCGTGAGCGAGTCCTTCCACGCGAAAATGTCCACGCGCGGCGTCATGACGTCCCACGCGGTCAATTCGTCCAGGCGGAAGGCTCGCTCGACCAACAGGTGCTCGTCTTCCCCGACCAGCCCCTCCTCCTGCCCCAGTTGCGTGAGTTCACGGACGTCGCGCTCTTCCTGACTCGCCGGGTCCACCGCGTTGGCCCGGACCGCCAGCTTGCGGATGGGCTTGGTCACAGCCACGAGCCCCTTTACGCCCATGAGAAGGGCCGGGGCAGCGGCCAGGGCAAAACGAATCGGGTGTCGCGATGCCAGAAGCCGAGGGATCCCTTGAGCCAAGATCAGGACGGCGAGAGAGCCGACAAGTAGTCCCAACCAACCACCTGACGTGCCGCGGAGCGTGCTTCCGAAAAGAACCAGAGTCCCGACAGCCAAGGTATTGAAGAGCGTGTTCAAGAAGAGGAGGGCTGCACGGGTCTGATTGCTCCGGGTCCTCAGCTCGGCTAGAGCTTGGGCCCCATGAAAGCCCTCCTCCTCCATGGTTCGAAGCTGGGAAGTTCCGACTGCGGTCGTGGCCGTCTCCGACGCCGAACACAGGGCGGAGAGGAAGATCGACACGAGGGCGGTTCCCGCTAGCAGCCAGATCATACCGGCCTCGACGGATCGGGCAGGACCTGTGTGACGCGAGGCCCCGGTGCGCCCGGTGTACTCGGCGGGCGGTCGCCCGCCTGGATACTGGGGCCTACGTCCATCCAGCCGACTCCTGAAGGAGCTCAGCGATCACGTCCCTCGTGACCCGCCCGTCCGCTTCCGCCTCGAAATTGAGAACGATCCGGTGCGCCAGCACCGCAGGCGCCATCGCCCGCACGTCATCGTACGAGGGGATGGGGTCGCCACGGAGGGCTGCCCGCGCCTTGGCGCCGAGCACGAGGTACTGCGACGCCCGGGGACCGGCACCCCAACTGACATACTTTTCCGCCACCGGCGCGGCCTCCGCTGAATCGGGGCGGGTGGCCCTGGCCAAGTGGACCGCGAAGGAAACCAGCGACGGAGACGCGGGGACCCGTCGTACCAGGCGCTGGAGCTCGATCAACTCCGCCGCGGACACGATGGGACGAACCTGCGGGTCTTCCTCCCCGGTGGTGCGCGTCGCTATCTCTTCTTCCTCGTCCTTGGAGGGGTATCCGATCGGCAACTCCAGCATGAACCGATCCAATTGGGCCTCGGGAAGCGGATACGTGCCCTCCTGCTCGATCGGGTTCTGTGTCGCCAGCACGAAAAACGGGGGATCGAGGGTAAAGGTTTCGCCTCCTGCAGTGACCTCCCGTTCCTGCATGGCCTGGAGCAGTGCGGCCTGTGTCTTCGGCGGCGTCCGGTTGATCTCGTCGGCGAGCACGACGTTGGCGAAGATGGGCCCGCGCACGAAGCGGAACACGCGCCTGCCCGTCGAGCGGTCTTCTTCGATCACCTCCGTGCCCGTGATGTCCGTGGGCATGAGGTCGGGCGTGAATTGAATCCGGCTGAACTCGAGGTCCAGTGCCTCGGCAAGCGTACTGATCAAGAGCGTCTTCGCCAGGCCGGGCACACCCACCAGTAGAACGTGCCCGTTGGCCAGGAGGGACGTCAGAAGACCTTCGACGACGTCATGCTGGCCCACGATCCGTTTTGCGATTTCGCTTCGAAGCTCCTCGGCGACCTCGGCCACGCGTTGGAGTAATTCAATGTCCCGATCCTGAACAACCGTTTCTGTTGATGACGTCATCAATTGCTTCCGGCGTCTCTGAAGGAATACCATGGCCGCTTCGGGCGACGAATCTGGCATGGCCGACGACCACGCACCCTACCCGCTACCCGGCGCCTGGGTCCAAGTGCGGTTACCGCAGTTGTACCTTCTCTGTACGTGCCTCTGTATGTGCTCCTGGCTCGGATTCGGCCTGATGTGCAGATCCCAAAGGGACCCTCCCGTACGCCGCGAAGTTGACTCCGGGCCGCCCCTCCGTCAAGCGTAGGCGGGTCTTGAAATCCCCTTTTCTTACCTCGTAAACCCGCGCTTGCGCTTTTTTTCACAAGCATTAAATTTTCTCTATAGGGTTTGGGTTTTACACCGGAGTTCCAACCGATGTCCGAGGAGGGGAAACCGGCCGAAGAGCCTCGTAGCGAGGTCATCCGTGTCTCTGCCCAGTACTTGGGTCAGGGCATGACCTTTGCCGCTTCGGTGGCGTTCTTTGGATGGGTTGGACTCAAGGTCGGCACGTTTATTGGGGCCGAGTCGCTACTCACCATCCTGGGGGCACTTCTGGGGGGTGCAGTGAGCTGGTACAGCCTCATTGCCAGGGTCAAAATGAGGCTCCGTGAAGGACAGGGCCGCGAGGAGAGTGACGAGCATTGAGAGCGTTGGGTCGGTACGCGTTGACCGGACTCTTGATGATTGCGGTGGCGGTTGCGGCGCTCTTCCCGTTTTTGGACGATGACGGGAGAAAAGGCGTCTTGCTTGCGGCCGCGGTCGCTTACCCGGTGCAAGTCACGGCTTTCGGGTTGCTGTTGCGGTCCCGGGGGGACCCCTCCCGCTTCTTTGTCTGGTGGGGGGCGGGCGTGGCAGTCAGGGTCGGAGTGGTCATCATTATCGGGCTCCTTGCCCTGCGCATCGAGTCCCTTGGAGCGGAAGTCCTACTGCTTTCCTTGGCCGGATTTTTCTTCGGTCTGTTGCTGATCGAGCCGGCCTTTTTCAAGGGTGCAGATAGGGACGCGATAGATTGATAGAAGGGGCAATGAATCTACTCAGAGTGCTTCCGGTCAGAGCGCTTCCGGAGCTCGTTCAAGAAGCGGCACAGGACGCGGCCGAGCACGGTGCCGAGTCGTCGGGCGCCATGCCCATGAGCGAGCTTTCGGATTTCGCCTCGCATCACATCGCCGATGCGACTGAGATCGAGATCTTTGGTATGCACTGGAGCCTCGACTTCTTGAGCATCCCTCCGATTGACATCGGGCCCCTTACGATCGACCTGTCACCGACACGTCAAGTGGTGGTCATGGTGATTGTCGCCGTCCTCATGCTGGTGACCTTCATTTTGTTGGCCGGAGCCCTTCGAAAGAAGCACAAGGAGAAGGCTCCCAGTGGCTTCGCCAACGCCATGGAAGCGATGATCATCTATTTCCGCGATGACGTGGTGCGGGCGAACATCGGGCATGGCGCCGACGCCTTCACGCCGTTCATTCTCACGCTCTTCTTCTTCATCCTGGGCATGAACCTGATCGGACTCACGCCTCTGGGGATCACACCTACGGCCAACATCTCCGTGACCGCGGCGCTCGCCGTCATCACGCTTGTTGTCGTCGAGGTTTCGGGGTTCAGAGCGCTAGGGCCGGCCGGCTACGCCCGAACGATTTTTTTCCTCCCTAGTGGTCTACCGGGGTTCATGAAACCGCCAATGCTGGTCATCCTGACCGTCGTCGAGGCCATTGGGAAGCTCGCGAAACCCGTCGCATTGACGATCCGTCTCATGGCCAACATGACGGCCGGTCATACACTCCTCCTGCTCCTCCTGGGAATGATTTTTGTGCTCCAGAGCTACCTCATGGGCATCGCGGCGGTCGCGATGGGCAGTGTGCTCATGATCCTGGAGTTGTTCGTGGCCTGTTTGCAGGCCTACATCTTCGCGATGCTCACGTCCGTCTTCATCGGACTGATACGTCACGCTCATTAGTCACCGTCATACAACAAAGGACACACGATGCTGCACGCACTCCTTACCGTCGTCCAGGAAGCCGCCGCGGAGGGCGGAAGTTCGGTCGGTCTCATTGGTGTGGGTCTTGCGATCGGAGGCGCCGTGCTCGGCGCCGGGCTCGGAATCGGCCCTATCGGAGCGGCCGCGGCCCAGGGGATCGCACGGCAGCCGGAAGCCACCGCGCAGATTCAGACCGCGGCGATCATCTTCGCGGCACTCATCGAGGGTACCGCACTTTTCGGTCTCGTCCTTGCGTTGCTGTTGATGAATCAATGACACCTAGACACATGCGCGAGGTCCTCGGGCCGCACGCGCTGATTTCTCCCATGCCCGCGACGGGGCAAGAGGGGAGGCGGGATGTTTGAGCTGAACCTGGGCCTGTCCATCTGGACGACGTTCGTCTTTCTCGGGCTGCTCGCCATTCTTTGGAAGTTCGCGTGGGGGCCGATCCTGAAAGCTGTTCAGGATCGCGAGGACGGCATCCAGAGCACGCTCGACCAGGCCGCCAATGAGAGGAGCGAAGCGGCCAAACTTCTGGCGGAACACCGTCAGCAAATGGCCGACGCACGGCGACAGGCGCAGCAGATGATCGCCGAGGGTAAGGAAGCGGGTGAGAGAGTCCGGCAGGACATCGAAGAGAAGGCCAGAGCCGAGGGTGATGCGATGATCGAGCGGGCCCGGGAGTCGATCGAGCGCGAGAAGGATGCCGCGCTAGAGGAGATCCGGAAGGAGTCCGTGGATCTGGCGCTGGCCGCGGCCGCCAAGTTGGTTCAGGAGAGCTTCGACGAGAAGAAGGACCGTGACCTGGTCATGGGCTTCATCGACGAGTTGGGCGGCGGGGGTGAGG
>SMVA01102233.1_pt1 | contig 11067 bp, 9 predicted proteins | sample 2456451 | NCBI WGS metagenome assembly SMVA01 (sample SAMN11095933, study PRJNA526329) | marine sediment metagenome | biome: Marine sediment; feature: Surficial sediment; material: Deep marine sediment; isolation source: Hadal surficial sediment | place: Pacific Ocean | collected 2014-05 | depth 0-1...
CACTGGGGAAAATGAGAATAGTGCCGTTACTCAACTTAACCAAGTCTGACACGGTTTCAATCAGGAAGTATCACCCCGTTAGCCGTGGCGGCAAAGGGCATACCCTAGGGAATGTTGAAAAAAGCCGCCAGCGGCGTTCTCGCCCTTTTGCCGTGCTCACGTACATGAGTACGCTCCGCGCGTCAAAAGGGCTGCGGTCTTGCTGGATAGACCCTTCGGAAAGACTCAGGGCATGCTTTTTTGAACATTCCCTCCATTTGATGATCTTTAGCTCATATGGAGCTTTGACTGGCTATTGGAATGAAATATTCAACAAGCTCTCCTAGCATAACTTCATGTGGGGAGTTTCCCAAGTTGGCCGCAAGCTCCCAAGATATCCCGCCCGCGGCTTTTTCTTAGAAAGACATCATACCGACTGTGTCTCAAGATAGATTGAAATTTCTCTATCGCCTCATCTGACGGACGGCGAAACGAGCTGCCGGGGAATTCGTTAAACGGGATAAGATTGATTTTACACCGAATGCCTCTAAGCAGGTGAATCAGTCGTTTGGCGTCTTCGGGCGAATCGTTCTCTCCGCTTAAGAGGACATATTCAAACGTCAGGAGCCGCCCGGGACCTAATGGGTAGGTTCGGCAGGCTTCCAATAGTTCTGGCAACGGGTGAAGCTTGTTGACCATCGGCATCAAGTAATCTCGTTGTTCATTGGTCGTGGCATTGAGGGAAATGGCCAGATTGACCCCTAACCCGGCAATATTTTTTAGTCGTGGTGCGAGGCCGGCGGTGGAGATGGTAATGCGCCGGGCAGGGATGCCAAGTCCCCATCGGGTATTGGTGAGTCGCGCGACGGATTCCGTGACAGACTCGATATTCGCTAGGGGTTCACCCATACCCATAAACACCAGTGAGGTGATCCGTTCACTTTCAGGAAGAAGGTCTTGAGCGGTCATCACTTGCTCCACGATTTCATGAGCCTTCAAATTGCGCTTTAACCCCATTTGGCCGGTCAAGCAAAATCGGCAATCAACTGTACAGCCCACTTGGGTCGAAATACACAACGTCAACCGCGGCTCATCGGGGATCAGAACGCTTTCAATTTGGAGCCCGTTTTCCAAAGAAAACAAGAGCTTGCGCGTTCCATCTTGAGAACACACGACAGTCGGGGCTGGCGCTCGATCAATGGTCGCGATGGATTGCAGACGTTCCCGATCTTTCTTGGAAAGACTACTCATCGAATCGATTTTTCTGGCCCGGTGTTGGTAGAGCCACTGTAGAATCTGTTGGGTTCTGAAGGCTGGCCACTTCAATTTCTCGACCAAAGCCGATGTTTCATGAAAGCTCAGGGCCAACAAATTAAGACCAGAAGGCTCAATAATTGGTAGAGATTGAAGGGTGGTCATGGGATGAACTTACTATAGCCATGTGTTTTGCAACAAGGGAATGTTGAAAAAAGCCGCCAGCGGCGTTCTCGCCCTTTTGCCGTGCTCACGTACTAAGGGCTCGCGCAAAAATAACTTCCCCTGTTTGGGCGTCGATCCATCCTGTCTGGCGGCGTTGCTCGTCCTTTCCATACGAGGAGTATGCGCAGTCCTCGCGCCTTGCCAGACAGGCGTCTCAGCACCCAAATAGGGGAAGTTATTCTTGCGCGAACCCTTAGGCGAGTAAAACATTTGTTGAGTTGTATTGGCTTTGCGAAGTCTTGACCACAAAACCATTTTCTACAGGGATCAGTGCTTCCATACGTTTGTTACATTGAACCTGCAATTCGGTTGCACGAATCACTCGCTCCAAAAATTTCAGGGGTCCTTCCTGGGAAGCACACACTTGAGGGTTGGCATAAATTCCTTGGCCCCATCACCATGCCGATTGATGTCCCGCACAAAGGGAATATATCAGTTATTGTTGAGTATCCTTATCCTTAAAAAAGACCCATCCAGCCCTCTGACCTAATCTTCTCGTTCATCATCTCCTCCCGGTTGTTGCCAGCATCCTTGACAAGCTCACGAGACGTTGTGATAGAAATGAACGTTTATTAACGCTCCCCCAACGAAAACGAGGCTCATACCTTATGCGATTCTTTTTGTATGCCGATAACCTGAATCCGACACAATTAAAAAGACGGGCTCCAGAGCACAAGTTTTTATTTAAGGCCTATCTTCCCGATCACACGATAGGGTTCCCTCGCTTTTCCTCGCAATGGCGATGTGGAATGGCCAGCGTTCTTCCTTCACAAGGTGAACGCGTCTGGGGAATAGTCGTTGAACTGACCGACGAAGATTTAAAGATTCTGGATTCTTTTGAGGAAGAAGTCCCGGAAGGCGCCTACCGTCACCTTGAAGCGAATGTGGTGAAAGAAGATGATCAAAAAGAATTGGTGATCACGCACGCAGCCCATCCTATTGGGAAATTTAAAGTAAAAGATCATTATTTGGATTTCGTGGTAAAAGGGGTCAAACATTGGGAATTGCCCGATGAATGCCTCGAGATGTGGGATTTGTTCCGCCCTCGGTAGCCTAAACATATAGAGTGATGCGTAGCGCAAGCACCATTTTTGTTTTTTGACGCTCACCTATTTCTTGATATCAAAATCACATCACGACACAACAATCAACTCGGCACCCTCGAAAGGAGTGACCATGCCAAAGCCCAAATATCATATTATGGTATGCACCAATACACGCCCCCCTGGCCATCCCAAACCCTCGTGCGGATCAGCGGGATCACAAAATATTTTGATGGCCTTCAACATGGGGATGATGGAACGGGGGTTCCAACCAGGCGAGGTTCTTGTCACGGGAAGCTCATGCTTAGGTCCTTGTGAGCAAGGCCCCACCGTTGTGGTCTATCCTGACGGCATCTGGTATTCTGAAGTAAAAGATGAGCATGTGGCGTTGATTCTCGACGAGCATATCAAAAAAGGAACGCCCGTTGCTCAATTAAATCCTGATTCGGTATGGAGCTAATCTTCCATACTTGACCGTCGAACCCCATCATGGCCAATCAACACGGCTCTCACTCCCACGAACATGGACAGCACCATGGCTCAACAGCTCCCGCAGAGCATAAAGCCCGTGGGCCTGCGGCCATAAGCTGCGGGATCATCACCTGTAGCGATACCCGCACTCCTGAAACAGACAAAAGTGGACAACTGATTCGAGAGTTGCTCATCAAAGAGGGACATCGTATTGATGCGTATCATGTCGTCAAAGACGAACCGGCCGACGTGAAAAAACTGGTTCAGCAACTGGGAAAGAACACGGCACTGGGAGCGATTATCATCAATGGCGGAACCGGTATTTCTCAGCGAGACTCGACGTTTGAAGCAATCGACGGGTTGCTGGAAAAACGTCTCGTGGGGTTTGGGGAAATCTTCCGGTATCTTTCGTACAAGGATATTGGATCATCTGCGATTCTCAGCCGTGCCACCGCTGGTCTCTATCAAGGAAAAGTGATTTTTTCTATTCCCGGCTCAAGCGGAGCGGTTCGGCTGGCCATGGAAGCATTGATCATTCCTGAACTGCCCCACATTGTCGGGGAAATGCAGAAATAAATTCTACTCCCATTTCCGATGTGAATAAAAAAACTCCTGACCCGTAAACCATGATGCGTGATTCGTTGGAAAAAACTTGTTTTCTCTTTTTACGCTTCACGAGTTTCCGGAACGAGAACAATTTTCCCAAAGTTTTTTCTGGCGAGCATTCGTTCTTGCGCCGCACAGGCCTCCTCCAACGGAAATGTTGAATCCACCACCGGCCGCAACTGATCGGTCTCAATGAAATGCGTCGCTTCCACCAGCTCGTCCCGGGTTCCCATGTAGGCTCCCATGATCGTCAGCTGTCGAGAGTACAGATAACGCACATCAATTTGAGTGGTTCCACCGGAGGTCGCCCCACACGTGACCAGCCGACCACCTCGCGCAAGTGATTTCAAGCATGGGTCCCACACGTCATGGCCGATATGCTCAATCACCACATCGACGCCATGACCGTGCGTGAGGGCTGTGACTCGCTCCCACACATTTTCGACAGAATGATTGATGACAGCATCGGCCCCTAACATTGTCGCCTTTTCCTTTTTGTCTTCCGCTCCCACAGTGCTGAGCACTCGTGCGCCCAACAAATTCGCCATTTGAATGGCCATACTCCCGACCCCGCTCCCCGCGCCCATGACCAGGACGGTTTCACCAGGCTGAACGTCGGCTAAGGTCTTCACCATATGCCAGGCAGTAACAGAAACTAAAGGGAAGGCCGCAGCCTGTTCAAACGTAAGATTCGCCGGCAACGGCAGAACATTCCCAGCCGGCACAGCTACGTACTCAGCATACCCGCCATGTCGTTGCGCCCCAAGAATGTGAAAGTGCGCACAGCGGTTTTCTTTTCCAATCAAACATTCATCACAATTCCCGCAACTGATCCCCGGCATCACAAAGACGGATTGGCCAGGCACCAGATGACCCGAGTAGGCAGACCCAACGGTATCGATCACCCCACTGACGTCGCAGCCAGAAATATGTGGGAGAGAAATTGTATAGCTGGGAATGCCTTGTCGAATCCAAATATCTAGATGATTCAGAGCACAGGCTTTAACCCGAACCAATATCTCATCTGGCCCAATTTGAGGAATGGCGACATCTTCGTAGGTTAATTCTTCAGGGCCGCCATGTTTATGAAAGGTCACAGCCTTCATGATCGTTGGCATGGCCTTCTCCCATATCAGAAGGGTTTTTGAGGTAGCCCCGGGGTATTTTCAAAAAGGTGCGCTCAGCCGGCCGCAGGGGCTCCCGGCCTTCGTGCCAAAGCCCACTTCGGCGAAGGAGGCTCGGCGGAGGCTGAGAATGCCGCTGCCTGGTCTGCCGTAGCCTTGGCCAAGGCTGACGCCCTTTTTCAATACTTCCTAAAAAAGAAGCTTTCCTTCGGCCACCATGACGGTCTGCCCCCCCACTTTAATTTCTTGAATCATGTCATCGTCTGAGAAGACGTGAACAAGAATCCGGGAAGGCCGATCGATTTCATACCCTTGCTCCATAATAATTTCAGTGGTCGGACCCACATCCACCACACCATTCTTGACAAGATAGGCCCCAAGGGCACCGCTCGCGCTTCCCGTCGCCGGATCTTCAACAATTCCAATCGGTGCGGCAAACATCCGCGTATGTACGCTGGCCCAATCTTCCACCGTCAGGGAGGTAAACACCATAATCCCATTCACCCCAAGACGGGCACAGACCGTCTTGGTTCCAGACAGGTCAACCTGAATCGACTTCACAGCCGTGAGCGTTCGAACAGGTACAATGACCACGGGCAAACCTGTTGAGACGATTTCAATGGGACGTCGCGTATCTACAATATTCGCCTTATTCAACCCCAGCGCTTGGCTAATGTCATATAGATCTTGAAGCGCATCAACCGTTCCTAAAAATTGCGGAACTGGCTGGGACATGCTCACATGTTCCACCTTCCCTTTCAAGACAGACAATTCGACGGGAAACACGCCAATATTGCACTCAAACATGAAGCGCGTGACTGGCTCCTGCAACGGGATTTTTTTCAATACACTCAGAATATAAAAGGTGCCAATGACGGGATGCCCTGCAAAGGGAATTTCCTGTGTGGGTGTGAATATTCGTAATTTGGCGATGGCAGCCGGGTCGGTCGGCGGGACGACAAAAACAGTCTCCGATAGATTCATTTCCCTGGCAATTTGCTGAAACTCATGATCAGACAGGTCTTCAGCATCGGGAATGACGGCAACGGGATTACCCCCAAAGGGGCGATCGGTAAACACGTCGGCCTTATAAAACTGTAGGCGCCGTGTCGGGGTAGACATAGATTCGAAAATTTATTTAGGAGGTGGGTGTACCGACAATGAACCTTCAGGACAGTTGAAGCTTGAACTAGTTAAACACGTTAGGCACTTAAAGGCAAGGCTTCATAATGAGATGCTAAGGGGTTCCGCACGTAATTTTCGACAAAATTCTTCAGTGTGCCATTTCGATACAGTCGTGTGTTCGCAAATTTCGTATCGATCTTATGGAGCACCTTTACCTTGACGCCTGTTTTTTGGATGAACTCCTCCAAGGTCACACCCATAATATCCATATTGGATCCACGACCAGATTGCATGACACTTTTGGGAATGTGGATGCGCTTTTCATTCGTCAAACATTTCCGAATATCATCAAAGGTCAGGAGAACCGTACAATCGGAATCACCACCGAGCATCGCATTGGGCACATGAAGAAACCGCGCTCGTTTCTTTCGATACATATTCAAGATCTTATACACACTTCCAGCCATCACGACCGTATCTTTTTTCTCTAATTCCAAGGCATCGAACGCACTCATGATTCGCTTTCGATTAAGAAAGGCTGTTACATATCCTTCCGTGTGAATCGTGGTCAAGTTTGGGTATCCTGCATCATAAATTCGCTCAGCCTCAATGGGAAGAAACTTTCGACCTTGCCGCATGAGGTTCGTCGTATCATCTTTGAGGCCACGAACGGGGGTAAGGCAGCCCATCCACAACACACAGGTTTGATTGATTTTCGCAATCGTTTCCGCATCCTTGGACATGGTGTCGTGATCAAATGAATAAAAATTCGCCGATGACACCGCTGGCCCATCGACGACTTTCATGAGGTGCTTTACGGATGGCGCATGCGGCATGAGTTTTTCACGGTACTTGCTAAGCGTAATGACCGACAACTCAAAGTTAATCCGTCCAGGATATTGAGCCACGAGTTGATGAATTTTGGGAACGTGGACAAACCCGACTGTAAAAAATTGAATGCTTTTATCGGTATATTTGAGAAAGTCCTCGACCCACTCCATACATTTGGGATGGAGAAACAAATCCGTCCACTCCATATATTCATTGCCACCCAAGCACCAAAACTGCATGGGATCGGTTGGCTTTGCATTAATGTAATTGAGGATGAACTCCCAATCGTCCTGCGTGGTTTTTGGTGGGTCTTGGGTTTCACGGTAGGAATGATCCAGCTCATAACAAAATTCGCATTCCACAGGACACTTCTTCCCCAAGCTCAGCGGGATTTTTCCTGCATCCATCTCACGCGTCAGGACTTCTCGATATCCTTTACCTTGAAGAACAAGGGTTGCTTCTAAGACTGGAAGTTCACGCCCCATACGACATTATTCCTACTTTGAAAAAAACAATTGAGTGTGAATTAAGAATTTCCACTCATTGACACAAAGAATACGGGTTTGCCAGACTGACGATCATTATCCTTTGAGAGTCCAATCCATGAGTTCTACAGCCTCATCTCCTGAAAGTAAAAATCAGGATTCTTCAATTCAGGAATCCCTAACCCAAGCCCTGACTTTATTTGACTTGACGCCACCCTTCTCTTCAACAACCCTCTACCAACGCTACCAAGACTTGCTGTTGACGTGGCATCCGCATCGATATGCCAACATGACCAATAACCCGACCAAGTATATGCAAATGTACAAAAAAGGTGAGGCCATGACCAAGGAAATACGATTGGCCTATACTGCCTTGAAAGAATGGTTAGAAAGCCAAACCGCTCCTTCCCCAGATTAACAACCCTACAGCGACACACTGGTTTATCAAAAGACAATATGGCTATTGGGACGCATGGCTGACCACCCTCACCATCCCGGGCGCTCCGTCTTTTCCACCTTCGGGAGCAACTTTGGCAACAGGCCACGTGATCAAGCCAGCAACCGTATCAGGTTGGGCTTCGGCAGGACTGTGATGCGTGGCATAAATTTGCGGCAACCCGTTGGTGCCGAACTTTGAAATGTATAGAAAAATCTGCTCACGTGCGTTGATTCGGACCGCCCACGGCTCAAAATCATTCTGATAAAACTCTTCGCACAATTGCATCGCATCTAAACAGCTGACGCCACCCGGCTCATTGAGCGTATAATAATAATCAAGCGGCATATCGTATTCGTCCTGCTTATGAATCGTAATACCGAACTTTTCGGGATTCCGAACCATTGGCGTATGACGATAGGCCACAAAGTAAAACAACTCGACGGAGTGGATGTTGGATTTATTGTTGAGCAAGAACTGCCGAGTGTCTTCCGCTTCTTCTCGTGTTTCTCCCGGGAATCCATAAAACGCCATCACATGATTCCAGATCCCCACATTCGCCGCTTCTCTCAAATTATTTTCAATCACACTTTTTTTGGCATGCTTATCCATAAGTTCCAACACACGCTCATTGGCTGATTCCAGGCCATAGTAGAGGGTCTTGCACCCAGATTTCGCCGCTAACTTCCAAATTTCAGGATCTTGGAGGGTCTCCTCAAACCGAATGAGAGTGGTCCACTTGATATCGACATTCTCATCAATCAACAATTGTGAAACCTTTTTAAAGAGCGCAGGTGGATAGGACTCATCGGCGAACAGGAAATGATCCGCATGATATTTTTCCTGTAACGCAGCAACTTCACGCACAACATCACTGGCTGGTTTGCCTCGATACTGATCAAAGTACCCTTGTCCATGATCGCAAAACGTACATTTCCCCCAATAGCATCCCCGAGTCGCGAGATAGGGAAGAATTCGCGTTGGGACAAAATAGGAATCGAGCGGGAGTCCGTCAAAGTCGGGTAGAGGAAGACTGGTGGTCTTTTCCGTATAAATTTCAGAATTGGTCCGGACATGCCCCTGTTCCCGATACATCAAGTTGGGCACTGCGGCCCACTCACGGTCACCAACCAAGGCTTCCAGCAACCACAAGAGTGCATGCTCGCCTTCATACATAATGGCCGAGTCAAAAATTTCCGTAAAAAACGGCTCTTGTTTGACAAGGTCTTCCTGCAATCGGGTGATCACATTTCCACCCACGGTAATATGAATGTCGGGATAGGCTTCCTTGATCATTTTTCCAAAGGTAAATCCCGCGATGAGCTGCATTTGAGTGCCAATAGAAATACCCACCACTTCCGGACGTTCTTTGGCCACTGAAGGCAACACCAACTGTTGGCAGACATCGCGATACACATTCACTTGTGAATCATTGAGACAGGCATATACATCGCTTGAGACACCAGGCCTATATCCTAAATTACTTTCCATGGGATAATACACGAGTGAGGCAGGATAGTAGGCAGCGGAGATGTACCGCATGACGTCCCGAAAGATGTTCAACGCCCATTCGAGTTTGTTCGCGTCATAAAAATCTTCGCTTCGGTTGATGCGTTTCGCTTCATCCGCATTCTCAGCCAATTCCATTACGTCAATCGACAAGGCTTCTTCCAGACATGCTTTTTGATCGATTTCCTTCTCCGTCAATCCACTGGTGGATTCTTTCGCCTTCAGTTCCCGAAGTTGCTGAGCCATGCGAGCATTGACCCAAATTAAGAACATATCGCTGAAGAACAGTTCGTACATTTCGATATTGATGTCTCGCTGAATGACTTCATGGCCATTTTCACGAAGCACCGCCGTCAGGCTGGGAAGCGCGAGATAGGGAGCCGTCGGAACCCATTCCGGGGGGAAGAGCAGCATGGTTTTCACCTTCCGACCGCTCTTTGGCCGACCACTCTTTGGCATCGAACTTGTTGTGTCAATCTGTATGATGGAAGAGGACATGGTTTTTATACTTTCGCCAATTCTTGGCCCTTTTCATCTGGGGTAATTCGAAATTGGAGGGTCGGAAGTTTGTTCGTGCTGAAATAGGCTACATATAAAAACACATATTCACGGATAAAAATCTTCAAGTCCCACCCGGCATAGTGATTTTGTTCAAATTCCTCGAATACACGTTCGGCATCTTCAATACTTAACCCATCTTTCACCGTAAAATAGTAATCCAGCGCCAGATCCCATTCAGGGTTGGCATAGAACGTCACTCCCCATTTTTCAGCATTCTTCGCCACCGGGGTATGCTTGCTCAGGTCGAAAGTCCCAAATCCAATAGAATGGATATGCTCTTTATTGTCTTCCAAGAATTGCATGGAAAATTTGGCATCTTCGTACCGTTCCCCTGGAAACCCGAAGAATCCCATGACGTGATTCCACACACCATGTGTAGAAGACAACTCCATGCTTCGTTGAATCACATCCGTCGTCGTCGCCTTATCCATTAATTTGAGCACTCGCTCGCTGCCTGATTCATATCCAAAATGGAGGAATTTGCAGCCTGAATCCTGAGCATCCTGCCACACTTCATCATCCAATAAACTCTCTTCGAACCGCATGTGCGTGGTCCAGGCAATGCCCATTTGTTCTTCTTTCAACGCGCGCGTGAGCTTGCGGAACAAGGCAGGGGGATAGGACTCATCCGTAAAGTGGAACATGTAGGCCTGATATTTATCGCGGAGAAACCGTATTTCCTCAATGATTTCTTGAATCTTCTTTGTCCGATACCCGGCTGTGTATCCTTCCCCATGATCACAAAACTCGCACCGGCCCCAGTAGCATCCGCGCGTGGCAAGATAGGGAAGGATGGGTTCTGGTACAAAATATTTTTCGAGCGGCAACCCGTCAAAATCCGGTGGCGGCAAATCGGACATATTTTCGGAGGACGTCACAGGTGAAGTATGAATGCCCGTCTTGTCTCGCCAAATAAGATTGGGAATGTCGTTAAAATCCCGGTCCGTTCCAACGGCTTCGATTAACTGCAAGAACGCGGTTTCCCCTTCATAGACAATGACACTATCAAAGAGCTCGAATAATTTGGGGGTACTAGGAAACACATCACGCAATCGAGTAACCGTATTTCCGCCTATGGTGATATGAATGTCAGGGAATTGCTCTTTGATCATAGCACAGAAGGTCATGGTCGAAAACAATTGCTGACGAAGCACAATAGAGATTCCAATGATATCGGGTTTTGCTTCAATGATCGCGGGCTTCAGAATATGTTCAAACACATCTCGATACACATTAACTTGGGTATCTTCCACAGCGGCAAGGACTTCCGAAGACATAAAAATTTTATATGAAAGATCCGTTTCCATCGGCGGCATACAAATACGGGCCGGAGAATAAACAAGAGAAATAGTCGCGGTCACTTCGCGAAAAATATTGATGGCCCACTCAAGTTTATCGATATCATAAAACTCTGGTGA
>SMVA01188358.1_pt1 | contig 11066 bp, 10 predicted proteins | sample 2456451 | NCBI WGS metagenome assembly SMVA01 (sample SAMN11095933, study PRJNA526329) | marine sediment metagenome | biome: Marine sediment; feature: Surficial sediment; material: Deep marine sediment; isolation source: Hadal surficial sediment | place: Pacific Ocean | collected 2014-05 | depth...
CCCTATACAAGTTCAACATTACCGAATGCCTGTCATCAGACATTGCCAAAAACCTAGCTTGAATCGCCTATTCTCAGCCCTGCGTCCCACGGCGGATTCGATCCACAGTGATCAGCGAGAAAATCGACGAAGCGCCGGACTTTGGCTAAGAGATACTTGCGGTGCGGATAGACGGCATTGATCGGAATTTCATCGAGGGGGGCGGACTGGAGCAGCGCCTTGAGCCGCCCCGAACGCAGATCGTCACCAACCAGGAACGTGGGCAAGAGCGAGATCCCCTCACCCGCCAGGACAAGGCTCCGGGTAAGTTCTCCATTGTTGCTTCGATGGCGGATCGGCAACGTTACGCGAGCAGGTCCGGCGTCGCTATGGAGTGTCCAGCTGCGTTCGGTTTCGTACGAATACGAGATCCGGTTGTGCATCGCGAGTTCGACAGCGTTGCTCGGCTCACCGTGTTGCGCGAGATAGCTCGGCGCCGCACAGATGACGCGACGACACGGACCCAGATAGCGGGCTACGAGACTCGAGTCCGGTAGCGTGCCGATCCGCACGACAACATCGAATCCCTCATCTACCACGTCTACGAATCGATCGGCGAATTCAACATCGACCTCCAGCTCGGAATGCTCCGCCACGAACTGTGCGATGGGTTCCGAAAGGTGCGCGCGGCCAAAGTCCATTGGAGCACCAATGCGAAGCAGGCCGCGGAGTTCGCCGCTGAGTTGAGTCACGGACTGCTCGGCATCTTCCACCTCGGTGAGCACAGGCTCGATGCGATCTCGAAAGGCTCGGCCCGCTTCCGTGAGTGAGACGTGCCGGGTGGTTCGATTGAACATTCGCGCCCCCAGTCGCGCTTCCAGGGACTTCACTTGTTTGCTCGCCGCCGAGGGCGTGATGTTCAGCTGCGCTGCGGCTCTGGTGAAGCTTCTGCTTGCCGCGACCTTGAGAAAGCACTGAAATTCCAAGAGTTTATCCACGATTGGTTCCATGGGCGCCCGATCGACGCTCTCCGTTTGGGTTCAGAAATTACGTCCTATTGAGACATAAACTTCTTCTATTTTGCCCCATTGTGGATTTTAGCTCAACACCGATCTTATACAGCGCTGAATTGGAACTGAAGTCAATCGGGAATCCACGGGGAGCGGCGAGCATGAAAAAACTCCGAAGATCGGCCGAGCGGGGCGCTGGGAAACAGGGTTGGCTCGACTCCCGGTACACGTTTTCATTTGCCGACTACTACGACCCGTCCCATATGGGGTTTCGATCCTTGCGTGTGATCAACGAGGATTGGATTGCTCCTTCGATGGGCTTTGGATCGCATTCGCATCGCGATATGGAAATCCTGACCTACCCCATCGAGGGTGCCCTCGAGCATCGCGATAGCGAGGGGAACACTTCGATCCTGCGACCCGGACGGGTTCAGCTGATGCGTGCTGGGACCGGCATCGTCCACAGCGAGATCAATCCGCTCGACGATCAAACTTCGCATTTGTTGCAGATCTGGATCGAGCCCGACGCGGGCGGGCTCACCCCGCTCTACCAGGAAGCGGACGTCGAACTCGAGCCCGGGCGGGCCGCTCCCGTGGCATCCAAGGGTGGTCTCATGGGCGGCCTCGACATCCATCAGGATGTGACCATCACTGCCACCCAGCTCGGACCGGGGGGCGAGATCATCCAACCGTTGTCGACTGCTCGCCATCTGTGGATGCACGTTGTCAAAGGGTCCGGCACTGCGGGAGATCTCGAACTAGAGGCGGGGGATGGACTCGCGGTGTCTCTAGAAACAGAGCTCGTCCTAAAGAGCGATGCGGGCATCGAGGTTCTTACGTTCGATCTGGCGTGAAACGAAACTTTGCAAGCAGTCACGGGAAGGGAGAAAATCAATGGGATTGCTAGTCGACGGTGAATGGACTGACCAATGGTACGAGACAAAATCAACCGGCGGGCGCTTCGTTCGAAAGGAGAGCACGTTTCGCGACTGGGTGCGGGCCGATGGCTCGACAGCGTTTTCACCTGAATCCGGCCGGTATCACCTGTATGTATCCATGGCCTGCCCGTGGGCCCATCGCACTCTTCTCTACCGCACACTCAAAAATCTCGAGTCGGTCATCTCTGTATCAGTCGTCGTACCGCTGATGGCCGAAGACGGTTGGGTTTTCGGCGACGACGAGGGTGCGGTCCCCGACGAGGTCAACGGCGCGCAGTTCATGCATCAGATCTACACTCAGGCCGATCCGAAATTTACCGGGCGCGTCACGGTTCCCGTGTTGTGGGACCGAAAATCCGGCACCATCGTGAACAATGAGTCGTCCGAGATCATTCGCATGTTCAACTCCGAGTTTGATGAACTCGGCGATGCCTCGGTCGACTTCTATCCAAAGGCACTGCGGGCCGAGATCGACGAATTGAATGTTTTCATTTACCCGCGAATCAACAACGGTGTCTATCGTTGCGGCTTCGCCACGACCCAGCAGGCTTATGCCGAGGCCTTTTTCGAACTCTTCGAAGGACTCGACGCAATCGACGCTCGCCTGGCGACCCGCAGGTACCTCCTGGGCGACAGCATCACCGAAGCGGACTGGCGACTCTTCACGACCCTCGTGCGTTTTGACGCGGTTTACGTGGGCCATTTCAGGTGCAATCAGCGGCGCATCGCCGATTACCCGAGCCTCTCGGGGTACCTCCGGGAGTTGTATCAGGTTCCGGGAGTGGAGAAGACCGTCAACATGAATCACATCAAACGTCACTACTACGAGAGTCACGGCAGTATCAATCCCACGGCCGTCGTGCCTCTGGGCCCCGAGCTCGACCTCGATGCGAGCCACGGTCGGGACGCGCTCTAAAAGTCAGCTTCAGGAAATCACAGCCCCGCTAAACACCGATTTTCCTGAACGTCGCAAGGCAGAGGAGACCCTTATGGACAAGCCCGTCGTAGCCGATCGCAAGCCCAAACTCGTGAACCTCGAAGCGGGCAAAGACTATATGTGGTGCGCGTGCGGTCGTTCAAAAAACCAGCCATTCTGCGATGGATCTCACGTTGGCACAAGCTTCAAACCCATGGCGTTCAAGGCCCAGGAAGCTGTAGACGCTCATATGTGTATGTGTAAGCAGTCGGGGAACAAGCCCTACTGCGACGGCACACACGCGCGGTTGGACGAAACGGGCAACGCCCCCGCGAGCACGAGTGATAAAGCACCTGCCGCGGTTGCGACTGCCGAGGAGCCCGCTGTAGAACGGATCCACGAACTCGCCCGGGCCGGGCTCGAGAAACTGGGTCATCACGGTGAGATGGTCGCGATGGGCGTCCCCGGCCCCACACTTCCCAAGTGGAGCGACATCCAGATTCTCGCGGCGCAGTTTGCGCGAAAACCCCTGCTCGACGAAGTGGAGGTCAAGACCCAGCTCGTGATCGGCCCCCGGGCGCGCAAGCCCCTGGTGTTGGACATTCCCCTGTTCGTCTCCGACATGAGTTTTGGTGCGCTCTCCGAGGAGGCCAAGACGTCCCTTGCCCGAGGCGCGGAGATGGCGGGCACGGGCATCTGCTCCGGCGAGGGCGGCATGCTCCCGGAAGAGCAGGCAGAGAACAGCCGCTACTTCTACGAACTCGCCTCTGCGATGTTCGGATACGACGAAGCGCTCCTCACCCGGGTTCAGGCCTTTCACTTCAAGGGAGGACAAGGCGCGAAGACGGGAACCGGAGGACATTTGCCGGGCAACAAGGTCGTGGGCAAGATCGCCGAGGTTCGCCGACTCAAGGAAGGAACCCCTGCAATTTCCCCCGCGACCTTCAAAGATTTGCATTCCCCAGCCGACTTCCGAAAGTTCGCGGATCGAGTCAGGGAGATCAGCGGCGGTATTCCGATCGGAATGAAGCTTTCGGCAAATCACATCGAACACGACATCGGCTTCGCGGTAGAGGCCGGTGTCGACTACATCATTCTCGATGGCCGGGGGGGCGGCACTGGTGCGGCACCCCGAATCTTTCGCGACAACATCTCGGTCCCGACCGTCCCGGCGCTCGCACGAGCTCGGCACTATCTGGACAAGTACGGCCACGGCGACGTGACATTGATCGCAACGGGCGGCTTGCGGCTACCCGAGGATTTCGCGAAGGCGATGTGTCTGGGCGCGGACGGGGTCGCGATTTCAAACTCCGCGATGCAGGCGATCGGCTGCATCGGGGCGCGGATATGCAATACGAACCTGTGTCCCGCCGGCATTGCGACCCAGGATCCAGCGCTGCGGAAGAGACTGGATGTCCAGACCGCGGCCGATCAGCTCGCCCGATTCTTCAGATCTTCGGTTGGCCTGATGAAGGTATTGGCGCGCGCTTGTGGTCACAACGACCTCGCTTCGTTTTGTCGAGACGACATCACGACCTGGAGTCGGGAGATGGCGGACCTGACGGGAATCGAGTTTGCGGGCTTCGACGCGGAGAGGTAGGGAATCTGAGTTTTATCGATCTTCGTTGCCGTTCTAGGGCACTTCATTCAACGTAGAGCATCGCGACGTCGCTGCGACCGTAGCTAGCGCCATATCGACTCATGATGGCTTTGGAGTGCACGAAGCCGTTTTTCTGATAGAGGTGGATCGCGGCTTCGCACCTGGCGTTGGTCAAGAGGTACAACTGCCTGGCTCCGATGCTATTCGCCCTGCCAATTAGGAGCCCGCTTTTGAATGAACGCCAACGGTCCCTCCTTGGCGTCTTTCGAGCCGAGCACCTTCGCGCCAAGCGGCTTTTGGAGTTCCCAGAGTTCTGCCTCGGTTCGGCCCTGGGTCGCGCGAATCATTTGCTTCGACACCGCCACCGCGAGCGGCGCGTTTTTTGATATGAGTTCCGCGAGTTCGAGCGCGCGCTCGACGGCCTCGCCGGGTTCGCAGAGCTTGGAAACAAGGCCGTATTCGTGTGCTTTCTCGGCGAGGATTGGCTGCGCGGTGAGCGCCATCTCCATCGCTACTCCGTATGGCAGGTACTTGGGTAGACGCAGCAGTGCGCCACCCGCCGCAAACAGGCCGACGCCGACTTCGGGAATTCCAAGTTTGGCGCCGCGCGCCGCGACGAGCAGATCGCAGGTCAGTGCAACCTCCAGGCCGCCCGCGAGCGCAAAGCCCTCGATCGCGGCAATCATCGGCTTGGCGCTCTCGCGCTTCAGCAGCTCCGCGAAACCGCGCGGAAATCCGTCTTGCGCGAAGGCCTTCAGGTCCATGCCCGAGCAGAAACCGCGGCCCGCGCCGGTCAGGACTCCCGCGGTCAGGTCCTTGTCTTCGTCGAGCCGCTCGGCGGCCCCGAGCAGGGCCTGCGCGAGCGCGGAGTTCACCGCGTTTCGCGCATCGGGTCGGTTCAAGGTGATGAGCAGCACCCGTCCACGGACTTCGCTGAGAACTTCATCGGCCATCGGGGTTCTCCTTTACTTGGGCGGGAGGCGGACGCCGCCGTCAACGCGCACGACCTCGGCGTTCATGTAATCGTTGGTCACGAGCTCGACGACCATCGAGGCGATTTCTTCCGCGTAACCAAGTCGCTTCGGAAACAGCACGTTCTGCGCGAGGTGCGCCTTGAACTTCTCGGAGCCCTCGCCCTCGCCGTAGATCGGCGTGTCGATCAGTCCCGGCGCGACCGTGTTGACCCGCACCCCGATTGCGCGCAGATCGCGCGCGATCGGCAACGTCATTCCGACGATGCCGCCCTTCGACGCCGAGTAGGCGGCCTGGCCGGTCTGTCCGTCGAAGGCGGCTGCAGACGCCATGTTCACGATGGCGCCGCGCTGGCCCTCTGAATCGACCGGATCGGTCTTCGCCATGGCGGCCGCTGCGAGTCGCAGGCAGTTGAACGACCCGGTGAGGTTGACCCGGAGAACCCGCTCGAACGCGTCGAGGTCGAATGGCTTGCCCTCGCGGTCCACGGTGCGACCGATGAAACCGATACCTGCCGAATTGACCAGAACGCGAAGCGGGCCGAGCGCGCTCGCGGCATCGATCGCCACCTGCACCTCCTCGGCATTGGCGACATCCGCCTTCACGAACTCGCCCCTGAGCGCGGTCGCGAGTTCCTTGCCCTTGTTTTCGTCCAGGTCGACGATGACGCAGCGAGCCCCGAGCGCGCTGAGCCGTCGGGCGGTTGCGTCGCCGATGCCCGACGCGCCACCCGTGATGATTGCCGAAGCGCCGTTGAGTTCCATGATTCAAATCCTCTCGATGATGGTTGCGTTTGCGAGGCCGCCGCCTTCGCACATCAGCTGCATTCCGAGGCGGCCTTCTGTCCGCTCCAGCTCGCACAGAAGTGTAGACATTAGTTTGGAACCCGAGGCGCCCAGGGGATGGCCCAACGCGATCGCGCCGCCGTTGACGTTGACGCGATTCATGTCGGCTCCGGTCTCCTTCTGCCACGCGAGAACGACCGGAGCGAAGGCTTCGTTCACCTCGAAGAGATCGATGTCGCTGATCGACAGGCCGCTCTTCTCGAGGATCTTTTGGGTCGCAGGAATCGGGCCCTTGAGCATCGTGACCGGATCCGTGCCCGCGAGCGCGAAGCTCAGGAAGCGCGCCCGCGGCCGCAGGCCGAGCGCCTTCGCCTTCTCCTCGTTCATGATCAACAAGGCAGATGCACCGTCGGCGATCTGCGACGAATTTCCCGCGGTGATCTTGCCGTCCTCTTTGAACACGGGTTTGAGGTTCGCGAGCTTTTCCGCGGTCGTCCCGGGGCGGATCCCCTCGTCGACCAGCATGGTCTCCTCACCGTCTTCAGCCTTGATCGGGACGCCGACGATCTCGCGCTCGAAGCGGCCTTCGGCGGTTGCGCGCTCGGCGCGCTGTTGCGAAAGAGCACCGAACGCGTCGAGGTCGCCGCGCGACAGCCCCCACTCGTCTGCGATCATCTCCGCGCCGATCCCCTGGTGCGGTAGTCCGGTCTCCGCGTAGCGTTCGAGCATGCTGGGGGGAAACGGAAACCCCATATCCTTGATGAGCGACGCGCCGAGCGGAACCTGGGACATGACCTCGACGCCGCCCGCAACAACCGCGTCGTAGGCGCCCGACATCACGCCCTGCGCGGCGAAGTGAATGGCCTGCTGGGAGCTTCCGCACTGGCGATCGACGGTTGTGGCGGGGACGGACTCCGGCCAACCCGCCGTGAGCACCGCGTTGCGCGCAACGTTGAGCGTCTGCGGTCCGACCTGCATCACGCAGCCGAAGATCACGTCGTCGATCATCTCGACGTCGATCGGATTGCGTGCTGCGAGTGCCTGGAGGACGTGGGCGCCCAAAGATGCCGGGTGCCAGTCCTTGAGCTTGCCCCCGTTCTTACCGGAGGGTGTTCGGACGGCGTCGATGATGACTGCTTGGTGCATGCCCTACCCCTTTACTTGATGGCGAATTCTCAACGGATCGATCGGTGCTCCTATTCAACTGCGGGTCGAGACGGGATCGGTGCCGAGCAGGCCGTGCATCACCTGCTGAGACGCGAGTTCAACGAGGGATTCCCGATCGATGCGACTCGGCATCATGCAGAGTGAGACGATCGAGAAGATGGCCATCTGCACCATGGTGTCCGCCTGCTCGCGCCCGAGTTCGGGGCGCACCGCGATCAGCTTCTCGCGCCACAAATCGCACAGCCGACGCGCCGCGCGTTGCAGTGGGCCGCGCCTTTCGGAGTCGACGTTTCGCAGCTCGAGCACATAGCAGGCATTCATGTCGGCGTTTTCGAGTGCCACGCGCACGTAGGCGTGCACGAGACTCTCAAGCGCCTCACCGGCACTGAGATCGTCCGCGGCCAGGGCTTCATTGAGCGCATTTCCAATCCGGTAACACCCCTCGCGGATCGCCTCTGCGAGCAGTTCTCCCTTGCTCGTGAAGTGTGAGTAGATCGCGGGGCCGGTCACGTCGGCGTCGGCGCCGATGTCGTTGATCGCGGTCGCATGAAAACCGCGCTCGCGAAACAGCCGCAGCGCGGATTCGAAGATCGGCTCGCGCCGGGAAGGGCGGCCGCGTTTGGGCAGGCTGGCGAGGTTGGCGGTCATTCGGGCCCCAGGAATGGGTCTCAGCGCCCCGCGCACCGGGTTTGACGCGCTGGGTCCAAAGCATTAACTTAGCGCCGGCTTAGAAATAGGCAAGCTTCAGTGATTTTGGGTCCGGCTGATTCGCGCGCAATGGTGTCGCGGTCGCGCACCCGCCACACCAATTAAGGGAAGACGCCAATGAACGAGTCGGAGCTGCGTGAACGCACGCGCAAGTTACTCGCCGATGTCCACCCGGACGCCGGGGGCGACCAACGCATTCCGTTTCGCGGAGCGCAATTTGATTGCGGCCTCGCGTGGGTGAGTCATCCCGAAGGACTCGGTGGCCTGGGTCTCGAGCCGAAGATGCAGGGGATCGTCCAGGACGAGTTGCAACAGGGCGCCAAGACCTACTACGAAAGCATGCTCATCAACCCGATCGGGATTGGCATGGGCGCGCCCGTCGTGCTCGCCTACGGCAAAGAGGACAGCAAGCGAGAACTGCTGCGCCGCATCTTCACGGGCGAAGAAATCTGGTGCCAGCTCTTCAGTGAACCCTCAGCGGGATCGGACGTGGCCGGGCTCGCGGCCCGCGCGGTTCGCGACGGTGACGAGTGGGTGGTCAACGGCCAAAAGGTCTGGACGACACTCGCCCACATCTCGAAGTGGGGAATGCTCGTCGTGCGCACCAATCCGGACATTCCCAAGCACGATGGTCTTTCGTATTTCATGCTCGACATGCACGCACCGGGCGTCGAAGTGAAACCGCTCTATCAGATCACCGGCGAAGCGGAATTCAATGAAGTCTTCCTCAACGACGTGCGAATTCCGCACGAGCACATGCTCGGCGAAGAGGGGCAGGGGTGGAAGGTCGCGATCGCGACGTTGATGAGCGAACGGGTGGCGCTCGGAGGTGGAGCGAGCAAGAAGGGTGGGGGACCGATCGCAACTCTGCTCGAGTTGCTCGAAACCGTCGAAGTTCAGCGTTCTCCCGCCGAGGACGCGGTGCTTCGCGATCGCGTTGCGCAACTCTATATCGAGTCCGAGTTGCTGCGCTTGACTGGCATTCGTGCGCAGGTAACGCGGAGCAGCAATGAGCCCGGGCCGGAGGGTTCGGTGGGTAAGCTCGCGCAGGCAGACATCTCGAAGGCGATCTGGCAGTGTTGTTCGGACGTACTCGGCCACGAGGCACTCATCTACGAGCACGGATACAAGCTGCGCCAAGGCAGAACAACCGCCAACGACAAAAAACTGCAAGCCAAGTACAACTTGCTCCGATCACGCGCCTACTCGATTGAAGGCGGCACGTCGGAGATCATGCGAAATATTCTCGGTGAGCGTGTTCTCGGGCTTCCCGGAGAGCCGCGCGTCGACAAGGACATTCCCTGGAAGGAGGTTCCGCGCAGTTAGCCGCTGTGTTCGTGCGGCGATTTGCGGAACGGCGAGCGGTACCTAAACGGAATCTGAGCGGGATCTTCGTGGGATGTAAGCGGGACCTCGAGTGGGACGTTGGCGGGATCTAAGCGAGACCCAGACTGGAAGGGGTGAACATGCTCTTCGAATTCAGTGACGAGCACGGCGAACTGCGGCGAACCGTTCGCAATTTCCTCGAGAAGGACTCGGACGAAAAGCGCGTTCGCGATTTAATGGAGAGCGGGCAGGGCTACGACGAGACATCTTGGAGCCGGATGGCCGAAGAACTCGGGATTGTCGGACTGATCGCTTCCGAGCGGCACGGCGGCGCGGGCTTCGGGATGATCGAGCTCGCGATCGTTGCGGAGGAGATGGGCCGGGTGTTGCTCTGCGCCCCATACCTTTCGAGCGCCGTGCTCGCGACGAGCGCACTCGAACTCGCAGCCGACGAGGCCGCCCAGAACGAGATCCTTCCTGAACTCGCCTCGGGCAGAGCCATCGGTACGCTGGCTTTTTCCGAGTCCGCGAGTCCCTGGGATCTCTCCGCAATCGCGATGACCGCAAAATCGAAGGGGGAGGCGTTCCAGCTCAGCGGCGAGAAAACCTACGTGCTCGACGGTCACATCGCGAGCGAGGTCATCGTGGTGGCGCGCGCAGACGGCGAACTCGCGCTGTTCCGCGTGGCGGGCGACGCCAGCGGATTCACACGCGAGGTGCTGCCGCCGCTCGATCCGACCCGCAGGCTCGCCGTGCTTCGTTTCGACGACACGCCCGCGACTCGCATTTCTTCGGGTGACATTTCCGGTGCGCTCGAGTGCGCGCTCGATCGAACGATCGTTGCGTTGGCGGCGGAGCAACTCGGCGGCGCGCAACGCGTTCTCGAAATAGCTACCGACTACGCGAAGACGCGCTTCCAGTTCGGTAGGCCGATCGGTTCGTTTCAGGTCATCAAACACCAGTGCGCGGATATGTTGGTCGAAGTCGAGTTCGCCCGGTCCGCGGTCTACAACGCGGCATTCGTGAGTGATGAAGACCCCGAGGCCGCGTCGATCGCGGCGCGGATGGCAAAATCCTATTGCTCGGACGCCTACCTCAACATCGCAAACCGGAACATCCAGATCCACGGCGGGATGGGATTCACCTGGGAGCACAGCGCCCATCTCTACTACAAGCGCGCGAAGGCGAGCGAGGTGCTCTTCGGAAGCCCCGGCTTCCACCGCGAGCGGATGGCCGTTTCGCTGGGATTTGGCATCGCGTAACTGGGCGAGGCCGGCTGGCTTCCGTTTCAGCAATGCGAATCAGAAGGGTTCGCTGGCTCGTCAAACGCACGTTTGCTCGTGTAGAATCTACTAGCCCGCTCACCACCTGGGAGCCGAACGCATGATCGGTCTCGACCAACTTTTTTCGGTCGAAGGAAAAGTGGCGCTCGTCACGGGCGGGGGCCGCGGCATCGGCCTGATGATGACCGAGGCCCTCGTCGCCTCGGGTGCCAAGGTCTACATCGCGTCGCGCAAGCGCGAAGTCTGCGAGAAGGTCGCGGCGGAACTCGGCGGGGACGACCGCTGTGTCGGTTTGGGCGCGGACCTCTCGACCGAAGAAGGTGTGGTCGGGCTCGCCGATGAACTGAAGCGCCGAGAAGAAAGGCTGCACATCCTCGTCAAC
>SMVA01197386.1_pt1 | contig 11065 bp, 5 predicted proteins | sample 2456451 | NCBI WGS metagenome assembly SMVA01 (sample SAMN11095933, study PRJNA526329) | marine sediment metagenome | biome: Marine sediment; feature: Surficial sediment; material: Deep marine sediment; isolation source: Hadal surficial sediment | place: Pacific Ocean | collected 2014-05 | depth 0-1...
GACCATGGACTCGACTTCCGCCGACGTGTCCGCCGCGCCCATCCCCGCGGTCTCGAACGCGTCGTCCGAGGCTTCGTCCGACGCGCCATCCGACCCGGGAGAGCTGGAGTCGACGCCTTCGTCATCCTCGAGCGCCGGGGCCTCGGAGTGCGCGGCACCCTCCCCGGCGTCCTGGATGTCCGAGCTGTCCGAAACGTCCGAACTGTCCGAAATATCCGAGCTGTCCGAAATGTTGTCGAGCAGGCCCTGTTCGCGGGCCAACTCGTCCAGCTCGCGGAGCGTCGGCAGGTCCTTCAGGCGTTCGAGTCCGAAGACCTCGAGAAAGCGCCGTGTCGTCGCGTAGACCATCGGCCGCCCGGGAACCTCACGCTGTCCAGCGATTCGGATCAGGTGGCGTTCGAGCAGGCTCTTCACCGTCGCCCCCGCGTCGACACCGCGCACCTCCTCGATTTCGGCGCGCGTCGTCGGCTGTCGATAGGCGATGATCGAGAGCGTCTCGAGGGCCGCCTGGGAAAGCCGAAGCGCTCGTTCTTTCTGGAGCTTCTGCAGGTAGCCCGAGAACTCGGCGCGCGTGCGAATCTGAAACCCGCCGGCCACCTCCCAGATCTCGAAGGAGCGGTCCTGCTCGGCATACTCGGTATTGAGTTCGTTGACGAGATCCTTCGCCTGCCCTGGATTGCAGTAGGGAATGATCTCCGCGAGCCGGGCCGCGGAAATCGGCTCGGACGACGAGAGGATCAAGGCCTCGACGATGCGCCGCTTTTCGCGGGCGTCCATTCTACTCACGGCTGCTCCTGGCTCTTTCACGATCCACGATTCGGGTCTCTCGGTGGTCTCTTGCCCTGGGTTCAAAACCAGTTCAGAAGGGGTTCGAAACTCGGCCGCAGGCCGGGAACCAGCGACCCCGGGTTCGCTCTACATCGTTTCGGCGATCTGTTCTCGCCATTCGGGCCCCTCGCCTTCAAGCGTCGCACGACGCACTCGAATCGCCCCTTCGGGCGTCCCGCGATCCGAGATCCCCTGATAGATTCGCAGCGCGGACAGGCGCGCCAGCTCGAGCACCGCCAGAAATGTCGCGACCAATACGCCGCGGGTCGGCGGTCCCGACTCACCCGGCATCTCGAAGATGCGGCTGAACTCGAGGGTTTCGTTCGCCTCGAGTAGATCCATCACGACCAGCATCCGGTCACGAACCGTCACTTCTTCGGTCTCGACTTCGTGCCTTAGCGTCTCTCCGCCCGTGGTGTTGTCGAGGACGTCCCGAAAGGCGGACACGAGGTCATACAGGCCGACCTCGATCTCCCGCACGCCCTCGGGCGTCTTCTCCGGACCCGGCCCCAGCACGCTCCAGACATCCCGGCCGAGCAGACGACGCTTCGACAACGTCTCGGCCGCCTCCTTGAAACGCTGATACTGGAGCAATCGCTGGACCAGATCGGCATGGGGATCGATCCCATCCTCGTCTTCGACGACTTCGTTCGGCAGCAGCATCCGGCTCTTGATGAGTGCCAGGGTCGCCGCCATGACGAGGTATTCCGCCGCGACGTCGAGATTGAACTCCTGCATGAGCTCGATCGTTTCGAGATATTGCTCGGCGATCCGATGGATCGGAATATCGGTGATATCGACTTCGTTCTGTCGAATCAGATGCAGCAGAAGATCGAGGGGCCCCTCGAAGACCGCCAATTTGACGGCATAGCCCGACAGCCCATCGGTTCGATCATCCGGGTCGGCACCGAGGTCCTCGAGGGCGCTGCCCTCCATCGTGCTCAGCGTCATGTCCGTTGCGCTCATCGTTTCGAATCCATCCTGGGCGCCTGGGGGGAGTCAGGGGACTCTGGAACTACAAGGAAATCCTCAAGTCGGAGGTTTCTCTTTTACTTTTTCTTCTATGTCGTTGCCTGATCGAGCTTTTCTGCCACTTCGAGTCTTGGCCGAATTCGCATCGACCTCCGCTGCGACGCGACCACCATCACCAACTTCAGCAGCGGCCTGGGCACCGAACTCAGTCTCGATCCCAGTCTCCGCCTTCATTATTACAGGGGCCTTCAGCTCGACCCTCAGCTCGGTCTCGGAGATCTCGACCCGATCCGCCGTCGCACCGGCCGTTGGCTCGGGACCCCGATCCCTGCGTCGCGGTTTCGCCCGGCTGCGATGGACGGGAGTATCCGCGATCGCCCTTCCCCGGGCAACTTTTCGACGTCCCGCTTTCACTTTCGATCGCGGTTTTCGGCGGGCCGCGCGCCGGGCCATCTCCTCGGCCAGAGCGAGCGCCTCCTCGCGATTCGCGATCTCACCGTCCAGGAAGCCCGCCCGGATGCGCCCCAGCGCCTTCCCCACATCCGGCCCCTCGAGCCCCAACTCGATGAGCTCAACCCCTCCGACGGGGGCGCGACGGCGTCGGTCCTCCGCCCCCCAGCGCAGGATCCGGCGACGGACCGGAACGTCGGCCAGGGCGTAGAGCGACTGCGTGGTCTCCTCATGCAGGTCTCCGAGCAGGGCATCGACCGCACCACGCCCGCGTGCGCGAGCCAGCGCCTTGAGGGTGCGGTCCGCATCGCGACCGAAGCGAACGATGCGCGCCGCTTGTTCGCCCCGGACCGAAAAACGTTCGAGGGTTCGCCGCCGTTGTGCCGCGGGCAACGGCGCGAGCCAGATCGCGACCCCGGATGCCCAGGGACGCCAACGCGGCGCGGGCCAGTCGGGCTCGGCGATCGCCTTGCACAACCGACGCAACGACATCGCCCGATCCTTGCCCAACACGAGCCCCGGCTCGAGCGCCGCCAGCACATGCCAATCCGAAAGCATTCGCAGGATGTGCCCCACCTGGACACCGTGATGCGCTTCCTCGAAGGCCCGCTGCAGCTCACGCCGAAAGCGTTCCCCGCTCACCGCGCCGAAGGCCCCGTCGCGCAGCGCGTTGCGAAGCGCGTTACGGGAGGAGCGATCGAGGCTGAAACCCAGCCGGACTGCAAATCGGGCGGCCCGCCATGCGCGGGTCGGGTCATCGTGAAAACTACGGGGATGCAGCACCCGCAACCGCCTCTTGGCGAGATCGTCGAGCCCCCCCTCCGGATCCTCGATCGGGATCTTGCGTGCGGGATCGCGACCGTCGAGCGGACAGATGAGCGCGTTGACCGAAAAGTCGCGTCGCCGAGCGTCCTGTTCCAATGTGCCGGGCACGACATCCGGCAGCGCCCCGGGATGGGCGTAGGTTTCGTGGCGAAGTCGGGCAAGATCGAGTCGCGCGTCATCGGATTCGATACGCACGGTTCCGAAACGATCGTGACCGACGATCGACAGCCCCGCACCGCCGCGGCCCCGCGCCACCGCGTCGGCCAGCGCCTGGGCATCCCCCTCGACCATGAGGTCGACGTCCGAGACCGCCTGCCCGAGCAGCAGGTCCCGAACCGGTCCGCCCACCAGATGGATGCGGCAATCCCGACGGGCGGCCATCTGCACCACCCGCGTCAGCAGCTCTGCGGTCGCCAGCGGAATCGCGGCGCGCACATCGTCCAGACTGAGACTCGGTCTCACCGCTTGCCGCCCGCACCGCGCGGATGACGGGCCTCGACCGTCTCGCGCAGTCGCTTACGGCTGACGTGGGTATAGATCTCGGTCGACGACAGATCGGCATGACCAAGCATCGATTGGATCGAACGCAGATCCGCCCCCCCCTCCAATAGATCCGTCGCGAAGCCATGCCGCAGGACATGCGGCGAGACGCGGTCACTCGCGATCCCCGCCTGCCTGGCGTGCCGACGGAGTCGCGCGAAGAAATTCTGCCGGCTCATCATTTTTCCCCGCCGCGTGAGGAAAAGGGCGTGGTCGCGGTCCGGCCGATCCCCCAACAAGAGGTGCCGCGCTTGCGCGAGATAGGCATCGATCGCCTGGTTCGCGAGGTCGCCCAGCGGAACGACCCGTTCCTTGCGCCCCTTTCCGATCACGCGAATGAGTTGGCTACGACGGTCGATCGCCGAGAGCGGAAGCGTGACCAGTTCGGTCACCCGCAGGCCCGCTCCGTACAGGACCTCGAGCATCGCGACGTCCCGCAACCCGAGCGGATCGTCGCTGCGGGCGGCCTCGATCAACGCCGCCGTCTCCTCCGGACGCAGAATCCGAGGCAATTTTCGCATTTGCCTCGGCGCGTGCAGCGCCTCGATCGGATCCGCCCCGACCAGCCCCAGCTCTTCCGCATATCGCATCAGACGGCGAACCGAGACGAGCGCCCGGGCGCGCGAACTCGCCGCCATCGAACGATCGTCGAGATACACGGAGAGCGCGTTCAAGTCATGTCGGGTCACCTGCTCGACGCGCTCGATGCCCCGCTCCGAGAGATGCCGACGGAGATGCCGCAGATCCCCCGCGTAGGCCTCGATGGTCCGATGGGAGAGACCCTCCTCGACCGCCAGGCGCGTGAGGAAAGCGTCGCAGAGCCCTTCGAGCGGGGTGGCGCCCGCGGATCCCGCATCAGCCACGACCACTCCCCTCGAGTCCGCCCTGCAGGGCCTCTAGAAGTGCATCACGAAGTCGTTCCAAGCGCTTGGGGTCCTTGATTTTTTTTCCGTCGCCATCCTTCAGATAGAAGGCGTCCGTCACCTGATCCTTGATGGTTGCAGCCTTCGAGATATAGATCTCGAATCCCTGCTCACCGATCGTTCGGGTGACGTCGTAGAGGAGCCCCAACCGATCGTCCGCAATCACATCGACCAGGGTGTAGAACTCGGACTCGGTATTCGAGATCAAGACCCGGGGGTCCTTGCGCGAAGGCGGTCGGGTCTGGCCGACGGGGCGACGCCTTCGGCGCACCAGATCCCCAACGTCGACCGCCCCCGCGAGCACCGAGTCGAGCGACTCCTCGACTTCCTTCCAGAGCAGGCTCCGTTCCTTGGGACCCCCGCGCGGGGTATTCGTCCGGTAGATCTCGAGGGCGAGTCCACCGCGGGTCGTATAGACATGGGAGCCCAGGATATTGAGCCCACAGGCCGTCATCACACCCGCCACCTGGCTGTAGAGACCATGGACGTCCTGGGCACAGCAAATGAACTCGGTGAATCCGCCCTTCATCTCGCGATGGGCCGTCACGACCCGACGGCCCTCTCCGAATCGCAGCAGGAGCTGGCAGTGACGCGCGATCTGGCGGGGCGTGTGGGACAGGAAATAGCGCCGTGGGAGCTCGTCGAAGAGCGATTCGATCTTGCTCTTGCCGACACCGAGCCGAATCAACTCGTCCAGGGCTCCCTCCCGCCGCCGCTCGACCCGCGCCTCCAGCAGCGCAACCGCCTGCTCCGGCCGCTCGGCCCCGGTCTCGAGCATCTCCGCCGTGCGCTCGTAGAGTTCGCGCAGCAGTTGGCCCTTCCAATCGGTCCAGCCCTCGACCGAAGACGCGCGGATGTCGGCAAAGGTCGCCAGGTAGAGATTGCGCAGGTTGGTGCGATCCCCGCAGACCTGCGCCAATTCGAGAATGAGCTTGGCGTCGGAGAGGTCACGGCTCTGCGCGAGATGCGACATCAGCAGATGATGCTGAACGATGAAGAGGACACGATCGCCGCGCTCCTTCGACAGCCCGAGCCGTTCGATCGCAGGGATGGCTCGCAGCACACCCTTATTCGAGTGATCTCCACCGAAACCCTTCCCGATATCGTGCAGCAAGCAGCCGAGGAAGAGGACCGGCCGGTCCTCCACCTCGTTCATGAGCTCGGTCAGTTCGGGCATCGCCCGAGCATATTTCCCGCGCCACAAGCGGCGCAGCTCTTCGACCAGGAAGATCGAATGCACGTCGACGGTGTAGGTGTGATAGATGACATGCTGCCAGCGACAGACGATGTGTTCCCACTCGGGGATCACCTGGGACAATACCCCGACGTCGTTCATCGACATGAGCGTGCGCATCACGCGATTCTCACTGCCGAGAATCTGCATGAAGAGATCGGAGACCTCGGAGGTCTCGCGGAGCTTTTCATCCAGGAGTCCGAGGTTCTCGCGAAGCAGCCGCTGGGCCATCCGGGACAGCCGGACCTGATGACGCTGGGCGATCTCGAAGACTCGCAGGACCCGAATGGGATCCTCGCGAAGGTGTGCCGCGTGGGGAATCAGGAGCTGGTGCTCGGCGATCGTGAAGCCGTCCTCGACCGGTCGCTCGTCGGTGCGATCAGTGGAGCCGGGCATGACCCGTTTCGCACACTGTTCGATCACCAGATCGGAATAGGATTTGATCGCACGCGCATGGCGATAGTAGTCGCGCATGAACCGTTCGACGGGCAGATCCGGGTCGTCGGCCTGAAAGCGAAGGTCTGCCAGAGTCGTCCCCTCGGTCGGTTCGTTGTTGACGCTCGTCTTCATCGTCTCCATCGCATCCGACATCGATCCGTACCCGAGCCCCTCGCTGACCGCTTCCTGGAGTTCGAAGCTCATCTGGTCGTTGGCGCGTCGCGTGAGCAGATGCAGCTCGTTTCGGGTGCGCCAGAGGAAATCGAGCGCATCGCGGTACTCCCCCATCTCGACCTCGGTCAACAGGCCGAAATGCAGGAAATCGTCGACATTGCGCACCGAAGGCTGGGTTCCGCGCGCGATCCAATAGGCCGCGTGATAGTCGCGCAGGGTCCCCGCCCCCTCCTTGACGTTCGGCTGGAGCAGATAGAGGGTGTCGCCGTATTCGAGCTGACGCTCCCTCATCAGCTCTTGCTGCTCGGACACGAACGCGACCGGGTCGGGCAGCAGCTCGTCGCGAATACGATCCGCGAACTCGTGAAAGAACTCCCCATCGCCGCACAGAAACCGCGCCGTCAGCACTGCGGTTCGAACCGTCACGTCCTCTCGCCCGATTTCGACGGTCTGCTCGATCGTCCGGGTGGCGCAGCCGATTCGCAGGCCCGCATCCCAGAGCCAATATTGCAATCGCTCCGCGATCAGTTCGACGAAGGGTGTCAGCTCGTCTCGATAGAGGATCAGCAGGTCGACATCGGAATGAATCGACATCTCGCGTCGCGCGTATCCGCCGACCGCGATGATCGCAACGCCTGTTTCCACGACGCCACCCCGGGACAAATGGAGCTCTTCGGCGAGTTCAAAGAGCCTCCGAACCATGCGATCGGTCAGATCGGAATTCCGCTCGTTGACCCGACGCCCGGATCCGGAAGAGCGATGGAGCGCCTCGAGATGCACGCGCACGCCCGTCAGGTATTTGCGTACGGCCGGCACGACTGCATTCAGTCGCTCTTCGGGATCCTTGGGAAGGTCCAGGAGGTAGTCTTCGATCGCCGGTGCCTCTCGCATCAAAGCTTCCCATCATTGCGGCGCGCGATTGCGGCGCCCTTTGCGAGGCGCGCCGAGGCCGCCGGCCCCGCCTCGATCTGTCGACGATACCGATCGACCCCGTCGGCGATCTGTTTGGCGAGCAGCGATTGGAACTGAGGACTCCGAAGCAGTTTCGCGTCGCGCTGATTGGTCACGAAGCCCGCCTCGACCAGAACCGAGGACATGCTCGACATGAAGAGCACGTAGAAGGGCCCCTTCTTGATCCCGAGATCCGTTAGCGTTCGATCGCGCTGTCGCGCACCCCGAATGACGTTCTCATGCACGAGACTCGCGAGCCGTTCCGATTGCGAGGCGAGTTCGCCCGCCTGGAGGCGCGCGAGGGCGCGCTGGAGCGGATCGAGGCTCGCCGCCGGGACGCGGTTCTCGCGAGCCGCCACCTCCAGGCTGTGGCGCTCGTGGTTGGCGTCGAGGGTGTAGATCTCGAAGCCCCGCGTCTGCGCGTGACGTGAGGCGTTCGCGTGGATCGAGATGAACACGTCGCCGTCCGCCGATTCCGCGATCGCCGTCCGCTCCTCGAGCGTGAGCGCACGATCATCGCGCCGGGTGAGCACGACCTCGAAGCCATGTTCTTCGAGACGCTGGGCGAGCTTCTTCGAAATCGCGAGATTCACGTCCTTTTCGCGCAATCCGCCGATCCCGGTGGCTCCGGGATCGCGACCGCCGTGCCCGGGATCCACCACGACCGTATGCACCTTACGCAGCTCGGCCGGGAGCCGGCCGGTCGAATCGGCCCGGGTTCGCCTGCGCTCGCCATACACGTCGACGACGATCCGCGCGGGACTCGGCAAGACGAAGAGTCGGTGGTGGTCATAGCGTTCGAGATCGATCACGAGTCGCGTGTTTCGAAGCGTATTCTGTCCCAATCGAACGCCGTCGAGAAGCCCGTCGCCGACCTCGATACCCGATTCGAATCGACGCCCGACCCAGATTCCGGGCACGTCGAGGTAGAGGCGCTCCGGTCGACCGGCCCCGAGATTCGCCTTCAATCGAACGAGCCCGTTCTTGGGTAGTTCGATTTCTTCCGTCAGCTCGACGACCACTCGCGTGAAATCGGGGTAGGACCAGGTTCGGACCTCGCGTACATCCCCCAGCCCAGGCGGCCGCTCGACGCCGACCAGCACCGGCAGCAGGCAGATCAGCCCGAGTAGTCGCGCAAACCGCGTTCCCCGCTTTCGCCCAATCACGCGCCGTCTCCTTCGTCACCCACGGCGAGCAGTCCCGCGCGGCTCTTCACCAGCCAGGTCAGTGCATCGATCGGTGTCATCGCGTCGGGATCGAGGGCCTTCAACGCCTCGATACATTCGGTCTCGGCCTCTCCTTTGGCTGAGCGCGGAGGGCGAAGAGCCAGCATCAGCTGACCGTCGTTGGCCCCGCGCAAGGGCTTCCCCTGGCCGCCGGGCAACTCGCCGCCCTCGAGATCGAGCAGAATCGAACGCGCGCGCTCGAGCACAGGGGCCGGCAGCCCCGCCAGCCGCGCGACCTGGATTCCGTAGGAACGATTCGCCCCGCCTTCGACGAGCCGGCGCAGGAAGATCACCTCGTCGTTCCATTCACGAACCTCGAAATGCGCGTTGTGGATCCGCGCCTTCGAATCCGCGAGGGCCACGAGTTCGTGATAGTGGGTGGCGAAGAGCGTGCGCGCCTCGACGCCCTTCGTATCGTGGAGGTACTCGGCGACCGCCCACGCGATCGACAGGCCGTCGAAAGTCGACGTCCCGCGGCCGATTTCGTCCAGGATCACGAGGCTACGCCGCGAGGCCTGTCGAAGAATGTCGGCGGTCTCCCGCATCTCGACCATGAAGGTCGACTCGCCCTTGGCAAGCCTGTCCGAAGCGCCGACGCGCGTGAAGACGCGATCGACCATGCCCACTCGTGCGCTCGCTGCCGGAACGAAGCTCCCCATCTGCGCCATCAGGACGATCAGGGCGACCTGTCGAAGGTAGGTGCTCTTGCCCGACATATTCGGTCCGGTGAGCAATAGGATCTGCTGACCGGCCGGATCGAGCTTGGCATCGTTCGGCACGAAGCCGTCGGATCCCTGTCGCCTGAGTACGGACTCGACGACCGGATGACGCCCCTCCTTGATCTCGAGGGTCTCGCTGTCGTCGACGACCGGGCGGACCCACCGCTTGCGCCGTGCGACCTCGGCGAGGGATGCCAACGCGTCGAGGGTCGCGACGCGATCGGCCGCTTCGCGAATCTCGTCCGAGGCCTCACAAGCGGCCACCCGAACCGACTCGAAGATCTCCCGCTCGAGTTTGGCCGCTCGCTCGTTCGCACCCATTACCTTCGACTCGACCTCGCGCAGACGTTCGGTCGTAAAGCGCTCGACACTCGCCAGCGTCTGCTTTCGCTCGTACTCCTCGGGCACCTTCGCGAGATGCCCCTTCCCGACTTCGAGGGAATACCCGTGAACAGGATGAAAGCGGACCTTGAGGGTCGAGATTCCCGTCCGTTCCCGTTCCTCGGCCTCGAGCCCTGCGATCCACTCGCGGCCCTTGGTTGCGCTCTCGCGCAGCGAATCGAGATCGCTTCGGTAACCCTCGCGGATATACCCGGTCTCATGCGCGCCCCGCGATCCCTTCGCGATCGTCGGCGGATCGTCGATCAGGGCTCGCTCGAGAAGACGGCTGAGCTCTGGGAGCGGATCGGGCGCCACGAGCGTTGTCGTTTCACCCGGCGGTGCCGCGAGCAGTTCCGAGGTCTCGGATCCGCCACCCGGCCCACCGAGCGCAGCGGCCGCTACGTCGGGCAGGGCCTGCAGCGAACTGCGCAGGGCCCCGAGATCCCGGGGCACCGCGCCGGGTCGCGTGGCCTTCGCGAGTAGCCGTTCGAGATCCCGCACCCGGGTCATCGCGTCTCGCAGCCGCGCGCGCATCCGGTCTCGCTCGACGAGCAATTCGACCGCGTCCTGGCGGGCGGCAATCGCGGTCACGGACAAGAGCGGATAGGACAACCACTGCGAGAGGCGTCTGGCGCCCAGCGCACAGCACGTCTCGTCGAGCTCCTGAATGAGCGTTCCGGCGCGGCCCCGATCTTCCGAGTTCTGGTGGAGCTCGAGATGTCGTCGTGTCGACGCGTCGAGCACGACCGTATCGGCGATCTCGTAGCGGCGTAGTCGCGGCGGATTCGCCGCCGCAAAGGGCTGGTTCTCGATGAGATAATTGGCCACGGCGACGGCCGCGCGTGAGCCGGGGTCGTTCTCTTGCATGAACTCGCCCGGCCAATCGCCCCCGCCCTCGGCCAGGCCGTCCGCCGTCGAGCGTTCGAGCCGCAGGCGGTCCAGCTTGAGGAAGGTCGATTCATCGAGGGAGGTCACGGCCACTTCGTCGAGTATCTCGAGCAGGGGCTCGCTCCAGGCCTCCACGCGATCGCTCGGCAGCAATAATTCTCGCGGCGAGACGCGCGCAAGTTCCTGCAGCAGCGCGTCGGGAATCGAGCTTGCCGGCGAGTCGAGAGCGAGGGCCGACGCCTCGGCCGGGACGGCGGTCGAGCGAAAATCCGAAGTCGAAGCATCGAGCACCGCCAACCCGAAGCGATTCGAGCTCCGGTCGTAATAGACCGCGGCGACCGCCACGACGGTCCGCCCGTCGAGCCCTTCCGGATCCCCGACGAGTCCCGGCGTCACGACCTCCACCACCTCGCGGCGCACGAGCCGCTTACCACCGGTTTCCTTCGGATCCTCGACCTGTTCGCAGATCGCGATGTGATGGCCGAGTTCGGCGAGACGCTTGATATGTGCGTCGGC
>SMVA01160636.1_pt1 | contig 11064 bp, 7 predicted proteins | sample 2456451 | NCBI WGS metagenome assembly SMVA01 (sample SAMN11095933, study PRJNA526329) | marine sediment metagenome | biome: Marine sediment; feature: Surficial sediment; material: Deep marine sediment; isolation source: Hadal surficial sediment | place: Pacific Ocean | collected 2014-05 | depth 0-1...
AATGGGCCGGCGTTCATCATGATGAGTGGCGGGTGGATGATAGGGCCGGCGTTCATCAGCGCACCGCTAAGCGCGTCCTTGCAATATTCTACGGGGTAGGCTTGGCGCAGGACGTCCAGGGCATATTCCGTATTTTTTGCCGGCAGTACACCGGTGGGCAGGCGGGTGGCATAACCGCTAACCACCACCTGACACGGGCCGTGTTTTCTCGCCAGGTAGGGCAGGGTACCGGTTTCGGCAAAGCTGACATCGGCATCATTGCCCGCATCGCGCATGGCCTTGGCAAAGATATAGCTGCCGAAGGTGCCCGGCGGCAGGTAGACCACCTGGCCATTGCGCAGATGCGGCGCCAGATCAACCGAGAGGGCCTCGTGGGAGAAGCAGGGCAGCGGAATCACAATCAGTTCGGCGCCATCTACCGCATCGGCGAGAGAGGTCGTCGGCCGGGCGATCGAGATCTCTCGCTCGCCTTTGAAGTCCACCAGGGTAATGGAGCCGCTATCAATGACGGCTTGTAGTCCCGCCGCATCGCGGCGCCAAAAACGCACGGTGTGACCCTGCTCGGATAAATCGGCAGCGGCGGCGTAACAGCCGTGGCCCCCACCCAGTACTGCAACTTCCATAAATTACTCCTCGTCGTCTGTTTCCGTTTGGCAGTTGTTCCCGAAAACGTCTGCTTTTACGCCCAGTAACCTTAGCAAAGCCAGCGCCTGAAGTGCTATCCGTATCTTGTTGCGTCTATCCGTTTATTCGATATATTACCGAGGGAAGGCGTGGCTGACTAAAGTGGCCTGACTGATCGCACGCAGCAGCTCACCGCAGATCCAGGGCTGTAGCTCTGCGTGCACCAATGTCTGTAGAGCCACCCCTCAGGACAGAAAAATCTTACCCGGATTCATAATCCCCTTGGGGTCGAGCGCGCTTTTTATCGCCCGCATTGTTGCCACCGCGTCCTCGCCATATTCCCTCACCAGGGCATGCTGCTTGCCGATGCCTATGCCGTGTTCGCCGGTACAGGTGCCGCCTAGTCTCAGGGCGCAGTCGACGATCTTTTCATTTGCGGCTTTTATCGCGCGAAGTTCTTCAGCAGAATTTGGATCGACGGCAAAGCCGATGTGAAAATTGCCATCGCCAACATGTCCCACCAGTATTGTCGGCACGTTGCCCACCTCGTCTGCATATCGCTGTGATTCGGCGATGCATTGCGCCAGCTTGGACACCGGTACGCACACGTCGGTAGACACGATTCGTGCCCCTGGCCGGGTCGCGATCATCGCGTAGGCAGCCGTGTGCCGGGCCTGCCACATTTTGTTGCGGTCCTCCTCGTGGGCGCAGCGCTCGAAGCCCCTGCCGCCATACTCGTCACAAATCTCCCTGAATCTTTCAACCTGCTCCGCGGTCGAGGCCTCGGTGCCGTGAAACTCAACAAAAAGTGTGGGACTCTCCGCATAATCGCTTTTCGAATACTGATTAACGGCCCGCATAGCATGATGATCCAATAACTCGATCCTGGCCATGGGAATAGCACACTGCATCGTCGTAATAACCGCCTTGGCGCAGTCGCCGACGCTGGGGAACTGGACCCGTGCGGCTATGGTGGCTTCGGGCTGTGGGTGCAGGCGCAAAGTGACTTCAACGATCACGCCCAGTGTACCCTCAGCACCGGTAAAGAGTCGGGTTAAATCGTATCCCGCGGAAGACTTGCGGGCCCTCGTGCCGGTGTCTATGACCTTACCGTCGGCTAAAACAACCTTCAGGGACAGCGTGGCTTCGCGCATGGTGCCATAGCGCACGGCATTGGTACCCGATGCCCGGGTGGAGACCATGCCGGCTATTGAAGCGTCCGCGCCGGGATCTACCGGAAAAAATAAACCGCTGTGACGCAAATGTTCATTGAGTTGCTTGCGCGTGACCCCCGCTTGCACGGTGCAGTCAAAATCTTCTTCACTCACTCGCAGAATCTGATTCATGCCGGCGGTGTCGATACAAACGCCGCCCATGGGGGCTGTGACCTGCCCTTCCATTCCCGTACCCGTGCCGTAGGGGATAACCGGCACACTAAACCGGTGGCATATGGCCAGTATGGCCGAAACTTCATCGGTGCTCTTAACGAAGCACACGGCATCGGGCGCCTGGCCATCGTGCCAGGATTCGTCGCGACCGTGTTGCTCGCGGATCGCTGCTGTGGTGGAAAGCCTTTCGCCGATCACATCGGCTATTGATTGTAGGGCTGTTGCCAGGTCGGTATTGATTGTCATAACCTCCAGGAAATCGGTGATCTATCTTATATCTGCCGGCTATTTTTTAAGGTCATTGATGGCAGTTGACCGTACCGTTCACGATAGTAAGCGGAAAATCGTCCCAGGTGATTGAAGCCGTACTGCAATGCTACCTCTGCGACGCTGACTTCCGCAAAGGAGCGCGCGAGCTCGTCGTGTACAGCCTCCAGCTTTCGCTCGCGAACATACTGCATCGGAGACTGGCCCAGATAGTGCCTGAAATGTTTGGCCAGGGTGGCCGGCGAAACCGCTGAGGCGGCGGCCAGCTCGTCCAGTGTAAGCTGGCATTGGATATTGCCCTGGATGTATTCACAAGCCCGTTTAACGGTCTTGGGTGCAATGACCGTTGAAATGTCGTGCAGTTGGTCCGAATAATTGTGGTGTAGCAATTCGATTAGCATCAGGCACAGGGTGTCTTCAAGTTGCAGCTCCAGTGAGCCTTTCATATGCGCCGGCAGAGGGAACTCTATTTGCTGGCGAACAAACTCTACCGCATTACACCATCTCTCCCCCTCGGGGCTGGAAAAGTCCAGAACAGGGTCGAAAATCAAAGGCTTGCGCAACTCAAGTCCCAACAGAGTACTGAGCCGGGTCTCCACGGCTTCCCGGCAGAGTTTGACGGTATAAAAGCCACTGCCCTTTGACCAGCGCATACGCATGGCGTTGACGGGGGATATCACGCTGGCCACGCCGGGCTTGAATACCCCGCTATGCCCGCCACTGCTTACCTCGATATTCCCAGTCCAGGGAACCTGCACCAGGAAGTTGCTATCCAGGGCGCTGGTTTCAATACTGACAGCGGCACCATAAGTGGTGTAAGCCAGAGAGGAGCGGCTAAAAGGCACCTCGTATAACCGAGCGGCAAAGTCCGCAGCGCTGCCATCAAGGCTTATTGTATGGGAGCAAAAAACTTCGCCCACATAGTCCCGAGACTCGCCTAAGTCCCCGGAGCGAAATCTTACCGGGCTAGCCAGTGGTAACGATCTTATCATTCGTGGTGTCCACTGCAATTAGCTTCCTGCCTGGGTCTGCCCAACAATTTTTCCAATTAAGGGCCGAAGATCAAGTATATTCCAAAAACGGATCAAGTATATTCCAAAAACGGATAAAGGCGAGTAGATACGGATAGAGGGAGCCCTTTGCACGGTGGTAGGGTATCGGACAGAAGAAGCGCCGTAGACTGGCTCAGAGGCTCTCTAGGACAAGGCGGAGAAAATGCTGGTGGTAAAAAACAGATTCGGGGATTCACCACGCTTGACCACAGACCGCTGTACTGCGTGCATGGCCTTAATACTGCTGGTGTTGATAAGCGCCTGCGCTGACAACAACCAAGATCAGCGGGGTGTTGACGGGACCCGGATTCTTCTCGCGGACCGGGAGCCGGGCAACTGGATGTCACATGGGCGGACTTATGACGAACAGCGTTATAGCCCTTTAACGGAAATTAACGAGGGCAATATCGACCGCCTCGGGTTGACCTGGAGCTATGATTTCGATACCCACCGAGGCCTGGAGGCGACGCCGCTGGTGGTCGACGGCGTGATGTATGTGACCGGCAGTTGGAGCCGTGTCTACGCCCTGGATGCTGCCAGTGGCCAGCTGATCTGGCAATATGACCCCAAAGTACCGCCCGAATGGGCCGTGAACGCCTGCTGTGACGTGGTCAACCGGGGGGTAGCGCTGTGGAATGGGGCCGTGTATGTGGGTGCTCTCGACGGCCGCCTTATAGCGCTCAACGCCAATGATGGACACCTGCTGTGGTCTGTTCAAACGACGCCGACAGACCGGCCCTATACCATTACTGGCGCTCCTCGCGTAGTGAAGGGCAAAGTCATTATCGGTAATGGCGGCGCCGAGATGGGCGTCCGGGGCTTTGTCTCGGCCTACGATGCCAGTGACGGCGAGCTGGTCTGGCGGTTTTACACGGTCCCGGGGAATCCGGACGAGCCCTTTGAAAGCCCGGCCCTGAAAATGGCCGCCGAGACCTGGATAGGGGGCAAGTGGTGGGAGCACGGGGGCGGCGGTACTGTATGGGACTCCATGGCCTACGATGCCGATTTGGACCTTTTGTACATCGGTGTGGGCAATGGTTCACCCTGGAGCCGTCAGTTGCGCAGCCCGGGTGGCGGCGACAACCTGTTTCTGTCTTCTATTGTCGCTGTAAGGCCTGATACCGGTGAGTACGTCTGGCACTACCAGACATCGCCCGGCGACAGCTGGGACTATACCGCCACCCAACACATGATATTGGCCGATCTGCGCATTGATGGTGCAGTGCGGCAGGTCATCATGCAGGCGCCCAAGAACGGGTTTTTCTACGTGTTGGATCGCAAGACCGGCGAATTTATCTCCGCCGAGCCCTTCGTCCCGGTGACCTGGGCCACCCACATTGACCCCGATACCGGTCGCGCCGCAGTCAGGCCCGAGGCCTATTACGGCTACGAAATTTTTGATGGACGCCCCAGCCCTTTTGGCGCACATACCTGGCATCCCATGAGTTACAACCCGGACACGGGCCTGGTTTACATTCCCGCCATTGACAGTAATTTCCCCTACAAGCTGGAGGAAGCTTTCGAATTCCTCGCGTTGGGGGTGAACGTGGGAATAGACGGAGCCGCCGCGGCCTGGCCCGTGGATCCCGCCAGTCGAAAAGCCATCAGGCAGTCCATGAAGGGCAGTCTCATCGCCTGGGACCCCATTGCGCAACAGCCCGCGTGGACGGTCGAACATAAAACCGCCTGGAATGGCGGTGTGGTCTCCACGGCTAAAAACCTGGTCTTCCAGGGCAACGGCGAGGGTAATCTGGTTGCTTACGGCGCGGATTCCGGGCGGGAGCTGTGGTCGTTCAACGCCCAGACGGGCATTGCGGCCGCACCCATCTCTTACCGGGTGGGCGGCGAGCAGTACCTTGCCGTTCTGGCCGGCTGGGGTGGCACCATGCCGTTGGTTCAGGGTGGGGCTCTCACTCACGCCGCCAATCGGAATGTGAGTAGAATTCTGGTATTCAAGCTGGACGGGAAAGAAACTCTACCGGCGATTCCCGTCCTGGAAAGACGGCTTGACCCGCCGAGTAGCACCGCCTCCGATGACGTGATAGAGCGAGGCATGGTACTTTACCATCGCACCTGTTTCGCCTGCCACGGTGATACGGCCGTCAGCGGCGGTGTCATACCGGATCTGCGCTATACCAGCCGAAACACTCACAAGCTCTGGGATAACATAGTGCTTGAGGGGCTGTTCAAGTCTGGTGGCATGGTGTCATTTTCCAAGATTCTGAACGCAGCTGACTCAGGCGCTATCCAGGCCTATGTTATCAAGCGGGCGCACGATGCGAAGTCGGAATTGGATGGGGGCGCGACATAACGCGCGGGGGGCAGAGAATGAGTAACAAGATAAGCCGGCGGCATTTTTCCCGGAGCCTGACGCGAGCTACCCTGGGTTACGGCGCGGTTTCGGCCCTGGGATTGTCCAGCCTCTACTCCCTGGCCGACAGTGCGCTCAGCGCCGCTCCGAAAAATCCTGAAACAGAAACGCTTGTTCAGTACGCCTATTTTATGCTACCTGTACTTGAGCCCACCCACGCTCGCTATCGGGCGGTTGCCGACAAAATCTCCGCACAGGCCGCTCAGGTACCGGCAATTGCCTCGCTAGTGGTTGGCGGCATTACTGCACTCAACGCCAGTAATAAAGGTTCGTGGCTCAAGTTGCCAGCGCGGGAAAGAGCCGAAATAGTCAGAGGCCTGGCGGGCACGCCTTTTTTTGGTTTCCTGCATTGGACCACCTCAGAAATCGTGATGCGCGACCCGCAGCTCTGGGAAACGCTGGGTTACCAGGGCTCGGCGATCGAACACGGCGGGTATCTTCACCGCGGCTTTGATGACATCGACTGGTTGCCCAAGCCCCCTTCGGAGTCCTGATATGAAGACATTTCAACACAGTGATGATTCGGTGGTGGTCATCATTGGTTCAGGTGCAGGGGGGGGGACACTGGCCAATGAGTTGTCCCGGCGGGGCATCAATGTCGTGTGCCTGGAGGCTGGCAAGCGGCTGGCACCGGCGGAGGTGGTCAATGATGAAGCAGTGATGTTTGATCGGTTGACCTGGCTGGATAAACGCATTGGTAGTGGCAATGCGGTGGCGCAATTTCCCGTGTGGACCTGCAAAACTGTGGGCGGCACGACCATGCACTGGACGGCGTCTTGTCCCAGGATGCAGGAACACGAATTTCGCGCGCTATCTACCTACGGTGAGATCGAGAATACCAACCTGGTTGACTGGCCGATCGATCTTAAGGAATTGGCGCCCTATTACGATCGTGCCGAAGATAAGATGGGCGTGACCGGTACCCACGGTATCGAGCGGCTACCGGGCAACAATAATTACAAGGTGCTCGAAAGCGGCGCCCGGGCGCTGGGCTACCAAGCTATCGACACCAACAATGTGGCGATTAACTCCGCCACCCGAGATGGCCGCCCCCCCTGCCTGCAACTCGGTTTTTGTACCAGCGGTTGTGTTGTTCACGCCAAGTGGTCAACACTGTACACGGAGATAAGCACGGCGGAGAGCACGGAGCACTTCGAATTGCGCGCCGAATCCATGGCGCAGAAAATAACCCATACCCCCCAGGGGCGGGTAGATGGCGTCGTTTATCGAGACAGTGCCGGGCAACTTGTCACGCAAAAAGCGCGCATGGTGTGTGTCGCAGGTAATGCGGTGGAGACGACCCGGCTGCTACTGAACTCGGCAAGCGAGCGTTTTCCCGTTGGCCTGGCGAACTCCAGTGGGCAAGTAGGGCGGAATTACATGCGTCACTTCGCGATTCCGGTTATCGGCATTATGCCCGGGCCGGTCAATATGCACCGGGGCACTCACCAGGCCGGTATTGTCAAGGATGAGCGCCACCACGACCCGCGGCGCGGCTTCAAGGGCGGCTTCCTGTTTTTGACCGTACCCTTCGCGCCGGAAATCGTCGCCAAGATCGTATTGCAGGATTTATGGGGCGAACGCCTGGCTGGCATCATGAAGCAGTACTCGAATATGGCGGCCATGCTGGTACACGGTGAAGATATGCCACAGGAGAGTAATCGAATTAGCTTACACCCGACGCAGTTAGATCAGAATGGCCTGCCGGTACCAGTGGTGCATTACGAGGATCACCCCAATACCGCCGCCATGAAGGCTTTTGCCGCCGAGCGGGGCAGGGCAATTTATCAGGCACTGGGTGCCAAAGAAGTATTTGCGGCTCCCGATGTCTTCCCGGCAACGCATAATATGGGGGTTGCCCGTATGGGCAACGACCCTGCAAAGAGTGTTTGCAACTCCTGGGGGCAAACCCACGATATCGACAATCTATTTGTCTCTGACGGCAGTTTGTTCCCAACGGTGGGTTGTGAGAATCCGACCCTGACTATCGTCGCGCTGGTATTGCGACAGGCCGATTATATCGAGCGGCAAATCAACAAAGGGTTGCTCTAGCCCTATCGCTTTGACAGTGCACTGTATGCCTGTCACAACAGAGTGTCGAACATGATTGAGACAGCGTTTACCGAACTACTGGGTATCTCAGCGCCTATTCAACTGGCGGGGATGCCGGGTGTCACAACGCCGGAACTCATTTGCGCAGTTGCCGATGCCGGCGGCCTCGGGATGCTCGGTGCCGCCGGCGCGCCCTTTGTCACGCCGGATTCACTGGGAAAATTACTGGACGAAATATCGGGAAATACTTCCGGGGTCTTTGGCGTGAATTTTCTCATGCCATTTCTGGAACATGACTGCGTTGAAGTTGCCGCCAGTAAATCGAAGCTCGTGGAATTTTTTTATGGGGAACCGGACGCGCAGTTAATCGAAAGAGTCCACTCCCTGGGCGCGCTGGCCAGTTGGCAGGTCGGCTCGCTGGAAGAGGCGGTGGCGGCCGAGGATGCCGGCTGCGACTTCATCGCCGTGCAGGGAACGGAAGCGGGCGGACATGTTCGCGGCGAGTCCTGCTTATTGCCACTGCTATCACAGACGCTTGAGCGAGTAACAATCCCAGTACTGGCGGCTGGTGGGATCGCAACGCATAAAGATCTGGCGGCGGTACTTGCCTGTGGTGCTGCGGGGGCCAGAATTGGCACGCGCTTTGTTGCGTCCGAGGAGTCCGGCGCTCATCCGGCCTATGTGAAAGCTTTAATCGAAGCCTCAGCCGCGGATACCTCGTTAACGGAAGTGTTTTCCGTGCTGTGGCCGGATGCCCCGCATCGGGTTTTGACTTCCGCAATCGATGCGGCGCAAACTCTGACCGACGAAGTGGTGGGCGAGACTATGTTGTTTGGGCAGAGCTATCCGGTGCCCCGGCTGTCAGTTCTTACACCGTCAATCGGGGGCTCCGGGTCTATTGATGCCATGGCCTTATATGCGGGTGAGTCTGTATCGCATATCAACAGCGTGCTATCGGCTGCGGATATTATGGCCGAACTGGTATCAGGCGCAGGGTAACGGGATTGCCGACCCGTTAAATAGCGAGGCATATTGGCTGGCCTCCGGCGTGGCAGCCGGAGTTGCCTCGGTTAAATCCGCGATTACTCGTCTAATATTTAACAACAAGGATTGAATGCGTTCGCGCAGTTCCCGTAGCGTTTTATCTGGCAACTCACCTTTACGCTCGGCCAGTAGCAAGGTGTCGTTCATAACGCCCAATTGAATATGCGCGCGTTTGGCGAGCTGCGCGCCACGGTGCCCGTCTTGATTAGCCAGTGCTGTCTTGAGCTGCTCTAACAGGTGACTGACTTTATTGATCTCAAGCTTTGCCTGCTCGCAATAGGATGCTGGCTCCAGTGCTGTTAGCCCACCGACAGGCACCATGGGGCTGCGGTATCTTTCTGGCAGTGTACTGTTCAGGCCATAGTAAAAGAAAGAACCGAAGATAGAAGTGTGGCTGACAGAGAGCCGGCCAGCGGTACCAATATTTATCATTCCCTCTACCGTATCCCTGACTTCTATGCATTCCAGTAATTCACCATCCTCGGGTCGCAGCGCACATACCACCGTTTTGTGCGGCACAGGCAGGATTAAGCCGGTGTCCGGCTGATGGTAGTCGTAGCCTAGGTTCATCCCCACCCAAACTACATTGGCCGAAGCGGAAACCACGCTCACCAATCGAGCCACCGGCTTGCCGCTGGGGAACTCAGGTGGCTGCGACTTAAGAGTTGGCAACATTGTCGCGGCATAGTCATCGTAACTTTTTGCCCAGCGTTTTGAGCCATCTACGGGACTGAGTGCGACGACGGTGGGGGCGGCAAATATGTTTCCTGTGAGAATCGTGCCGTCATCGCCGATGGCTGGTGACAGTAGTCCCTCTCCTTTGGCGGCCCAAACCACCTCACCGGTGCTGGTATCAACTGCGAGCATCTGCCCTACGCCGTCCGCGCTGTAGACAAATTTACCGTCTGCAGACAGGGCGGGGCTGGTGCCGCTACCGCCTCCCATTTTTGTGGCGAAACCGATTTCGACCCCCGTGTCCTTGATGTCCAGACCATAGAGCACGCCTGTCAGAGATCCATTTTCCATCGGTCCCGCAGCGGTTATGAAAACCCTGCCCGTCGTGGGATGGACCGCCGGCGCATTGGCAACCTGTACGCCATAACCAAAGGCAATTTGCTTGAACAATTCGATAACCGATTCGTGGAACAGGCCGCCTAGCCACAAGCCGGGCAGGGCGGGACCCTTTGTCGGAGACACACCTGGGGGTAGTTGAAATATCGGTATTGCCAGACTGCCGTTCTCCCGATTGTAAAACAACACCTTGCCATCGACAGTGATGCCGCCGACATATCCCTGCTTGCTAATTATCTGGTAGACAAAGGGGTTGCCCTGGTCCGGTAGTGGAGTCACCCACTTGAGTTGGCCATCGGCGTGAAACGCCCAGAACTGGTTGCTATCGCCAATATAGAGATCTCCGGCTGGGTCGATTACCGGTGCGTTAAAGCCGGACATGGCGTCGAGATCGTTTACGCTGCGTTGTACCGGGCTCTCCCACAGCAACTCGCCATTGGCGTTAAAAGCGTGCAGGTGACTGTAACCCGGGCCGCGGCCGGACGTCAGGTAGTGGCTGCCATCGGCACTGATCACTCCGGGGTTAATGACTGCCGCGCCACCCAGTACTGACCAACTCTTGACGAGGCTGGTGCTGGTTACCAGTGGCGAAAAGTCCGAATTTCGCGAATCTCTATGGACGCTCGCCCAGGGTGCCTGGGCGTAAAAGCTCGGTTGGCCCAGGTCGCTCTCAGCAGTCGGCTCGCCTGCGGATGCGACAACACCTGTCAGCGTTAAAAGCAGGGAAATACCCAGGCCAATGCCCCACATTTTGCAATTTGTCATATTCGATGGCTCCGAAAAATATTCATAAAATGCAGTATTTTTTGTTAATTTTTACGTATTTTTATCACTCTAATATATATTAAATAGTAATATAATATGGGTACAGTCTGCACAAGCGCAACCCTTAATCCATGACTTTGAAGTCATTATTACTGGCGCCTGGCGACCTCACTAAAAACGCAGAGAGGGCCGGTATTTTGGAGTGTGAATTCAATTGACCCGCTGCGCAGAAAGCATTGACCGAGAGAGCGGCGATAGCGCTGAGAACCAGTGTATTGGGGGGTTGGTTAATTACCGCAGCTGTTTTTCAATAGTGGAAAAATAGTGAAGACCAGATAATGTGAGGCCTACATTCGGGGAATGATCATCAGCACATCCAAAAATTATCCGTTTCATAATAAATAAATTAACGAGGTATTAATGATGTTCA
>SMVA01215293.1_pt1 | contig 11062 bp, 9 predicted proteins | sample 2456451 | NCBI WGS metagenome assembly SMVA01 (sample SAMN11095933, study PRJNA526329) | marine sediment metagenome | biome: Marine sediment; feature: Surficial sediment; material: Deep marine sediment; isolation source: Hadal surficial sediment | place: Pacific Ocean | collected 2014-05 | depth 0-1...
ATCATCGCACCGCCGGGGTATGCGGTGGTTGCAGGCGATCTGTCTCAAATCGAAGCACGCATCACTGCTACCCTTGCAGGTCAAATGGACTTGGTTAAGCTTTTCGCATACTACGACACTCTAAGTGACTCTGACCGGGACGTGTATTGTGAATTTGGAGACATTATTTACAACCGTACCATCACTAAAGCCGACGAAACAGAACGCTTCGTAGCCAAGACAGGTGTACTGCAGTTGGGCTACCAAGCTGGTGCTCAGAAGTTTTATGAAAGCATGAGAGGCTTTGGTATTGAGGACATTGACTTCAATGATGCCGAAGCAGTTGTGACCGCTTATAGGACAACTTACGCTCGTATACCAGCTCTTTGGTCTGCTATGGAAAACCTAAAACAAAGCATGATGACAGGTGCTAATTATAGAATTGGTCCAGTGACTTCTTTGAAGGATCGAATTAAATTGCCTAACGGCATGTACCTTACATACCCGGAACTCATTAACGCTGGAGGCCGCTATAAGTATAAGGGTGGGCGTGAATGGAAAGATATTTATGGGGGCAAATTGACTGAAAATGTTGTCCAAGCACTTGCTCGTATAGTCATGACAACAGCGGAGTTAAGGATAGCTGCTGCTGGTGTACGTTCTGCACTTTCAGTTCATGATGAACTTGTTTACGTCATTAAAAAAGATCAGGTGGATATATTCGTACCTGCTCTTAAGAAAGCATTAACAGCTCGGGTGTCATGGATGCCTGAACTGCCAGTAAATTGCAAAATAGGAGTTGGAGACAACTATGGCGAAGCGAAATAAACCCGAACAATTGGAAATGTTCCCCAAAGACTTGGACCCCATTTGCAAAGAGCATGGGTGCATGGGGTACACACATTTTAAGTCTATAAGAAGGCTGCAAGCGATGAACGCTGAGTTGGAGGGGAAGCTGCGTGGCTACAAAAAAAGCTAGGCAAACAGCTTGGTCATACAGTAGGTTAAATAACTTTGAAACATGCCCCAAGAAATTTTGGCACACGTCAGTTCGCAAAGACATTAGAGATGCAGACGGCGAAGCCTTGCGCTATGGCAAAATGGTCCACAAGGCTTTGGAGCAACGAGTTAGTAAAGGCACTCCCATGCCGCTCAACCTTAGGCACCTTGAAAAATACGCGAAGTTGTTAGCCGATGCCAATGGTAAGAAGTTAACCGAGCAGCAACTGTGTATAGACAACATGTTCAATCCTTGCGATTGGTTCGGTAAGGAAGCATGGTGTCGTGCTATACTTGATTTAGCAATAATCAAAGGCAGTCATGCGATTGTGTTTGATTATAAAACTGGAAAAATCAGCTACGACTTTACTCAGCTAAAATTGGCCGGGGTCATGTTGATGCTACATGAGCCAGAGATTCAAACAATTGAACTCTGTTACTTATGGACAAAGGACAAAAAGCTAACGCGTGATGAAGATGGTCACCTGACTCGTAATGACATTAAGACAGTCATTCTTGATCTCATGCCACGGATAAAGAAGTATGAAAAAGCGCATAGGACAGAATCCTTCCCCGCTCGACCCGGATTCCTATGCAGGAAGTATTGCCCTGTTAAGCAATGCCCTTACCACGGAGAGTAGGAATGACACCGGAAGGGAAAGTAAAAGCGAAAGTCAAACGCTTACTCAAAAAGCATGAAGCGTATTACTTCATGCCTGTACAAACTGGCTATGGGGTTCCTACGCTCGACTTCCTCGGCTGCCACCGTGGAAGCTTTTTTGCTATCGAAACGAAAGCTCCGGGCAAGAAGCCAACAAAGCGACAAGAAGTAATTATCTTTGAAATGGTATGTGCCTCCGCTGAAGTGTTTGTTATTGACGGCTCAGACTTATCTTTTCAGTCGTTAGAGGATTGGTTACAAGACACATGACTATATACATAACAGTTACAGAGGAGGCATGGGACAAGTTGCAGGCTGTGTATGATGCAGCAGGTGAATATTTGTATGACACCAGTAAGCGGCAAGGTTTAATGGACGCTTATATTGCAGTAAAACAAGAAAAAGAGGATACATGAGAAGAATGAAACGCTGGAAGTCGGGGGAAGGACACCCCATCAAAAACCTTATGTGGATGATACAAGAAGGTAAGTGTTTCTATTGCGGTTGTAACATGGAAAAGAAGATGCGTAATACTGGCTACCTGCAGTGCTTAACTGTGGATCATTTGATACCCCGTAGCTTGGGAGGTAGTAGAGTAATGGTCGCCGCTTGCTGGCAATGTAATCACAAAAAGAATGACAACCCCCCTTCGATTGAGGAGCTAAACCGCTTCAAAGCCCTAATGCTGACACCGGAACATGGGCATTACGCTAATGGACACCAACAAAGAGCCATTGAAGAAGTTAATTTTTGGCTCACCCGAAAGTATGGGAAAAAGGCGGCTGCATGTTAATAAGCATGAAGCATAACGCGATCGTCTTGCCTTACCGACAAGACCTTCACAACTTATTGCCTGACAGTTTACCGTTTAATCATGACGGCGAAGCGTTTCTGAAAATCCGTTATGGCACAGAGGAATGTCGTCTTCTCAATAACTTGGGTATAAAGACCCCTGCACCAATATTGAACAAATATAAATGGCCCGGAGTGGTGCCATTTGATTCGCAGAAACTTACCGCTTCACTATTAACAAGCAACAAGCGTGCATACGTTCTTAGCAGCATGGGTGTTGGTAAGACACGGGCAGCGCTTTTCAGCTACGATTTCCTTCTACAACAAAACGTTGTGAAGAACCTCCTTGTGGTGGCTCCCCTAAGTACCTTGATTTCGGTGTGGGAGGTAGAGTGTTTTGAAACCTTCTATCACCTTACCGTTGGCGTGCTTTATGGTTCCAAAGCCAAACGGCTCAAGGTGTTGGGGGAAGACCACCACATTTATGTTATCAACCACGACGGGGTCAAGACGATCCAGAAAGAGCTGATTGCAAAGAAGTTCGATTGCGTTGTGCTTGACGAGTTAGCGGTGTACCGTAATCGCCGCACCAACCGATGGAAGTCGGTACGGCCGCTAGTGACAAACTCTCTTTTTGCATGGGGGCTAACAGGCGCACCTATTCCGAACGGGCCAACTGATGCATATGGTCAGGTCAAGTTGTTGACACCATCAAGAATGGCTATGTCATTCAGGGCGTTTCAGCACTCGACAATGAGGCAAGTGAGCACATTCAGGTGGATACCTCGCAAGGAAGCCAATGAGATCGTCCATGAGGCCATGCAACCATCGGTAAGGTTCAGCCTTGAAGAATGTCACGACCTTCCTCCTATCACGCTATCGGCGCGTGACATCACGTTGTCAGCCCGACAGAAGAAGGCGTACAAGCAATTAATGTCAGACTACGCAATGGACAGCAAAAAGTCCGGGTCAGGCGTTATCACCGTAGTAAACGAGGCCGGCCGACTCAACAAGCTGATTCAGGTGGGAGCAGGATTTGCATATACGAAGGAAGGTAAAGGCGAGTACCTCGATGCCAAAAACAGGCTCAAATGTACACTCGACCTTGTTCGTGAAGCCGAGGGCAAAGTTATCATTTTCGCTGGCTACAAGTGGGCTGTGGCTATGCTTGAACGTGTCATGCACCACATTGGCACTCCGCTGGCAATCACCGGCGCGACCCCGGCAGGAAGGAGAGCTGAATACATTGCTCTATTCAGAGGCTCTGACGCTCACCGAGTTCTTATCGCGCATCCCGGCTGCATGGCCCACGGTGTCAATCTCCAATGTGCATCGACAATTATATGGTACACGCCAACGTACTCGCTTGAAACATATCTGCAGGCGAATGCTCGCATTACTCGGCCGGGGCAGACGCAACACATGAACATTATCCATCTCATCGCAACACCTGTGGAGAAGCGGATATTCAAGAAACTCATGAACAAAGAAAAAGTGATGAACGTGCTATTGGAGATGTTCAAGGATCAGGAATTAGGTGTATAGTATGCGCATGTTAAAAATCAGTAAAAACCATGGAGCAAGATATGTCAGAAGTCAGTATTGAACAGGTAGTCAAGGGCTACATAAAACTCCGCGATAAGAAAAACGAAATGAAGCGTGAACACACCGAGCAACTTGCCCCAATAAATGAGAAAATGAAGCTGGTCGAAGGCTGGCTAATGCGAGACCTAATCACTCGCAAGGTGCAGAGTCAAAAAACTGCTGAAGGTACAGCTTTCCTGCAGAAATCAACAACCGCAACCGTGAAAGATCGGGATGCATTCTTGGACTTCGTAAGAAAGAACGAACGATGGGACCTGATTGAAAATCGGGTTGCCAAATCAGCAGTCGTGGATCACCTTGAAAATACAGGCGAGGTAGTCCCCGGTGTCAGTTTTGAACAGACCCAAGTGGTCAGGATAAGGAGATAATTGTGGGAGAAGTAACACCATTCACAGGCGGGCAAGTCCCTGCCGCATTAGCAAAAGACCTTGCCGGGGACAACACCGACCTATCTAGTGGTGTACGCGGCGGCTACAGTGTCATTTCTATCAAGGGATCACGTTGGGGCATCAAAGTTGACGGAGAAACCACCGTCATAACGAACTCTGATGGCGATCCAGTTGGGTCATTAAAGCTGGTGCTCTTAAAAGCCAGCCCAAATATCAGCAAGAACTACTACCCCGGCGGGTATGTAGAGGGCAGTACCGAATCCCCTACCTGTACATCAATGGATGGGATCACCCCGAACCCTCAATCAGAAGCAGTGCAAGCACCAAGCTGTGCTGTCTGTCCTCAAAATGTATACGGGTCACGTATCAGTGACGACGGCAAGAAGATGAAAGCTTGTAGTGATAGTAGGCGCATCGCTGTAATACCCGAGGGGGATTTCAAGAACGAAGTCTATGGTGGTGCCATGCTATTGAGGATACCTGCTGGTTCGCTCACCAATCTGTCGGTGTACGGCAAGAAGATGAAGAATGTAGGGTTCCCCTACAATACTATTCTCACTCGCTGCTCATTCGATACCTCTGTGGCACACCCCAAGTTGGAGTTCAATGCTGTGCGCCCATTAACAGACGACGAAGCGAATGAAATCGTAGCGTTACTCGCTGAGCCTGAGTTTGCTGATAAGATTGAGGCCATACTTGCAAAGGACTTAGAAATTGTCCCAGTGGATCAACGACCAGCGGCAACAGAAACGGCTCTTTTTGAGGATGCTACTGCCACCGTTCCGGCGGCTGCTCCAGTCACTCCACTTACACCGCCCGTTGCGAGTGCCCCGGCCCCGGCCCCGACACCGGTTAAACCTGTTGCATCGCTCGGCAAAGAACCGGCGGCAGAACCGGAAACGATAGTGGTTGCAGATGCATCTGATGATGAACTCGATAGTGAGCTGAAAGATATCCTTGGGTCGCTCGACAACCTCGACTGACATTGATACATTGGTGGGTCGGGGTAGATGGACTGCCTCGACCCCCCGGAGAGTGGTGAATGAATGCCAAGGAATTCCTGCAACGTGTCCTACCCGACACCGGAAAATACTACGGAGCACTGGTCAGCGCTGGGCGTTTTCATCAGCACAATTTACAAACCCAAGACGCACTCGTACAGTATGCGAATAAGTGTGCAGGGAAAAAGTGCGACGTCTATTTTGCGGTTGGTAGCTTTGATGGGCAGCGTACCGCAAGCGACTGTACATACAAACGAGCACTATATATTGATATCGACTGCGGGCAAGGAAAACCTTACGCTGATAAAAAAGCTGGCATTCGAAGCCTTTACGCCTTTGCTGATAGCCAGTTCACCAGACCAAATATTCTTGTAGATTCAGGCAATGGTATCCATGCCTACTGGACATTCACAAATGAAATATCTACTGAAGCTTGGCTTCCGATGGCAGCGGCACTTAAAGAACTGTGCATCATACATGGACTCGCGGCTGATCCCACAGTCACTGCAGACGCAGCACGAATACTACGCATCCCCGGCACGTTCAACCAAAAAGGTGACACCCCACAAGCGGTACGGGTAATACATTCCAGCCCTAATGAGTTTAGTCCTGAGGAACTGGGGTCATTACTGGGTACTAAGAAAACGGATGCTCTCAAGGCACTGGCTGCACTGGCGAACGAACAAGACCTTGAGTTTGTTGGCCAGTACAGCGACACCCCTTTCTTTGCTGCACGTATCATAGACAAGTGCAACGTGCTCAAGCATACCTATGCAACAGGTGGTGCTGACCAACAAGAACCGTTGTGGATGGCACAGCTATCCTTGATGGCTTATGCAATAGACGGTAGCGAGTACATACATGCACTGTCGGAAGGACACAAGGACTATGATTACCAGCGCACCGAGAAAAAATTCCATCAGCGTGTGGGTACGAAGGAGTCAGGTAAGTATGGCCCTCCTCTGTGTAAGACTTTGGGTATGTATCTTCCTGAGAAGTGCAAAGCGTGTCGATTCAATGGTCATATCAAATCCCCCATCGTACTCGGCCGTGAGCAGGATGGTTCGGAACTACCTTTCCCATACAAGCAGGACGACAAGGCGATCTACGTCGCCAAGGAAGTAACCGCAGATGATGGAAGCGTTGTACAGGAGATGGTTAAGGTTCTCTCATTCCCTATTGAGGACTATCAGATATTCGCTTCGCCCGATCCAAAGGCGGGGATGGTATATCGTTTCACCGTTAATAAGTATGGTCCGAAGCCTGCGGAGTTCACGACGCAACAACTGACAGACAAACGACAGCTCATGGTAGAGTTGTCGAACAGTGAGATACCTTTACAGTCTCATGAGTACCCGGAGTTCCATAGATTAATGACAACATGGGCATCAAAAATGGTTCAGGCCAAACAAATAGGCCAACCAACACAAGCGTTAGGATGGACGGAGGTCAATGGACAACCAGCTTTCACTCTTATTAACAAGACAATTACTACGAGCTCTGGCGATAAGGAAGTTACATTTCTTGACAAGGAATTTGTCAAGGACTTCACACCAAAAGGAAATCGTGAGGCTTGGATCTCTCTTGCTAAATATCTCACGGCAGAGAACAGACATGCAATCACGGCAGGAATACTCAGCGCTTTTGCGTCACCACTTATCACATTTACAGGAGTAAATGGTTGTGTCCTCGCTCTTGTTTCGGATAAGTCTGGTACTGGTAAGTCAACAGCATTACGGACGGCCCAAGCTGTGTGGGGTGATCCTCGTCGGGGTGTTAACGCTCTTGACGATACTCCTCTCAGCGTTGCTAATAGGATGGGTAAGCTTAACAATCTACCAGCATTTTGGGATGAACTAAGGATGCGGGACCAAGTCGAAAAGTTTGTCATACTTATGTTCCAAGTATCACAGGGTAAGGAGAGGTCACGACTAACCTCACAAATCCAGACCCGACACGTTGGTACTTGGAATACACTGATTACCGTGGCCTCGAATGAGTCCATCACAGATCATGTACGTCATCTGGTACACGGAACGGATGCAGGGCTGCTTCGTGTGTTCGAGGTCACGGTTCCTTACCTGCAGAGGGTGAAAGACATTGACTCCTTGTCTGCCTCTCTTGATAGAAATTTTGGACACATTGGTAGTGAGTACGCAGCGTGGTTGGTAGCTAATTACGATACGACGATTTCTTTGTTGGAAAAAGTTAAGCTCGGTTTCTCGCGTCGGGTCAATGCCGACTCGGCCGAGCGTTTTTGGATTGCCACCTGCTCTGCGTTACTCACTGCCGCCATCATCGCTAACAAGATGAACCTCACCACTATCGACATTGACCAGTTCACTCACTGGCTCGTTACTGAGTTCAAAAGAAGTCGAGACGAACAGACAATGGACTTCGACCCTGTTGAGATACGTGCGAAGAAGTATGTTCTACAGTACCTCGACGTACACAAGGACAGCCTTGTTGTATTCGACCACCTCTCTGGTCAAGGCGTTAAGAGTATGGGACAGATGCACTCACCTGTTCCAAGGGATGAAGTGTTAGGTGTGTTCGCGGTGGCTGATAGGAAGGTCAGAATAAAAAAGGCTAACTTTATACAGTGGATATACGATCACCATAAAGAACCACATACGAAAATAGTGGACGCCCTTATAGGACAAGGTTGTTTGGAACGTAAGGCGAGTGTGACCACTGGTATCCCCAACGTAGTACATACCCGAACGGCTGTGCTTGACATACCACTTGATGATGCAGCGTTTGAAGGCTTTATCGACGTCGTTGATTAAACTTATATTCTTTATCGTATTCTCTTTGATTGGTTCTACGCCGTGACTGCAGTCGAGCACGGTCACCAGATGTTATACGGTACTGCGCCTCAGGTACCGAAGCATTGTACCGTAGAATGTCAGCAATGATATCTTCGAACGGCTCCCCTTCCAAGACACGTTCCTGTAACCGTTCAATCAATTGAGACTTCCTATCCCCCCGCCTACGTTCGAGTGCTTTGTCTGAGTAATACCTACCTACTGGTTCTGTCTTAGCTGTAGGCTGGAAGCCAAGACCAGATATTATTGCAGTACCAACCCCCACCTTAGGCACCAACTCCAACCCACCGTCAGTCACAATACCTTCCGACAACATGCGAGTACCTTGTATCATTCCTCTCACCATCTTGACAGGTACCGCTGCCTCTGCAAACTCCCAAAACCCGCCTCTGTTATCTCCTGACAACAACCTTGCACCTTCCGTGTAAGCGTTAGCCCCATACATAGCCACTGGTCCTGCCAACTGGAACAACATCTGTTGTACGTCACCATACTCAGAAGGATCGAGTCGATCATTCCCCATGAATATCAAGTTGCCCAAGTTTATGGATCTTGTCAGGTCGAAACCAAGAGCTCCGGGTATACCACGACGAGCTAATGTTGCTGCAGTATCCCCGGCAATCTCTCGCGCCCACTCCTCAATACCTTCCTCCATGTCCCACTCATCATCAGGCTCAAGCGCTTGGTTAATTGCCCATTGAATAGCCTTTATAGGTGCGACCATCAGCCCGCCAGCAACGCCGCCGAAGATGGTGTGCGATACGATCAGTCCTGTTGCTAGCTTAATGGCTTCAGCTCTGCCTTGTTTCTTTACAACAGCATCAAATATTGATCCATAGAACAACCTCGCAACACCAATGCCATGCGTTTTAAACATCATGATTGGTGACACGAAGCTGCGACCAGCTCCCTTCTTACCGGGAAGGTTCTTCAGTAGTCGCGCTCTGTTACCAGTGTCATAGTTGAACTGCGTGGCCTGCACTCCATCCATAGTAGCCTGTAGGTCTCCACTCGACAGTTCATAAATAGCCAGTGCTGTACTGATACGGTTGAAATGCTCGACAGCTTCCGGAACTTTCTCCATCACTGTCATTGCTGCATTAACTGTCTTGGCTACAGGTGCTTTGTATGCATTGTCTAACCATCTGTTCATGGTAGTTGGTGAGATTATGTCACCAAACTCATGAGCAATAGTGGACTGAATTATATTTCTGCTTTCCAGTTCCTCGACTACCTTACGTGCAGCAGGGGGTAGCTGTGCTTTGAACCCTTCGTAAGATTTGTCACTACTATTGAGTGCAGCAGTGAACGCCTTAAGTACAGTAGCTTGTGCCTTTATCAATGAACTGGTGCTACCGATACCCCACTTAGCTGTGATGTATGGAATGGTGATAGTGTATGTCTGCGTGGCATTGAGTGCCCAGTACGCAGGTGACCCAAGAAAGTTTAGGAACCCTACCAACCCTACACCTTTTTGGATGCCACTCATGGCACGGTCGTCACTGTCTCCTCTGTTCTGATTTTTTATTTCATTGACAACATCGTTTATAAGTATACGGTCATCACTTGTAAGTCCTTCCTCTTTAATAAGAGAGTTCATATTATTAAGAGCTTCGGATACCTTATGGGATATCAGCAAGTCACCAATGGTGTACTTGGATACGCTAACGTATTCTTCAAAGCCCCTTGCCATGTCATCAGCAGCGACACCATCAACATTCTTACGCTTAATCTGACTCTGGTATGCAGCATTTGCTGCCATCAGTTCAACTAAGGCACCCTTCAACCTTTTTCTGGTATCCCCGTCTTTGATCCTACGTGTCAGGTCTGAGACAACAGCTTTTACATCGCTGGTAGCGGCCGCGCTCTGTATCTTTCCTGATACAAATACTTCAACGCCTTGCTCGCGGAGTTTAGCTGCTATAGATTCAGCTTCAGCTTGTGTACTATGTAATGACATGTACCTATCATCACCAGTTACATCCTCACCACTTGATACAACGAAGTCTCCGTACCTACGTAATGGGAAGTACCACCCCTTGATAGAAGACTCCCTGATAATAGTCTTGGCACTACTGGCAACCTGAGCACGGGTCTCGGCTTCTGATAACGCTTTTTTCAGAAGCTTCTTCCGTTTCTTTCCTTCCTTCTTAAACAGTTGCCCTGTCGGATTATCTATCTCATCTTTTATCTTGCCAACTTCCTTGTCATCAAAAAGTGCATCAATCTCTGCATCCGTACGTGCATTGCGTAATGCTTTTACAATGACAGGATCAAGCTCAAACATTTCACCCAAAGAAAACAGTGCGGCATCAATCTTCTTGTTATGTATGTCTTTCGACAACGTAGCCATTTCAAGCAGCAGCTTGGCTGCCTTTGGGTCAGATTTTTTAAACGCTTTATAGTTACTACGTGCTCTCGGTGCAATATCTTTGAACCGCTTACGTAACCTGCGCTTGCCTGTCTTCTTGTTACGCTTAGTCCAGATGTGATCGTTATCAGCATGGCGTAACGATACTTCAGGGTTGATATTGGACAAGGTGATGTCACGCATATGAACACCAAGTTCTGTACGCTTCAAGTTCGCCAATCTTTGAATACGTTTAAGCATCTTGTACGCACGAGTTTCAAACTTACGTACCAACCCCGATGCTTTATCTTTAGCTATTGTATAAGCCTCTAACGGGTTTTGATCCATACCCCCAATTTTTGCAGCACGGTCAAACAAACTCCTATGGTTCCTCTCAATAACATCCCTGTTACTCCAGCCAAGATTGCCTAACCGTAGTTGCCTGCTAATGAAGGCAG
>SMVA01220043.1_pt1 | contig 11062 bp, 10 predicted proteins | sample 2456451 | NCBI WGS metagenome assembly SMVA01 (sample SAMN11095933, study PRJNA526329) | marine sediment metagenome | biome: Marine sediment; feature: Surficial sediment; material: Deep marine sediment; isolation source: Hadal surficial sediment | place: Pacific Ocean | collected 2014-05 | depth...
CTTCTAAACGCATACCTTCTCTCCAGTCTGTGGAATATTCAGTAGCGCTGTTCGCGGACAACACTATGCTTGTGATTGATTATCTGACTACCCATCAGATTTTGCAACGAAAAGATTCAAACGCCGTATTTCACGAACTTTCTGTCCAAGCGTTGGGGGGGGGTGATTATGGGCAGTACGGTATCTCTCAGGAGATAACGCCCGCCACCTTCAATTCGATCACGCGATCCATTTCCACTCCGATCTCTTTGAGAATTTCCTCGCAGTGCTCGTTGAATTCCGGCGCACGCGCCGTTCCGGAGGGCTTCTCGTCAAACTGCACGGGGTTGGAGACCAACTCAAAGTCTACGCCTTCCTTTGTAGTGGCGCCGGTAATATAACCATTGGCACGTACCTGCGGGTCAGCGGCGACCTCCACTGTATTTTGCACCGGCGCCCATTGCCCCTTCAGAGTCTGGAATTGCTCCGTCCATTGAGCCAATGTCTTCCTGGCAATTTCTTCACGAAGAATATCGCCCGCCTGATCGGCATTGGCGGACAAATTCTCCACAGAATCAAAACGGGCGTCGGTGATCAAATCCTCGCGGTCAATATGGCGACAGAAATCCGGCCAATAATGAAAAGCCTGCAACATAACAAGAGAAATGAAACGCTCATCCGAGGTTTGGTAGATTGCCGTGAGTGGATTACTCGACCGCCCCCCCATGCTCCAGGGCTGACCGGTCTGGCCCGCTAGGGCAATCCCCGCCCCCATTGACCAGACCCCGGTCGCCAGTAGCGATACGTCGACCACCGATGGCTCGCCTGTACGCTCGCGCTTCAGTAGGGCCGCCGCGATACCGCCAGCGATGGTCATCCCGCCAATGGAATCCCCGAAACCCGGACCGGGTTGCGGCACAACAAAACCCATACCCGGGGGCGTCAAGCTTTGCGCGATGCCACTACGGCACCAGAAACTGGTCATATCATAGCCGCCGCGATTGCCATCCGGCCCCTTTGGCCCCGAGGCTGTGCCGCGCACATAGATAATATCCGGATTATGTTTACGAATATCCTCTACATCGATTTTGAGTTTCTTCAACACCCCGGGTAATTTATTGGTTAAAAATACATCGCAGGTCTTCGCCATTTCATACAACAGCTTCACCCCCTCCTCACTGGACAGATTCAGCCCGATGGAGCGTTTACCCCGATTTGCATGCTCGTTCAATACGTGAACGCCCTTGGAGAGATCCAGCACCCCCGTTCTACCTAGGCCGCGCATCGCATCACCGCGCAAATGATGCTCGACCTTGATGACACTGGCGCCCCAGTCAGACAATACGGCAGATGCGGCGGGCACGAACATGTGCTCAGCCACTTCAAGAATGCGAATACCCTTCATTACGTCGGTCATAGTAGACACCAGATCACTTCACTTAAGACAGAGGGATAGCACATGTTTGAACCTTGGTCATGTGCTTCAACCCGGACATTTATCAGCGGAAAACCGATTCAATTCCAGTATCGCATGCCAGCGAAATGTTTTACAAGGTATTTGACTTATAATACACTCGCGCCAGTGATACCCATGCGATACTGCAAGGCACTACGATAATAACTGGAGCTTGTCTATGGATTACCGCTACCCACCCGAGACGATAGAATTTCGTCAACGCGTTCGGCAATGGCTACAGGAAAACCTGGATGACAGCCTGCGCGGCCTGAGCAGCAGAGGGTCGCCGACGCCCCAGCAACTCGAAAGCCTGCGCAGCTGGAATCGAAAACTTGCCCAGGCGGGTTACGCGGCCATCTCCTGGCCGACTAAATATGGCGGACGCGACGCCGGGGTGATGGAGCAGGTCGTATTAGCTGAAGAAATGCACCTGGCCAATGCGCCGGCGGCACTCAACCCCATCGGGTTGGCGAATATAGCACCGTCGATTATGACCTGGGGCACTGAAGAGCAAAAGCAAACACTGCTCCCGCGCATGATGCGGGGAGACGATATCTGGTGCCAGGGCTTTTCTGAACCCGATGCCGGCTCCGACCTGGCCTCGCTTCGCACCCGAGCCGTGCTGGACGGCGATGAATTCGTGGTCAACGGCCAGAAGGTCTGGAATACACTGGGTCACTATGCCGATTACTGTGAACTACTGGTTCGCACTGACCCGGATGCTCAAAAACACTCGGGAATCACCTGCCTGTTGGTCGACATGCACCTGCCTGGGATCAGCGCACGGCCACTCACGACACTGACCGGCGCCGATGAATTCTCCGAGATTTTTTTCGATGAGGTGCGCGTCCCCAGGTCCGCGTTGTTGGGGCCGATCAATCAAGGTTGGCAGGTCGCCATGACCACCCTGAGCAACGAACGCTCGGGCATCGCCAACCTTCACCTGGGGCTTCGAAAAAAGGTCGCCGACCTGATACAGCTATCGCGCGAGCGCTGGCTTGACGGTCGCCCGGTTAGCCAGGACCCCGTAATTCGCCAGCAACTCGCCCGCGCCTACCTCTACGGCGAATACCAGAAAGCGCTCTCCGATGTCGTCATTGCAGGGGAATTGAATCAACGCCCACCGGGGGCCGAGTCTTCCATTATTAAACTGTGCTGGAGTGAAATCGAGAATTTGATCGCCGAGACCAGTGCCAGTGTGCTGGGAACCGAAGCGCATGGAGGCCGCTGGGGTGACAACCGGCTTTATACCCGGTCCACCTCCATTGCCGGAGGCACTACCCAGATCAACAAGAATATCATTGCCCGACGCGTACTGGGCATGCCCAAGGCCTAAGCCAGAGAGACTTCGATGGAAACCAATTACAGTTCAGACCAGGAAACGTTTCGCTCCACCATGCGGCGCTTTCTGGACGAGCAAGCCAATACCAAATTCACCCGCCAACAATGGCGGGAACCGACCCCGACAACACCGGAAATCTGGCAGACGATGACAGATCTCGGCGTGACGTCGCTGCTGGTGCCCGAGCAAGCCGGCGGCGTGGGCGGCAGCATGGCCGACATGGGTATCGTGATGGAGGAGTTGGGACGGGTGGCTCATCCCGGCCCGGCCTGGTCCAGTTGTGTTGGCGCCACCAGCGCAGCGGTAACATTCGAGCTCACCACGCTCATGGCGGGGCTCGCTGATGGCAGTCAGACTGCGACCCTGGCAGTGGAAGAATCAGCTCGAAGTTTCTCTTCCTGGCAAGCGCCTCAACTGGCCGCCAGCGATAACAGGCTCAGCGGAGAGAAAGTGCAGGTTCCGGACGCAATAGGGGCCAAATACCTGTTTGTCACCACGGACAACGGCGTTTACCTGGTATCCACCGAGGCAGCCGGCCTGTCAATTACGCCCACCGACAGCATCGACGGCTCGCGTCGCTTTGCCAGGATTCGCTTTGACAACGTCGCGGGGGAGTGGCTGGGAAGTAACTCGCAATTGGGCCCGGTCATCGATCGCATGCTGGTGGCGCTGTGCGCCGACGGCCTGGGAGCAGCGCAGAAGGCTATGGAGTTGGCGGTGAGCTACGCATCCGAGCGCTACCAGTTCGACCAGCCCATCGGCTCGTTCCAGGCGATACAGCATATGTGCTCGGATATGCTGCAGCAGCTGGAGCTGGGACGCGCGGGCCTGCACTACGCACTGTGGGCAGTCGAGGCCGGAGACCCCCTGGAGGGCCATCGCGCCGCCGTCATGTGTAAAGCCTATATGTCGGAAACCTTTCCACAGATTGGTGCCAACGCGATACAGATTTTTGGCGGTGCCGGTTTTACCTGGGAGTATGATATCCACCTTTTTTACAAACGCCTGTTATCCTTACAGATGACGTGGGGCGACGCCGCGGTGTGGCTGGAGGAACTTGCGAAACTGGTGATAGATCAGGAAACCCCCGCAGTTGTACCATCGCTGTAAGAAGTTGAAGGAGCTAAAATCATGGACTATTCGCATTATGCTGAACACCATCATCTGGATGTCGAGATTGCAGATGGCGTCGCTATTCTTACCCTGAATCGGCCGCAGGTACACAACGCCGTCAATCACGCGGTGCACCTGGGGCTGGAAAAAATTTTTCGAGAGCTGAGTCGCGACCCCGAGGTTGGCGCCATCGTCATCACCGGGCGTGGGAAATCCTTTTGCGCCGGTGGCGATATCAAAGACTATGGCAACGACGATGACCGCCCCATTGACCAGTTGCGCGGCACCCGCTATCTCGTGCAGGAGATGATCGCCTGTGAGGCGCCGGTGATCGCCGCCGTTAACGGCACCGCGGCGGGGCTGGGAGCCACCATCGCCCTGCTATCAGATGTTATCTTCATGGCTGACACAGCGCGCATCGGCGACACGCATGTGAAGATGGGATTGGTTGCCGGCGATGGCGGCACGGTAATTTGGCCACTACTGATCGGCCCCCACCGCGCCAAGGAGTTGCTGATGTCCGGCAAACTGCTAACTGGCACGGAAGCGGCCGAGATGGGGCTGGTTAACCACTGCGTGCCGGCAGAGCAGCTACTTGAAGAAGCTATTGGCTTCGCCAGAGAACTGGCGCACGGCCCGATAGCCGCCATCCGCTGGACCAAAATGGCCATCAACCAGGGCATCCAGCAAAGCATCAATACCATCCTGAATTTTTCGGTGGCGGCAGAACATTTGACTGCCAACACCGAGGATATGCGAGAAGCAGTGACCGCCTTTGCAGAAAAACGCGATCCGAAATTTACCGGATATTAAGTCACCGGGGAGCATAGGCGGAAGCCGCTACTGGCCATACCGTGCAAACAGGTGACGCCGGCCTTGTCCCGGGTGTCGAGGGTCTTATCCGGCCAGATGGCCGCCTGGTAGAGCACCATCAATCCGAGTTCATCCAGGCTCTTGGCAAAATCGCTGACTTCAAAGCTGGTAGGGGGGCTGGGCGTGTCGACGCGCTCCAGCTCGAGACGCAGGGGGCGCTGGGTGCCCTGCCACAATCCAGCCACTCTTCGCAACATCAACCAATTTTTTCACCTTCGCTCCTTTTAGGCTGCCAGCTCAGTTGACCAACAAAATATCAACACTCAACGCATTACCTCCTCGGCAAAGCGCTCAAGGCCCGCTACCGCTTTGCTGCCGCGACGCCAGGGACAAACGACCAATCGCGTAACGCCAAGATCTTCCCAGCGCTTGAGGTCGTCCCGGGTTGACACTTCCGCGGCGGTGGTAATCTCCAATTGATCGGGGTCGCGGCCCTCACCGCGGACAATATCTCTTAACCTGTCCAGTACCGGCTTGATGGTTTCAAGTGTATGGCCGATGCCGTACCAGCCATCGCCATGCCGAGCGACTCGCTGCAAGGCGGCCGTTGACTCGCCACCGATATGAATAGGGGGGTGCGGCCGCTGCAGGGGTTTGGGCTCAAACATCACCGAGCCAAACTGATAGAATTCACCCTCATGGGCGACACTCTTTTCGCTCCAGAGTCGCTTACAAACTGCCAGCGCCTCGTCCAGACGCCGACCACGGGTTTTCGGATCCATACCCGCTGCCGTCCACTCACTGCGCAGCCACCCGGCCCCTACCCCGATTTCCGCGCGACCGTTGGAAATAATGTCCAGTGTTTGAATAGCCCGGGCGGCGACAAAGGGGTGACGCAAGCCCAACAGGTAAACATTGGTACCCAGGCGAATTTGCCTGGTTTGCCCGGCGAGAAATCCCAAATAGGTGAATACGTCGAATAATGGCGTCTCAGGCGGCACCGGTGGGTGCGCCGCTTCAGTCTTCTCGGTAGCAAACGGGGAGCCGGCCATTTCCTGTGGAAACACCAGATGCTCCGGCATCCACAGTGATTCGAACCCCAAACGATCTGCTGCCGTAGCCACGTCCAGAAAGTACCTGGGGTTAAGCATGCCAATAGAGGTGCCGACCTTGAGTGCCACAGGTTCTTGCTCTTCTCAGGTATTTCCTAAAATCATACCATGACTGGCAGTGAAAAATACTTTATTATGACAGACGTCTTATTATTAAATATCTCAGGACGTTCCTAAGTGCGATGCATGCCAATGCAGTGCTTTTGCCAGTGATATCGCAGCATATGAGTAAACTATGGATTTGCTACCGACAGAAGAACAGCAACAGATTATCGATACCGCAGCAAGTTTCCTGGCGAGCGAATTTCCCGTCAACCATGTGCTGACTCTGGCCACAGGCGAGCCTCGAATCAAGCGCGGGCAATTGCAGCAGATCGCCGAACTGGGCTGGGTGGGTATTGGCTTACCGGAAGACCTGGACGGGGTTGGCTACGGACTGTCCGAGGAAGCGTTATTGTTTATTGAATTGGGTCGCCATCTGATGCCGCCTTCCATTCTGGGCAGCGTACTAGGGGCCCGCGTGGCAGCCATCTCCGGCGCCCGGGAATATGCACAGGCAATACTCGATGGGCAGAAGAAAGTGGCCCTGGCGAGTGCCCGCCACACTCGCCCCGCGCAGATCGCAAACACGGTTGATGGCGAGTTTCTGGTTTTCGAGGCGGATGATGCCGACCTGGTATTGGTCGCGGATGAGAATGGTTCAGCCTTGCTGGAGCTGTCCTCGCTGGCGGTCACAGCGACCGACACATGCATCGATAGCACGATTGCGCTGTCAACCATGAACGCCGCCGCTATTCGGAGTGTGTGCTATGTATCGGCAGACCAGGACAACACATTCTTACGGGGCGCCCTGTTGACCGCGGCCATGCTGCTTGGAATCGCCGAGGCGACCAGAGATCGCTCGGTCAGCTACGCCAAAGAGCGGGAACAGTTCGGCAAACCCATTGGCAGCTTTCAAGCCATCAAGCACTATTGCGCCGATATGGCGGTGCGCTGCGAATCGGTGCGAGCCTTGTTGTATCACGCCAGTATCACATTGCAAAACAACTCTGCCGCCGGCCTGTTTGACACATTTTCCGTGAAGGCGCTCGCCATCGAGGCTGCGCAATCCAACGCCAATACAGCAGTGCAGATCCATGGCGGCATGGGGTATACACAGGAGATGGACATCCACCTCTTCGTCAAACGCGCCCAGGTGTTGGGCACCCTGTTTGGCAGCGAGCGTTACCATTTGAAAAAGCTGTTGGCAGAGCCTGCACCGGACTAACAGGAGATCCGCACTATGAATCTCGAATTTACATTGAACGAGCAGCAGTTTCGTGATCGGGTACGGGATTGGCTGCAGGACAACAAACCGGCAGAGCAACGCCCGGAAGATGGCGCCCAGGCCCGCGAGTTCGACCTCGCCTGGCAAAAAACCCTGTACGCGGGTGGCTGGGCCGGTATCAACTGGCCCACCCAGTATGGTGGCCAGGGATTCGACACCTTTCAGCAGCTAATATTCCTGATGGAATACGCCCGATCAGAGGCGCCGATCGACGGTTATCGTTTCAACGGTATTAACCTGGCGGGGCCGACCATCATCGCCTGCGGTGATGAAGAACAAAAGACCACCTATCTTCCTCCCATCCTCAAAGGCGAGGTCATCTGGTGCCAGGGGTTCTCCGAGCCCTCCGCGGGCTCTGACCTGGCATCGCTGAAAACCCGGGCCGTGATTGACGGCGATGAACTGGTCGTGACCGGCACCAAAATCTGGACCAGTTGGGCCAGGTTCGCCGACTGGCAGCAGCTCCTGGTCCGTACTGACCCCGATGCCCCGAAGCATGCCGGGATTAGCTGGGTGATCAACCGGATGGACAACCCCGGGATGGAGATCAGGCCGATACAGGATATGGCGGGAGGCAGCGACCTGCATGAAGTGTTCTATGACGAGGTTCGTATTCCCCTGAAAAATGTTGTCGGCGGAATCAACAACGGCTGGCGAGTCAGTATGGCGCAACTGTCCTTCGAACGCGGTACGGCATTTATGCCCTCCCAGATAGCAACCCAGCGGACCATCGAAGACCTTATTGACCTGGCCAGAAACACGCCGCTGGACGACGGGCGTTTTGCCATACACGATGACCATATCGGCTATGAACTGGCCAAACTGCGCGCTGAAACCCGCTCTCTGCTGGCGATGACGCTGATGGGAATTTCCCGCAATGAGCGCAGCACCATGCCAGGGCCCGAGGGATCGATGCTAAAACTGTACCAGTCGGAGCTGTATAAGCGAATCACCGCCCTGGCGCTGGAGATCGTCGGGCCGGACAGGGCCAGCTTGTCCAGCCTCACCGGGAAATGGCCACAGGCGTTCCTCGGTTCCTTTGCCAATACACTGGGCGGCGGCACATCAGAAGTCATGCGCAATATTATCGGCGAGCGCTGCCTCGACCTGCCCAGATAACCTGCCCCTTCTTGACGACACCAAGACAAACACCGATGCGGAGAATTCCATGTACAAGCACATCCTGCTAGACATCACCGAGGGTATTGCAACCATTACCCTGAACCGCCCGGAAAAACTGAACGCCTACACCGTCGATATGGGCGAGGAGATAGTCACGGCATTCGATGAGCTAAGAGACGACGACAGTGCGCGGGTGATCATCATCACAGGCGCCGGCCGGGGTTTTTGTGCCGGGGTGGATCTGGATCACCTGAAGGCCCAGGCCGAAACCAGCAACACGGAGGGTCCACGGCTGGGCGAGGAGCGCCTGGTGCGGGAATTTCCCCTGGATCTCCTGAATTATCCCAAGCCGGTCATCGCCGCGATCAACGGCCACGCCATCGGTGTGGGTATTACCATGGTGCTGCCCTGTGATATCCGCCTTGCTGCAGATAACGCCAAGTTCGGTCTCACCTTCACCAAAATGGGTATCTTGCCCGGACTGGGCAGTACACACCTGCTGCCGCGACTGGTCGGCGCCGCCAAAGCACGTGAACTGATATTGACCGCGAGAGTCTTTCCGGCAACAGAGGCTGCGTCAATCGGCCTGGTCAATCGCGTGGTAGCCAGCGATCAGTTGATGCATGAAGCACGAGAAATGGCCGCGGCCATGGCTGAGTGTAAGCCCGCTGTACTCAGGGCAGCCAAGGCGTTACTACTGCAGGGGGAGTCTGAACGGGTGACCCGGGCGATGAAAAATGAACAACTTGCCAGCGCCGAGCTGAGGCAGCATTAACAGACACCGGGGCCCGGCAGGTTCAGGCACACAGCCAGCCGCCATCCACAACCAGTGTCTGCCCGGTGATAAACGCACTGGCAGGGCCCGCCAAAAAGACCACCACGCCCTTGATATCGTCTTCCTCGCCGGAGCGCTGCTGTGGGATCGCGCTCTCAAAAGCGCTGAGCTTTTCTTCGTCGTGTCGGACGTGATTCATCATGTCCGTCAAAAAAGGCCCCGGAGCAATGCCATTGACCCGGATATTGTCCGCCGCCAGTTTTACCGCCATATCACGCGTCAGGGACACCACGGCGCCTTTACTGGCATTGTAGGCCACCACCGGCTCCTGATCGTCGGTCGCACAGCGCCAGGCGGAGATGGAGGAAATATTGATGATACTGCCCCCGCCCTGTGCCTTCATGAGTATCGCCACTTGCTGGGACAGATAAAAAAGGCCACGGACGTTCAGATCAAATACCTTGTCCCATCCCGACAGCGGGTACTCCAGTGTGGGAGCCGCCCACACCATACCGGCGTTATTGACAAGAATATCTATCCGCTCGACCAACTGAGACGCAGTAGCCACAACACCATCGATGGCATCGCTGTCGGACAAATCCGCCTGCACCAGCCAGGACTTTTGACCGATTACTTCAATTGCATCCACCACGTCCTGCAGTGGCTCAAGTTTTCGCCCCACGATGATCACGTCGGCGCCGGCCTCGGCCAAACCCATACTGAGATGACGGCCGATACCATGACCACCGCCGGTCACCAGCGCTGTACGGCCACTGAGGTCAAACATTTGTCGAGTGTGCATCGCTGGAAAATTCTCCCGAAACTATTCGGTGGCCAACCTGGTCTCCCTCAGTCTGTCAGCGCAAATCGTAAGCCAGCGTGATCCCGTAAGTTCGCGGGTCACCGTAATGGCTGATAGCGAATCCCAGTTGATCAATCAAGTCGATCGACGCGTAACGGTACTTTTCGTCTGTGAGATTTCTGCCCCACACTGCCAGTCGAAAACGCCCGGTGTTACCCAGCGAAATCTGCTCCAGTGTGATACGCGCGTTCACCAACATATAGGCTTCCTGCTGGTTAACCGCCCTGTCATTTTTTGAATCCGATGCAATCAGCGGGTCGTCCGCCACGATTTCAGGATCACCGTTGAGAAATATATCGTCCTGCCAGTAGACGTCCAGGCGCGCCGATAACTGGCCAAAGGAAAAAGGATTGAAGTGGTATTTTATGCCACCGCCAAGCGTATGCGCTGGCGCATTTTTAAATTCACGACCGTCAGCGGTATCGATGGGGGAACCGTCGAGATCCTCTCCCAGGATATATTCATCGTACTCTGGCTTCAGATAGGCGTAGTTCAGGTACAGATCCAGGTTCGCCGTTGGCCGGGCCACAAGCTCTAGTTCCCCCCCCTGTATAGTCGCTTCCCCGGCGTTGACAACAATGGTTCCCACACTCGCACTGGTCGCCTCGGGCGGAAATTGCGCCACCTGTAGATCCGTGTTCTCGGTGTAAAAAATACTGCCATTGAGTTGCATTTTATTACCAAACCACTGGGACTTCAGCCCCAACTCGTAGGATATTACTGTCTCTTCATCATAGGGCATAGCCACAGTACTCAAGGTTGCCGCCCGGCCGTTGAAACCGCCACTCTGAAATCCCTGAGCCACCCGGAAGTAGGTCATCAGTTCGTCATTCCATTGATAAGAGAGGTTTGCCATCAACGAGGTATTGCTGAAATCCTCCTCCAGGCCCTGAAGATCGAAGGTACCGCAGCTGTCCGGATCAAAACTTGCCGAATCCTCAGGATCACAGGTTTGGTCCTGCAGAATGCCAACCTGCGATGAGGAACGGGTAATATCCAGGCCGCGGGTTTCCTCGGTATAGCGAACCCCAAGCGTCAGGTTCAAGCCATCGACCACCCAGTCGGCGAGTGTCGCCTGGCCATAAATCGCCCAGGCCTGGTTATCGATCTCGTAGTCAGTCACGATAGAACTCAGTGGGTCCGAAAATCCCACCTCGGGAA
>SMVA01015997.1_pt1 | contig 11060 bp, 8 predicted proteins | sample 2456451 | NCBI WGS metagenome assembly SMVA01 (sample SAMN11095933, study PRJNA526329) | marine sediment metagenome | biome: Marine sediment; feature: Surficial sediment; material: Deep marine sediment; isolation source: Hadal surficial sediment | place: Pacific Ocean | collected 2014-05 | depth 0-1...
CGCGTTGATGATGACCACTGCCGGTGCGCCATTTAGTTTCTCGACAGCACTTTTAAAGGCCGGCAGGTCAATGCGGCCGGTATTGTCCGCGCAAAATAGCTGGATATTGCCACGGCCAATGCCCTGCATAGCCAGCACTTTTTTGGTGGCGGCATGTACGTAGCCCGATGTCAGCACCGGCATCTGGGGTTTTCCAGCCAGGCCCTCAACTGAAACATCAAAGCCCAGTTGCTCACCCCACCATTGCCTGGCCGCTGCCAGCCCCACAAAATTGGCCATCGTTGCGCCGGTAACCATCACGCCGGTCATGGACGCCGGCAAGCCCAACAATTCCTTGAGCCAGTCCAGGGCCTGTAATTCCATGCGCACACCTACCGGTGACATTACCCAGGTGTAGGTGATGACATCAAAGGCAGTTGCCACCAGGTCGGCGCCATGGGCGGCCGGCGTATTTCCACCTACAACAAAGTGATAACTGCGCGGGCCCTGGGTATTAGTTCCGGAAAGAGCCTGTAGTTCGAGTAGTTTCTCCAGCGTCTTCTTACTGCCTTCTCCGTTTTCCGGTAATGGTTCAACAAGTTCTGCCAACGCCCGGTCAGGGTCTGGTGGTGTCACGATCCGGTCATCTGCGCCAGCGATGGCCTCATTCAATGCCTCAGCCAGTTCACCTACCAGGGACTTTGCTTCTTTCCGGAGTTCTTCTGTTACCCATGAATCCATCGAATATTGCCCGTTGATTACACGAGGCAAAGACTGCCTCAGAACAAAGCTTGTGTCACTAGTTTTTACGCAGGGATGCGCATACACGAGCGGCAGGAGACTCCGCAAAAGCCCAGGGGCCGGAGATGGCTTTATCCGGCCCCTGGTTCGACATTTATCAGGCCCACTGGCCGGCTAACTGTCGAGACACTGTGGAAAGTGATCACCCGGGTATTGCTGAATTGACCAATCACAGTTCTAATGACGTTTCACAGCATTAAGTGGTCGCAAAGGATTTTAAAATTGGACTGGATTTCAAAAATCAAAGCGTTTGAGAGCATCTCCCGTCAGTTGGAGCCTGCCAGTGAAGACCGTCTGAAGCTTGTCAGCCAGGCAACGACATATGCTGAAGCATTTCTCGAGAGCCTGGATGAAGGAAAGACCTTTGTTGAGGATGATGGGCGCAGTGAATTGCTTGATGGCCTGATTGATGAGCAGGGGATGCCGATGAAAGACATCCTCCAATTACTCGGCACGGCGGTTGATCAGGCCAGCATCAACCCGGCATCCGGGGGGCACCTTGGCTATATTCCTGGCGGCGGGATTTACCCATCCGCGATCGGCGATTTCCTGGCAGATGTCACCAATCGTTATTCCGGCATCTATTACGCCTCGCCTGGAGCTGCCAGGATGGAGCAGCAACTGGTCGCTTGGATGGCCGGTTTGATTGGCTATCGGGACGGCGCAGGCGGCGACCTGACCTCAAGCGGGAGCACTGCCAACCTCAGTGGAATTGTAACGGCACGGGATGCAAAAAATATCCGGGCCAGGGATATTCCCGATACCTGCGTCTATATGACCCGCCAGGCCCACCATTGTGTTGACAAGGCATTGCGGGTTGCCGGGCTTGAAGAATGTAAAATCCGGTTTGTTCCCATGGATGAGCGGCATCGAATGGATGTGTCCATGCTTGAAGAAATGGTGTCGTCGGATAAGCGCCAGGGCCTTAATCCATGGTTGATAGTCGGTTCAGCAGGGACTACCGATACCGGTGCAGTTGACCCATTGCTCAAACTTGCGGCGGTATCCGGGCAATATGATATGTGGCTGCACGTTGATGCTGCCTATGGCGGTTTTTTTATCCTGTGCGATGAGGGCAGGGAAGCGCTTCGCGGGCTTGAACTGGCTGACTCCATCGTGATGGATCCGCATAAGGGACTGTTCCTTCCCTATGGGACGGGGGCAATCATCGTCAAGGACGTACACCTGCTGGCCAAGGCACACAGCTTTCAGGCCGATTACCTTCAGGACGCCGATGATCAGGGTTTTGGCTATTCACCGGCAGATCTTTCAGTAGAATTGAGCAGGCCTTTCAGGGGCTTGCGATTGTGGCTGCCATTGAAACTTTTTGGCCTGGCGCCTTATCGTGCAGCACTGTCAGAAAAGATCTGGCTGGCGCGTTATTTCTATGACCGGATTTCTGCAATCCCGGGTTTTAAGGTCGGCTCATTTCCGGATTTGTCAGTGGTTTCATTTCGCTATATTTCAGAAAAAGGTGATTCTGAAGCAATGAACAAGGCCTTGTTAAAGGCCATTCACGATGATGGCAGGATATTCATCTCTTCAACCATGCTGGATGGGTATTTCACGCTTCGGGTCGCAATTTTACATTTCCGGACGCACCTGAAAGAAGTGGATTACCTGCTCGATTTCCTGCGTACAGCTGCTGCGGAGCTTGATGCCGGGTAGTCTGATAAGAATTAAAGGGGTCAGGTTGAATTAAACCGGTCAAATTAATTCAACCTGACCCCTTTAATTCGTCGACCCCTTTAATTCGTCTTCACCTTCCCAGTAGCCTACCTTTGTGGACTCAGCTTTCATCATCAGGCGCCACATCTTTGGCACGCCGTTTTCATTTTCGTCGAGTTCAATAATTACGCCGTATTTGTCAGAATCGGGGTATTCGGCCACTTCCGGGGACATCGAGGTGCTGACTGCCAGGTAGCGTATATCAGAGTCTGAGTTATTGATGATCTGGTGCGCCGTTTCAGGCCCGCCGGGCGGACATGCGATGACATCGCCCTGCCTGATTGGGTGAGTCTTTTTGCCGATGCGGATTTCTCCGCTGCCCTCAATGATAAAAAACATTTCGTCGTTGACCCGATGACTGTGGAATGGAAAAGCGCGTTTACCGGCTGGAACCACCGTCAGGTTGTAGCCCAGCCCCCGGGCCCCGATTTTGCGGCTGATCGGCCCCATCCTGGCTGCGAACCTGTCGCCATGCCCCAGGTCCATGTATTCCAGTTCATCAATATTGAGAATCTGCTTGCTCATTTCACGCTCCTGTTGGTTTCGACCAATTTAGCGGTTGTAAGCATATACCGGAGTTAGATGCGAAACTCTGCTAAATTACTGCATTTGCAGATACAAAGGCAAGCCATGAAGCATCTGATTAACCCAACGGAAATCACCCGTGAATCACTGGTCAAGATTCTTGAGATCATGCACAGGCTGGCCGCACCTGCCGCGATGCCGGAATTGCTGCGTGAAATCATAGAAGTCGGCAAGGTGGCGATTGTTGCCGAGGCGGGTGTGCTCTGGTTGCTGGAGCGCTCGAGTAATGAACTGGTCCAGGTAACACCACCGAGTGAAATCGCGAACCGCCTGGACACGGATCAGGGCCATGCCGGGGCATGCGCACGTAACTGTGAGATCACCAATATTCATGACTGCCGTGAAGATGACCTGTTTAAGGCTTTCCCGGTAAATGTAGATGGTTTTGAGACCCGTTCTCTATTGAATGTGCCTATCATGGGTCAAGAAGATTCTGTTCTCGGTGTCATGCAATGGCTGGGCAAGCATGTAGGCCAGTTTGATGAGCATGATGAATGGGTGGGCCCGGCGCTTGCGGCCCAGTGCGCGGTCGCGATCCAGCATGCGCGCATGACGGATGAATTACTGGCCAATGCAATCCTTCATCAGGAGGTCACCGTTGCCAGGGAAATCCAGATGAGTACCTTGCCCGATTCGATGCCTGAAGTGGAAGGTTACGACCTGCATGGCATGTTTATTCCGACCGATCATACCGGCGGCGATTTATATGACCTGGTGGTACTGGATGAGAAACTGTTCATGTTGTTGGGTGACGCGACCGGGCATGGTTTTGGTCCGGCATTGTCTGCCACCCAGATGCAGGCGATGTTGCGGGTATCATTCCGCCTGGGTGCCAACCTGGATGAAGCCTATATGCAGGTGAATAACCAGTTGGTTGAAGATTTGCCCGATGACCGCTTTATCACGGCTTTTATGGGGTTTTTGGACCCCAAAACGCACGAGGTCAGTTATCACTCCGGTGGGCAGGGACCGATTTTGCATTATCGTGCTGCCAGCAATGAATGTGAATGGCATGCACCGACTAATTTTCCGGTGGGGATTATGCAATTGGATGGAATGGATAAAGCGGTAACACTCAAACTTGAGCCGGGTGATGTGCTGGCTTTGATTTCAGATGGTATTTATGAGTACACCGCATTGGACGGCTCGCAATTTGGCGAGGACCGCGTGGCAGAAATCATGCACCAGTATCACCAGCTTTCGATGGCGGAACTGGGCCAGAAACTGGTCGATGCTGCATTCGAATTTGGCGGTGAAGCCCCCCAGGCCGACGATGTCACCCTGGTGCTGGTTCGCCGATTACCCTGAAAGAATTGGGGCTATCTGTTCTAATATAAACAGTATGTTGGTTTAATACGGCAGGTCTTTGATATGCCCAAAAATTCGTATGAGTAAGAAAATGGATAAAAAATTTAAAAGAAATTTTGACGAACTTAAAGAAATCGTTGCACTGACAGAGCGTTTTTTCAGCGAACACGATATTAATCCTGCATTGAGATACGTGGTTGACCTGGCGGTTGAGGAGTTGTTTGTCAACATGGTGACTTACAACGTTGAGTCAAACGCAGACATTTTGATCCAGATGTCACCTCACGAGCACGGGGTGGAAGTGAGCCTGACGGATTTTGATGTCGACAAGTTTGATCCCACGCAAGTAGGTCCGGTCGATATCAGTGCCACGGCAGAGGTTCGGGTTCCCGGGGGGCTGGGGCTGTTCCTGGTGCAAAAAATGGTGGACTCCATTCACTACGACTACCGCAATCGTCAGAGTAGAATCACATTTGTCGTGGACAGGAAATAGTCATATGTTCAGTATTGCGTTAAACGAACAGGGAAATGTCGTGGTGGCCGGCCGGCTTGATGCTGCAAATGCCGAAAACGCGCTGACATTCCTGGACACGGTGGAAGGTCAATGTGTCATTGACATGGGTGCCTTGGAATACATTTCCAGTGCCGGTCTGGGTGTCCTGCTAAGGACACATAAAAGAGGAATGGCAGGTGGTGCCGGTCTAAAACTGGTCAACGTCAACCCGCACATCAGGGATATATTTACTTATTCCGGATTTGACAAGTTGTTTGAAATTGAAACCAGTGAGTCGGCTGGATGATGTTTGTTTTTGCGGATAAATTCCAGTCCTCCACCCCGCGGTTTTCCATGTAAATGAGAGATTTTTTCATTTATTTACCAACCTTTTCCGCCTATGGCTGTAGTTATGAGTAAGGATCGCGACACCGCCTTGCTGGATGATTGCAGGCGGGGTGACCGCAAGGCACTTGATTCGCTGGTCCGACGCTACGAAAGGCCGGTCTATAACGCGGCTTACCGTATGCTTGGAAACCCGGATGAGGCAGCCGATGTGACGCAAACAGTATTCCTAAAAGTGTTTGAGAACCTCGACCGGTTCAATCCGAAGTATAAATTGTTTAGCTGGATTTACCGTATCGCAGTCAATGAGTCTATCAACCAAATCAAACGACTTGCCAAGACCGAGCCACTGGCAGAAAGCCTTGTTTCTCCGTCTCTCAGTCCAGAGCAGCGGTTGGAATCAGGGCTGGTCAGCAAGGAAATACAGGCTGTGCTGATGACGATTGCGCCAGACCACAGAGCTGTCATCGTGTTAAGGCATTTTACAGAATGCAGTTACCAGCAGATCAGCGAGATACTTCAGATACCGGAAAAAACAGTTAAGTCGCGACTGTTTTCTGCCCGTAAGCAGATGAAAAACAGTTTGCAGGAAAATGGGGTTCTGTCCGCATGATTGACGAACGCAGCATAGAGTTAATACACGCTGGCCTGGATGGCGAACTCAGTGATTCTGAGCGGGTGGAACTGGATACGGCCTTAAAGGGTTCTGATGAAGCACGCGAATTCCAGGCAGGGCTTGCAGCGTTTTCAGGATTGCTTGAAGGTGAAGATTCGATGGATCTTCCTGCTGGCCTGCACACACAAATTGTGCAGAATATCCATTTACCGGCTGCAGTGTCTTCGAAGTTCAGTTTCAACGATATTCCCGGATTCTTGCGCTATGGCTTCGCTGCAGCGGCGGGTCTGTTGCTGACCGTTGGTCTATATGAATACCGCCCAGGTGCAACAAGTGAACAGGATCTTAGCAGCATGGTGGGTACCATCATGCAACAGGAAAGCGGCGGTGAAGAGGTGACGCTTGACGCGTTCGCATTTGAATTTGATGGCATTAGCAGCGCAGTCAGCCTTCAAAGGCGTGATGGTGCGCTGGTGCTCGATGTACTGCTGGACTCCGAAGGTCCGGTCGATATTGTTGTGGATTTCACTTCCGACGGGCTGCAATTTGACGCTATTGCCCAGATGCAGGGTACTTTGAAATCTATCGAAATTGCAGATCAGGCCATTCATATTGAAGGGTCTGGCAGGCAGCATTTTGCCGTATTGTTACACCGCGATGGTGACCTCGCGGCTGATCAGCAAGCGAGTATTAAACTACGCTTCACAAGCAACGGTGAATTAATAAAAGAGGGATCTTTGGTTACCAGGTAGAAGTTTTGTAAAGGAAGCGCCAACTTTTTGTGCGCCGACGGGTACTATGAGCAGAGACCGATTAGCGTCTCATCATTCAAGAACGACAGGAGTAGGCGATGAGCAGTAACAGAAACAATTCAAAAATGGGTTTATTGGTTGGTGTATTTGCAGTTGTGATAGCAGCAGTTGCATACGTCGGCGTAAAATTCCCGGTTCCCGAAGAAGGTACTTCCGGTACGATCATGCCGGCCGAACGTTACAGGGGCGACCAGTTGTCCAGTGACGACGTTGTACTTGGTGATGAGTCAATCTCAGAACTGATGCAGTCAGACCTGTACACCAGGATCACCACCGATGCTGATTTCGCCAATGCCTTGCAAAGTGATGCGTTCCGTAATGCATTTGAAAGCGATGCTTTCCGTAATGCAATGGAATCAAATGCTTTCCGTAATGCACTGGAATCAGATGCTTTCCGTAATGCACTGGAATCAGATGCTTTCCGTAATGCATTGGAATCAGATGCTTTCCGTAATGCACTGGAAAACGCTTCTTTCCGTAATGCAATGGAAAATGCCTCTTTCCGCAACGCGCTGGAAAGTGACTCTTTCCGCAACGCACTGCAAAACGACGCGTTCAGAAATGCACTGCAAAATGACGCTTTCCGTAATGCTTTGGAAAACGCTTCCTTCCGCAACGCAATGGAAAATGCATCCTTCCGTAACGCACTCGAAAGTGAAGGCTTCCGTAACGCACTGGAAAGCGAAGGCTTCCGTAATGCGATGCAAAGTGACGCATTCCGCAATGCCATGGAAAGTGCTGATTTTCGTAATGCACTCCAGGGTGAAGCATTCGAGAACGCACTGGAAAGCGTAAGCTTCCAGAACGCCTTGCAGAGTGATGCATTCCGTAACGCACTGCAGAACGCCGACTTCCGTAACGCTTTGCAGAGTGATGCATTCCGTAACGCCTTGCAGAACGATGCTTTCCGCAATGCACTTGAGAACGACGCATTCAGAAATGCACTGCAGAATGACGCTTTCCGTAATGCACTGCAAAACGATGCCTTCCGCAACGCACTGCAGAACGATGCTTTCCGTAACGCACTGCAAAGTGATGCTTTCCGCAACGCACTGCAAAACGACGCTTTCCGTAACGCACTGCAAAATGATGCTTTCCGCAACGCCATGCAGAACGACGCATTTCGTAACGCGCTGGAATCAGATGCTTTCCGTAACGCCTTGCAAAGCGATGCTTTCCGCAACGCACTGCAAAACGATGCTTTCCGTAATGCCTTGCAGAACGACGCTTTCCGTAATGCCCTGCAGAACGACGCATTCCGTAACGCACTACAAAGCGCTGACTTCCGCAATGCCTTGCGCAATGACTCACTGCGTAATGCGATCCAGTAACAACCCAGTAGTTAATTTACTGTAAGTCAGAAACCGCCTGCTCCAAGCAGGCGGTTTTTTTGTGTCTTATCAATAAAAACCCCCCACAGGCATAGTATGCTTGTGCCATATACCAGCATTGAGGGAGCCAGGCGATGCGTCGAATAAAAATAAGTATGCTTTTGATGTTCCTGTTACAAACCGGTTCAGCCTGGGCTGAAGGTTTTGAAATGGATGTGATCGAAACCGAAGATATGCGGCTTTTGTATTTTGATCCCTTCCAGACCTACCTGACCCCGCACACAGTGCGTAGCTTTCAAAATTCCCTGGAATTCCAGAAAAAGATTTTCGGCTGGACACCCTACGAAAAAACCACGGTTTTGCTGAGTGACTTTACTGATTACGGTAACGGTGCTGCATTGGTCAATCCGGCCAATTTGATCATGATTGATATTGCACCCAAGAACCGCATCCTGGAAACAGCACCATCAACAGAAAAACTGTTTCAATTGATGAACCATGAACTGACGCATATCTCCACCATGGACGGCTGGAATTCACAGGATAAAAAATGGCGCAGGTTTTTCAGAGGCAAACCAAGCCCGACCGACAAACACCCCGAATCCATACTGTATAACTACCTGGCCTCGCCCCGCTTAAGATCCCCGCGCTGGTATGCAGAGGGCAGTGCAACCTACCTTGAAACCTGGATGTCCGGCGGAATCGGCCGCGTACAGGGCGGTTTTGATGAGATGGTATTCCGGGCAAAAGTCCGTGATGGCGCACATTTCTATAGCAATTTGGGTCTTGTTTCTGAAGGCACAGCCATTGACTTCCAGGTAGGTGCGAACGCATACCTTTATGGCACCCGTTTCATGAGTTATCTGACCTACCAATACTCCCCGGAACACCTGATCAACTGGCTAAAGCGCGGCGAAGACAGCGAGCGTTACTATTCAAAGCAGTTTAAGAAAATATATGGCAAAAACCTGGAAGATGCCTGGGATGACTGGATCGTTTTTGAAAAAGAATTTCAGGCCGCCAACCTGAAGCGGGTAAGGGAAGTCCCCCTGACCCGTGCTGAGCCGCTGGTTGACCAGGCTCTTGGCTCCATTTCAAAGTCTTTCTATGATGCGCAAAGCAATTCCATGATCGGTGCTTTCCGCTACCCGGGTGTTGTTGCCCATGTCGGTGTGATGTCTTTGGCAGATGGCAGCATTGAGCGCCTGGTCGACGTTAAGGGCCCGATGCTGTACCGGGTCACCTCGCCGGCCTGGGACGCAACTACCAGGACCCTGTTTTACACCACGGATAACCCCGATTACCGGGACCTGGTTAAGGTGGATATTGAAACCGGCGAAAGCACACTGTTGATCGAGGATGCCCGTGTGGGCGACCTGGTGTTCAATAAATCCGATAAGTCAATCTGGGGGCTCAGGCATTTGAATGGCCTGGTCTCACTGGTGCGTATACCGCCACCCTATACCGCATGGAACATGGTTTATTCATGGCCGCACGGCCAGGTTCCATTTGAGATGGATATTTCACCTGATGGTTCTTTACTCTCACTTTCAATGGGCGAGATCTCTGGTGATCAGTCGCTGCGGATTTTCAGGACTGAAGATCTGCTTAATGGAATAGCCGAAGCAGTCAAACAACGGGATTTTGGCACCATTATCCCTGAGGGATTCATGTTTTCACCGGACGGGAAGTACTTGTATGGCACCTCTTACTACACGGGTGTTTCCAATGTTTTCCGCTACGAGGTAGAAAACGGCGGGTTTGAAGCGGTCAGTAACGCTGAAACCGGCTTTTTCAAGCCGATCCCGCTGGAGGATGGAAAACTGATCGTTTTTGAATATACCGGCACTGGTTTTCTTCCCTCGATCATTGACCCGCAACCGCTTGAAGATCTCAGTTCAATTAGTTTCCTGGGTAATGAAATCTCGAACAAGCACCCATCGGTACGTGAGTGGTCGGTGGTTAATACCATGCGCGACCAGCCGTTTGAAGAGGCAATTATCATGCGGGGCAAGTACCGGCCACGAGAAGAGATGAGCCTGGTCACTGCCTATCCCATACTGGAAGGTTATCGTGATTCATTATCAGTCGGCTGGAACTTCAATTTCGCTGATCCATTGCAGTTGAGCCGGCTTGATTTGTCGCTTGGATATTCCTGGGACAGTGACTTACCGACGGATGAGAAGGTACATGCAAGAGTGGATTACCATGCGCTCAACTGGAGTGCAAGCTACTGGCATAATGATGCCAATTTCTATGATCTTGCCGGACCAAAGGAGCGTAGCAGGAAAGGTGATGCCTTCTTGTTGGGCTATGACCGTTCCATCATTTCGGATATGCCGCGCAAGCTGAATTTCTCTGCTGATTTGAATTATTACACCGGTCTGGATACCCTGCCGGATAACCAGAATGTTTCGACTTTTATATTCGAAGATATCTTGTCGCTTGACCTGGCTTTGAATTTTACCCATACACGCAAATCATATGGTTCGGTGGATCATGAGAAAGGCCTGCGGTGGGATTTAGTGTTGTCTGCAGACCATGCGCTGGGCAACACCATCCCAAAGATCAGGGGTGGACTGGATTTCGGTTTTGCACTGCCATGGAAGCATTCATCCATCTGGTTATATAACTCTGCCGGTTCAGCTGATGGCAACCGCCTGAACCCACTAACCAATTTCTATTTTGGCGGTTTCCAGAATAACTACGTGGACGACGGAGAGGTGAAGCGCTACCGCGAGTACAGTAGCTTTCCCGGGTTTGAAATTGATCAGATCGGGGCCAAGAAATTCGTGAAAAGCGTACTGGAATGGAATCTTCCGCCTAAACGATTCCGCCAGGTGGGTACGCCCAGCCTTTATCTGAAGCACGTCAGACCCGCCTTGTTTGTCAGTAGCCTGATCACTGATCCCGGTGAGCCATATGAGCGAACCCTGACCAATGTGGGGATTCAGCTGGACTTTGAGTTCACCCTGGTACACACGCTGCCGATGGTTTTTTCCATTGGCTACGCGATAGGCTACGAACATAGTCGCAAACACGATAGTGAATGGATGTTTTCC
>SMVA01057540.1_pt1 | contig 11059 bp, 14 predicted proteins | sample 2456451 | NCBI WGS metagenome assembly SMVA01 (sample SAMN11095933, study PRJNA526329) | marine sediment metagenome | biome: Marine sediment; feature: Surficial sediment; material: Deep marine sediment; isolation source: Hadal surficial sediment | place: Pacific Ocean | collected 2014-05 | depth...
AATTCTTTGTTGGGTGTCACCATGTCACTGTCCTTTCTTTTGGTGCTACGTAAGCACAAATTGAAATGTTTGAAACCAAATTCAGTGCCTAAAATTCAATTTCACCCTGATGCGGAAGCTTGCCAATTTTCAGATAGGCCCGTTCCGCGGGGTGCGTAAGCGCGTGGATCGTCGCGCCAGACGCTGCAAATGCGCCATTCCCAGTATTTCTTATGTGTTTCCAGATCTTTCCCGGCATCAGGCGGAATCCAGAATTCCAACAGTTCGTCATACTCTGCCATTTCGCGCCGACCCGTTTTCGTGATTGGCAAAGTCTAACCAATACTCAGATTGAAAAAATGCTTGCCGCGCTAAGCTGGCTCCAAGATACCCTTTTTCGCCGCCAGTTCCTGCATGCGTTTCTGGAGCTTTTCAAAGGCGCGGACTTCGATCTGACGGATACGCTCGCGGCTGACATTATATTGCCCCGACAGCCCCTCCAGTGTCACCGGCTGCTCTTTCAGGCGGCGCTGCATCAGGATATCCTTTTCACGTTCGTTCAGCACTTCCATCGCTTCGACCATCATTTCGCGCCGTATTTCAAGCTCGTCCTTGGCCTCATAGTCGCCAGCCTGATCGGCACTTTCGTCTTCCAGCCAATCCTGCCACTGAGTCGAACCCTCACCGTCGCCGCCGACCATCACGTTCAGCGAAGCATCGCCACCTGAAAGCCGGCGGTTCATCGAGATAACTTCGGTCTCGGTCACGCCCAGATCGGTGGCGATCCGTTTGACGTTTTCGGGGCGCATGTCACCGTCTTCAAGCGCGCCAATGCGGGCCTTGGCCTTGCGAAGGTTGAAAAACAGTTTCTTCTGGGCGCTGGTGGTGCCCAGTTTCACCAGGCTCCACGAGCGCAGGATATATTCCTGGATCGAAGCGCGAATCCACCACATCGCGTAAGTCGCCAGACGAAAACCCTTTTCCGGGTCAAATCGTTTTACGGCCTGCATCAGGCCGACATTGGCCTCGGATATCACCTCGGCCTGGGGCAGACCATAGCCGCGATAGCCCATGGCAATTTTGGCGGCCAGGCGCAGATGCGACGTGACCATCTGGTGCGCGGCGCCACTGTCCTCGTGGTCGACCCATCTTTTGGCCAGCATGTATTCCTGTTCCGGCTCAAGCATCGGAAACTTGCGGATGTCCTGAAGATACCGGTTCAACCCTTGTTCGGGGGATGGTGCTGGAAGATTCGCGTAATTGCTCATATTTATCTCGCCCCGTTGCGCCTCTATGTTTCGAGGCTTAACATTAGATAGGGTTGTAAAACGCCCCATTCAAGATGTGCCGCTAACGACAATCGATTAACGGTACATGAATAAAGTTCCGTCGTTGTTCCAGCAATGTTTCAGTCGGTCACGGGGTTGTGCACGTCATGTCCGCTGCGCAGCGTTTCTATGAGACTTCCCATGTCGCTCGGAATGCCGGCTTCGAGGCGCAAGTTTTCGCCGGTTACCGGGTGCTCAAACGCCAATACAGCTGCGTGCAGCGCCTGTCGCGGGAAAGTAGAGGCGGCGGCGGCAATTTCTGGTCCAGCGGCCTTGATTCTAATTTGACGCCGCCCGCCATAGGTCTGGTCGCCGATCAGCCCGTGGCCCACGTGCGCCAAATGTACGCGAATCTGGTGTGTGCGCCCGGTTTCCAGCCAGCACTCGACCAGGGCGGCCACCGCAGGGTCGCCATACTGTTGCACCACCCGCACTCTGGTCACCGCGTGACGCCCACCATGAAACAGCACCGCCTGGCGCTGCCGGTCGCTTTTGTGACGCGCCAGACGGGTGGTGATCTTCATCACGTTGCCGGGTTCAAATTTCACGCCTTTGATGCCACGCAAACGCGCGTCTCCTGCGTCGGGCACACCATAGACAACGGCCACATATTTGCGCTCGACCAGATGTTTTTCAAATTGCGAAGCCAGCCCGTGATGAGCCCGATCAGACTTGGCCACGACCAGCAGCCCACTGGTGTCCTTGTCGATCCGGTGCACGATGCCGGGGCGCATTTGCCCGCCAACCCCGGACAGGTTGCCACCAAAATGATGCAGCAGCGCATTGACCAGCGTTCCGTGCGGGGTGCCTGGTGCCGGATGCACGACCATGCCTGCAGGCTTGTTGACCACGACTAGGTCGGCGTCCTCCCAGATCACATCCAGCGCGATATTTTCGGGTTCCATATGGCTTTGGGCCGGGGCCGCGAGTGTGATGACGTAGCGCTCGCCCTCACTCACTTTGGCCATTTGATCCGTCGCAGGCACGCCGTCACGCGTGACCGCCCCGTCGCCGATAAGGCGCACAATTCGCGAGCGCGACAGCTCTGCCGCCTCTGGCACGTCGCGCGCCAGTGCCTTATCAAGGCGCTTGGGCGGTTTTGGCCCGATGGTGACCAGCAGGCTTGAGAACGACATGGACGAGGCTCCACTTTCCCAGACCGAGGCCAAGCACCTGCGGTTTTTGCGCATTCTGGTCACGGTTCTGACCGCGACGATGATCCTTGGCTTTCTAACCATCGTGGTGCTGTTTGTCATCCGCCTGGCACCCGGGCCAGCTGCATTGATTTTACCCGATGAAATTGAGTTGCCTGAAGGCGCGCGCGCTGTTGCCTTTACCCAGGGCGGTGACTGGTATGCCGTGGTCACCGACGGCAACGAAATACTGATCTATGACAGGTCTGGCCAAACTTTGCGCCAGCGCATCAAAGTGAACGGAAAGTAGGGGCAAAGGATAATGCGCCTTGTCAAAATTCCCTGTCGTCGGCTATGGTCTGGGTAATCAAACAGCCGTCAAAACACGGCGCACGCTGAGCAGAATATCATGTCGGACAACGCCGGGGTCAGTCTTCCCAGAAAAATTCTGTTTGCGCTTTTGCTGGTGCTGGGCGGAGTCATTTACGGTTTTTTCGCGACCGTGAATCACTGGTCCGTGGCCGATCGGTTAAATTATGTCCGGGCATCGTTTATCCAGGTTTATGAGGAGTTTCAGCGCCCCTGGTACATTTCGATACCGGCAGGCGACATTCAGCTGCAGAACCTTGAGGCTGCAGCACTAGCGCCCGGTCTGGTGCTGATCGCTGGGGTCAGCGAAGATGACATGAATTTCATTCGCGTCATCGACCGAGACGGCGAAATTGTGCAGTCCTGGCGGCCCGACTGGTTCGAAATTTGGCCCGAAAAGAGCCCGAAAATCCCGCTGGGCCGCACCCCGAAAAATCAGCCCGGCGCAATTTTGCATGGGGTTCAGGTCTTGCCGGACGGCGGTGTCATGCTGAATTTCGAATTTCTGTCGACAATTCGTCTGGACGCTTGCGGAGAAGTGCGCTGGAAACTTGATAATCTGGGGCATCATTCGATCGACCTGTCCGAAGACGGCACAATCTGGGTGCCCGCCGAGCGATTTATCGGATCCGGTGACACTGGCTATGGCAACCACAGTTCGCCACTGAACTCATGGGCGATTCAGAACATCTCGATGGACGGCGAAATCTTGCGGACGATCGAGGTGCTGGACATTCTCAGGCGAAACGATCTGCTAGGGCTGATGCATATTTCCACCTTGGTTAATACCGAAACGCTGGTGGGCGGCGACACCATGCACCTGAATGATGTCGAGGTTTTCCCGTCCGGCATGGCCTCGGAGATCTTTGAGCCCGGCGATCTGCTGCTGTCGATGCGCAACATCAACACCATTCTGGTGGTTGATCCAGTGGAATTTCGGGTCAAGTTTCAGTCTACCGGGCAGGTCTTGCGCCAACACGATCCCGATTTTGCCCCGGGCGACAAGATACTGGTCTTTGACAATCGCAATCTAGACCCGTTGGTTACCGGCGATGAGTCGTATTCGCGCATTGTAGAGCTGGACGCACTCACCGGAAAATCCCGGGTTGCGGTACGTGGGCAGGGCGACGGGCGTTTTTATTCGCATACTTTGGGGCGGATGCAATTGCTGGACAACGGCAATTTCATGATCGCCTCGTCGCGCGAAGGTCGGGCGCTTGAGATTGGCCCGGATGGTCGCCTGCTGTGGCAGTATTTTAACAATATCGGCGACGGGTTTGCCGGGATTTTGCCAGAAGCCCACGTTTTGCCGCAATATATGGATAGTGGTTTTTTTGAGCGTCAGCGTGCAATCTGTTCGAAATGACGCCAGGAGGACACGAGCAACTAAAGTGGTGTTACAGATGAAAGCGAAATTTATCCTGGGTGCGGTGATCACGATTTGCGCGGGATCACCTGCGCTGGCCTATATCGGACCCGGTGCCGGGATCGGCGCGATCGGGACCGTGGTGGCAGTTATTGGCGCCGTTCTTTTGATGATCGTTGGTTTCGTCTGGTACCCGGTGAAGCGCCTGCTGAAGCGTTTCAAACAGCCTGTTGGAGCAGACGACAAGCAAGAATGACGATTTTCGCAGCGGCGTTGGCGATTGCGGCGTTTTTGGCCGCGTTCCGCAGCTTTGCAATTGTCGGGGCTGCGCGTCAGGCACTGGCGCTGGCAGCCAGCGCCACGGGCGTCATGCGAGACAAAACCTTGAGTGACGACGAAAAAGAGGCCGCTGTGCAGCGCGCGGCCCTGTCCATGCTGCGCGCCTCTGGCTCAATATTCTGGCGCGTTGCGGCGACACTGATCTGCACGGTCGCGCCAATTTATGCGCTGGATATTATCGGGTTTGCGGATGCCGGTCAGGTGCTCGCCTTTCTGGCGCGCCCGGATGTGATTATAAGTGCCAGCATTCTGGTAGGCGGCGGGCTGTGGTGGTTTTCTCGGCGACCAAAACGCAGCAGCGCCTATTCCGTGCTGGACCGCACCCTGCACCGGATCGCGTTCGCTGCGCCATTTGTCCAAATGACGGCGGCTGATGTGGAGAACACGTTATTTGCGCGTCAGATTAACGGAATCGAGGACAAGCCGCCGATCTTCATCACCTCGCTGCCGCGCGCCGGGACTACCGTTGTGCTGAACGCGCTGCACGGCGTGCCCGGTGTCGCAACTCATCTTTATCGCGACATGCCGTTTGTAATGGCGCCGATGCTCTGGTCCAGGGTCAGCCGCGGGTTTGCGCGCACTGCAAAATTGGCCGAGCGTGCGCATGGCGACGGAATTATGGTTGGCTATGACAGTCCTGAGGCGTTTGAAGATGTGCTTTGGCGTCAGTTCTGGCCTGAACGCTTTGAGCTGGACCACATCCCGCTATGGTCCAAGGCCGACACGAGCGCCGAGGCGACCGAATTTTTCCGCACCCATTTTCGAAAAATCATCGCGCTTCGCACCGGGCCCGGCGGGCGCTATACGTCCAAGAACAATGGAAATATTGCGCGTCTCGATGTACTCGGCACGATGTTTCCCGATGCCGATATTATCGTGCCCTTGCGCAACCCGGCCGAGCACGCGGCCTCTCTCTTGCGCCAACACCTCAATTTCGTCCAGCAACATAAGCGCGATGCGTTCGCGAAACGTTATATGCGCGATATTAGACATTTGGAATTTGGTGAACTGCACAGGCCGGTGGCATTTGTCGGCATGGCAGAACGCGCCGCAGGGCTTGGCCCCGAAGATCCCGACTATTGGCTGGCCTATTGGATCAGTGCCTACACATGCGTCGCCGCACATACCGGCGATCTGATCATCGTTTCTGAGGGTGCACTGCAGACCAACGGCCAAGTCACGATGCGGGCGATCTGCGCTGAACTTGGGCTGGAAGTGGGTGACACAGACTTTTCCCAGCACTTCAAGGCCATTGCACCGCGTGCCGACATATCGGTGTTCGATGCGGTCATGCTGGACGAGGCGATGGAGATTTACGGCAGTCTGCGCGGCTCCGGCCGCTTGCCAAATCTGATCTGACTGTCATTGGGCGTGGTACCGCCTCCCCGGTTCGAACGGGGGACCTCTGGATCCACATTCCAGCGCTCTAACCAACTGAGCTAAGGCGGCGCAACCAAGGCGCGATGCTGGCTCGATTAGAATTATCCGCCGCAGCGGTCAACCTGAAATTCGAGCTGCGCCCATTCTCAGGATCGTTTGCGGACCAAGTAAAGCAGGGCCGCCGCAATCGCAATTCCGACCAGCGCTTCGGGCGTGATCGCCCCGACCAGCAGAATTATATTAGCGACCACCGAGACCACGTAGGGGCCTGAATCCTCTCCCAGCAGCAAATACACCAACACGATAAATGCGACGAGAGCAAAGCCTGCTTCTATCACTTGATAGAACAGGCTTATTAGCGTGCCCAGCGCGCGCGAGAACTTATTCATAGGCGGTACCAGATAGCTGCCGGAAGAGGAGGTTTCTTGTTTAACGGTTCTGGATCAACCAGAGAACCACACCCAACGAAATCAGACCGGCAAGTCCGGCATTGCCAAGCTCTGTCACAAGTCCTGTGATGTTACCGACCACGTTGCCAAGAAACGGCATCGGCGAGCCAACAAGCAGACCCGCCACAATGGCGAGCGCCAGAAGCGCGATGCCAATCTCGGTGATACTGCTGATTGCCTTTTTTACATTATCGAACATTTTTTGCCTTCCTGTCCTTTTGCATTGTAGTGGTCGCACCCGAAAGGCGCGCCCGGGCGGATTCTCCTTGGCGCGAATCCACGGGGCAACAAATTTTTGTGAAATTTGGCTATTTTCCGGCAAATTAGACCAAAAATGATCCAATGTAGTGTAATTAAGATACATTATTTCCCGACATTTCCCGAAATCCCAGCTACTTACCGCAATAAGCCTGCGCCATCCCGGGTCAGAAAATTCCTGTTGTTGCCGCTAAATTTCGCGCTATGGGCTTGCCAAGACCGGGCCCGCAATGTAGCGCAGCGCACTTGCGACGGAGGCGAGAATGGGTATCGATAAGCAGAGCGAGATTGCGGCAAATCTTCAGATCGGTCCAACCACACTTGGCATGGTTCGTATCTATATCGAGGCCGATGGTGTCGATTTACCGCTGGATTTTGAGCCTGAAGAGGCGCGCGAAATTGCCGAAGAAATAACCGCGGCGGCGGCGCTGGCAGAGGCCACAATCAAAAAATAGACGCGTTTTCAGGGACTTGAATTTCCACCGCCGTCGACCAGGCCTGCGACACCAGGATCACGATAGCCATGCAGGCGCCGCGCGGATTGGCGCGCGATCCTGAGTGTCAGTTTCTTGCGACGCGCCGGTGCAAGTTTATGTTCCGCGCCCATGCGCACGATCTCAGCATCATAACTGTCGGCAATGATCAGTCCGGTTTCGGCGGTCAAAAGCTCGCTTGGAAACGCATCATCCACCGCCCAGAAAAAGCGATCGCACCAGTCCAGATAGCATTGCCATTTCTGGTCGCTCTGGAAATCGGCGCGGCTGGATTTGCATTCGACAACCCAAATCTCTCCCTTCGGCCCGAGCGCCATGACATCGACGCGAAGTCCGCGTTCGGGCACGAATTCTTCCACCGCCACAAAATCGTGGCTGAGCAGGTGGCGGCAAACACCGCGGGCCAAAAGCTGACCGGGTTGCAGATCATTGGGCACGCGCTAGTTGTGAACAATTCATGAACAAAACACAAGCCGGAGAAGCTGACGAACGATTTAGCGACACCGCCAATTCCCGCCACTCAAATCATCGGTTGACATGAAACCATTTGGTATTATATTAAATGTAACCAAATGGTTTCATACAAGAAAGCGGCGACAATGGCTTCCGATGCACAGGCGACATTCCGCGCCCTGTCAGACCCGACGCGGCGCGGCATTCTTCGGATTTTGGCCGGCGGTGATCAAACCATTGGCCAGGTTGCGGGCCACTTTGATGTCACCCGCCCGGCCATAAAGAAACATTTGGCGATACTTGAAGGCGCGCGCCTGATCGAGGTGACCACGCATGGGCGCGAGCGCATCAACCATTTGAAAAAAGACGGTTTTCTGCCGGCGGTCGATTGGCTTTCGGTGTTTGACATATTTTGGGACGACCGCCTTGCCGCCCTGAAATCAACTATAGAAAGGGACCTGAACCGATGCCCGACGGAACCATTGAAAAGACCATCCATATCGCCGCGCCGCCAGAAATGGTTTGGGACTATCTGACCAAATCAAATCAGCTGGAAAAGTGGTTTCATCGGCCAGAGGCGGATTTCAGTGACGGGCAAGCTTTTGATATGATTGGCAAAGAGGGCTCAACCCTGTGCAGCGGCGCGATCGAAGTTATGCAGCCATATGAGCGCTTGACCTAAAGTTTTACCGCCGGGCCGATGCGCGGGCTGATGACCAAAGTGGCCTGGACGCTGGCCGCGGTGGCGGGCGGCACGCGTCTGGGACTGGTGCACAGCGGCTTTGGTGCCGATGCGGACGGCTTTGGCTTGCTGGTGGCATTTGACAAGGGCTGGGACGGTCACCTGATCCGGCTGCGCGAGATCGATGCAGATTGACACCTTGCCGTAAGTGATTGGCGCCCTTATGTTCGTATGCGGCGGGTACTGCCCTTCTCGTGACGAGGTCCAATTCCAGTGGCCTTAAATAATTCTGAGGGAGCTGGCTCTGTTTGGATCGTGGTCCATTTATCCGGTGCCCACCTGTTCAATCGGGTCCTCAGGAATTTACGTACCGCAACGGTCGCACTTCGGTGGTCCCGCCACACCGAATTTGGCGCAGAACTGTAAAGTCTGTACATGCGCAATCCGGCAAACTGTAAAGTTTGTACAGAAATATTGACGGCGGAATCTGCCCGTTTTTTGGGCGAATTCGACCGTGCGCAGGTGCAACGGGATATTCATGCGCCCCGGGATCGGCGCAGGCTGAATTATTAGTCACCCAGCGTGAACAAATCGGGCGAAAATTCATTGGCCCGGTTTTGGTTCGTCTGTCGGATGGTGCGGGAAATCGCGCAACCTGGGGCAGCCGCCATGTGATAGAGTCATAAATGACCGCATGAAGGAAATTCGAGAATGCTGGAAAAAATGACTTTCCCGATTGCCAAAATCCAAGTGCCGGTGAAGCGCGCCAAAACGCTGGAAGCGGCGAAGGTCACGGAAATCGCCGAAAGCATGCTGGAACAGGGCCAGAAAACGCCAATTCAGCTGCGCGCGGCTGGGGACAAGTTTGTGCTGGTCGAGGGGTTGCATAGGCTGGAGGCTTTGAAGGCACTGGGTGAAGACACGGTGGAGGGCTATCTGGTGCAGGTGCGGCGGCATTGATATTTGCGCGGGGGTGGTGGGCAGATTGCCCACCCTACGGGTCTTTCATGGGATAAACCGAAAGGCGGGAATTGACGAGCATCGGCTTGTTTTCGGCGAGCCTGACGGTCAAGGACCTGGCGGCGTCGAAAGCGTATTATCAATTTCGAGAGCAAGGCGGACGGAGGCGGCAGTGGGCCGGCGCGTTTTATTGCCAATGCTCCGGATGGTAATCCGGTGCTGGGGGATCAGCTTGGGTGAGGGCAAGGTCGCGTGAATGCGGCTTCCGTTCCAAAACTTTTACAGCAGAACCGCGCGCCGATCACGACGATGGCTGGATAAGCTCGCGGAAAAGTTTTTCGTGGATCACGCGGGGATAATCCCCATAGCCACGCGCCGGCAGTACGAAAGCATCAGTCCCGCCGATAATTTCGGTGCGAAAATACTGCAGGATGGTGTCGCCCTTGCGGTCAATGGCAACGCCATTGATGGTGACCCCCTGCACAAGCAGAACGTCGCGCGCGGTAAGTGTCGGCACACCGGCGTTGATCAGGCCGTCGCCGGAAACGTCAAGAACCAAACGGCGGCAGTCCGGAACCGCCGAATACAACGGCGCGACAAAATCCAGCATGGTGCCGATCGCGGTAAATCCGTCGAACCATTTTCGGCGCAGACCGCGCGCCGTGCTCGCGAAGTCAGCGACAGCTTGCAGGCTTTGCATTCGGCGCCAGGGAATCGAGAGCTCCTGTTCTCTTGCACCAGACCATTGCACGACCGCCAGCGCGACCTGTCCGTTTATCAATGCGCCAGCAATGACAGGGTCTTCGAGCGCATCCGCCAGGCCCTGCACTTGGAATGAATATTCGCCGGCGCTGATCGAAGCCGAGACATCGACCGAAAGCACCAGCGCCAGCTCGCAGGCGCGCAGCGGTGCTGTCGCCCAGAGATTGCTCACCAGAGCTATGCTTAAGTATAGAAATCTGACCAAAACCTCAAATCCCCTGGATCACTTGGAAATAATAACTGCCGCCGCCAAATTTTCACGGCGGCGGACTGGTATTGTCAAATGAAAATTCCGCACGCGAAGGTTCTGGAAGGCGTGTCCGTCATATTGTGGCCACGCACGAGTGGCGCGTGCCCCTTCTCAAAACGCCTCGGGCTTGGCTTCGCGCGCCATATGGTCGAGCACCGCGTTCACGAATTTGGCTTCTTTGCCGTCCGGAAAGAACGCCTTGGCCACATCCACGAATTCGCTGATCACAACCTTGGGCGGGGCGGCGCCTTGGCTCATCTCGGCCCCCGCAGCGCGAAACAGGGCGCGTAGGGTCGGGTCAATGCGGGCGATCGGCCACTTGGCGACCAGGGCGCGGTCGGTGAGCTGGTCGATGGCGGCCTGGTAGTTCACCGCGTTGTCGATAATCTCGTGGAACAGCGAAGGGTCGCCGTCGGCCATTTCGTCGCCTGCGTAAGTGGCACCAAAGCGGTGATCTTTGAATTCCTGCCCGATGGCCTCGACGGTCTGGCCGGAGCTTTCCATCTGGAACAGCGCCTGCACCGCGTACAGGCGCGCAGCGGATTTCATTTGCCGGGTGGGGCGCGGTTTGCTCATGCAGATTTCGGGTCGTCGTCGTCGTCGTTGCCAGCGATCAGGATCCGATCGGACTGGAAGCCGACGCCTTTTCGCGGCCCGCTCCATTTGCGGGCGAGCGCGATCAGGTGCAGGGCCGCCGCGGCTGCACCGCCGCCTTTGTCTTGGTCGTTTGGGTCGGCGCGCACCTCGGCCTGCGCGCGGTTCTCGACCGTCAGGATGCCGTTGCCGATACAGACACCGTCCAGCCCCAGCATCTGCAGAGCACGGCTGCTGTCGTTGCTGACGGTTTCATAATGCGT
>SMVA01165528.1_pt1 | contig 11059 bp, 11 predicted proteins | sample 2456451 | NCBI WGS metagenome assembly SMVA01 (sample SAMN11095933, study PRJNA526329) | marine sediment metagenome | biome: Marine sediment; feature: Surficial sediment; material: Deep marine sediment; isolation source: Hadal surficial sediment | place: Pacific Ocean | collected 2014-05 | depth...
ATCCTGAGCACTTCGATCGGGTAGGCGAACTCATTCCCGCGCCGGGCGGCGGCAGCCTGACCTCCGGCCAGAAGAAAGATTCGATTGGATTTCGCGCTTTCGGCAGCATCCCCACGCCGGTAGGCGCGCTAACTTCCGACGCATGGCGGCAGGCCGAGCTACCCGCCGTGAACGGCCACGGCAACGCACGATCCGTGGTCCGGGCCCAGACGCCGATTGCCAACGGTGGTAGCGCGTTTGGAGTGCAGTTGCTGTCGCCGTCGACGGTCGAGGCGGTATTCGTCGAGCAGACCAGTGGCGTAGACCTTTGCCTGCGGCTGCCGATTACCTTCGGGATGGGTTATGGACTCAATTCGGCCGCATGGCCGCTAAAACCGACCGCGGAGCCGGATACCTGTTATTGGGGCGGCTGGGGTGGATCGTTAGTGATCGCGGATGCCGCGCAGAAGATGTGTTCCGCATACGTCATGAACCGGATGACCGGCACGACCCTCGGCGATCGTCGCGCCGCAGCATTGGCCTACGCCACCTACGAGTGTCTTGGCCTAAGTAGATGACCCCTGTCGTGTGGGATCCGCTGCGCTCGGATTCGCCGCTGATCGTCTACCTCGACTTCAAGAGCCCGTATGCGTACCTCGCCAAGGATCCGTGTTTTGCGCTGGAGGATGAGTTCGGCATCGCCATCGACTGGCGTCCCCTGACCCTCGACATTCCGAGCTATCTGGGCTCGGCAAAGGCCGACGAGCGGGGCAAAGTGCTGGAGAGTAGGCGCTCCCCGCGCCAGTGGAACGCGGTTCGCTATGCCTACCGCGACGCCAAGCGTTACGCCCGGCTCAGGGACATCGAGATCAAAGGCACGACCAAGATCTGGGATACCTCATTGGCTTCGATCGGGATGCTGTGGGTCAAGCGGCAGGGACGCGACATGCTGCGCCGCTACATCGACAGCGTTTACCGCCAGTTCTGGCGGCGCGATCTCGACGTGGAAGCCCCCGATGTCGTTTCGAGCGAGCTTCAGGCGGCCGGCGCAGACGTGGCAGGATTCGACGACTATCTCGCCCACGCCGGACGGATTGAGCACGATCAGTTGATGGCATCTCTGCACCCTGCCGGCATCTACGGGGTGCCTACGTTCATCATCGCCGGCCAGCGCTACTTCGGTCGGGAACAGTTGCCGCTGGTTCGATGGCACCTCGGTGGCGAAGTCGGGTCTGCGCCTGACATCGCCTACGAATCGGCGAGCGCCGCGGCGTTGACTCATGAGTTCGGCGCCGGACCCTTTACTGAGCCAACGGTGTACATCGATTTCAAGAACCCGAAGTCCTACCTTGCCGTTGCCCCTACGCGGGCCCTGGAGCGGGAACTGGGCGTAGGGTTGCGCTGGCGGGGCCTGAACCTGTCCGCCCAGAGAACGCCGGACCCGGCTGCCGACGAGACTACCTCCCAGCGCCACTTCCGCGCGCGCACCGAATATAACCAAATGGAGATCGAGCGTACCGCGGCCCGAGCGCATCTGGGGTTGGGGTCCGGGGATAAAGTGTCTCGCGATCTCGACACCACCCTGGCATCCGTGGGTTTGCTGTGGGCCGAGCGGTGCGGCTGCGCAGAGTCGTACGTCGATCAGGTGTTTGCCGGGCTCTGGCAGGGAGTACTGGACGTGACCTCGGCGGAGGTGCTCGGCGAACTGCTCTCCACGCTGGGTGCCAGCGACTTCGCGGACTATCTCCCCGCGGGGCGCGACGAACAGAGAGAAATTCAGGAAACAGCCGAACAGCAGGGCATCATCGGCGTGCCCGGTTATCACATCGGCGAACACGTATTCGTTGGCCGTGAACATCTTCCACTGCTGCGCAGCTTGCTCGGTAAGGCCGTTCTTTCTGAAGGGCGAGATGAGTGACGCGGATCGGGCGCGTTGGGACGGGCGCTATCGGGAGGGTGCCTACCAGGATCGAACGAACCCCAGTGAATTCGTTAGGGAACTGACCGAGACACTCCCTCGCGGCGCGGCGCTCGATCTGGCGTGTGGGGCGGGACGCAATGCAATTTACCTAGCGTCGCTGGGTTGTCAGGTGGAAGGCTGGGACATTTCGGAGGAGGGACTCGCTCGTGCCGGCGCCCGAGCGGAGGTGTTGGGGCTGGATATCGTCTGGCAAGCGTGTGATCTGGACCAGGTAGAGCTGCCACGGTCCAGTTACGATCTCATCGTGCAGGTCCGTTACGTCAACCCGGCACTGACGGCATCGATCGCCGATGCGCTACGCCCGGGAGGCGTTTACCTGTGTGAGCAACACCTGGTCACCGACCGGGAGGTTGTCGGCCCGTCCAACCCGGCATTTCGACTGGAACCGGGTGAGCTGCGCGACTCGGTTGCGGGGCTCTGTATCGAAACCTATCGCGAAGAGCACGTTACAGACCCGGACGGACGCGCCGCCGCGCTGGTTCGCATGCTGGCACGTAATCCCGACTAACCGCCTAGTTCGAATCGTCGAGAAAATCGAGACTCGGACCCTGCCTGCCGAGTGCCCGATCCCGGACCAGGTCTGCGGCGCGGAACACCGTGTCATCGCCGAAGCGTTCCAGGAGTCCGTCGATGACCTTCTCGAGGTCACGTGAGCGGCGCTCGTCATCGAATAGTTCGGGTTGCTCGGGCCCCTCGCGTCGTGAGAGGTCGAAAGCGGCGAGCCCGACCAATCGGAACGGGCCGAATGGGAGCAGCTCGTCCAGCAGAGGATGAGTTGCGTGGTACAAGGTATCTGCGACGTCGCTTGGTTCGCTGAGGCGCCGTTGCCGGGTCAACGATTTGAAACGGCTGGTCTTCAATTTGATGCGGACCCCTTGGGCCTGGTAGTGCTTGCGTCGCAGGCGTCGGGCCACCCGGTCCGCCGAGCGCCGCAGGTGCATTTCGATGTCCTTGCGGCCCGCCACATCGGCGCTCAACGTACGTTCCGAGCCGATGCTCTTCGCCGACCGATGACCGCTTACCGGGCGAGGGTCGCGCGCGTGGGCGAGATCGTGAAAGTGCAGGCCAACCTGGCCCAGTTCTCGATGCAGCCAGGTTCGATCTGCCGCGGCCACGTCGCCGATCGTTTCCAGACCGAGGCCGGACAGCCGTTGCTGGGTTTTAGGTCCGGCACCCCAGAGCCTCGATATGCTCATTGGCGCCAGCCACGCGCATGCATCCCGCGGAGCAACCACCACCAGCCCATCGGGCTTGGCATGGGCGCTTGCCACTTTGGCGACATACTTGGTGCCCGATAGCCCGACGGATACGTGCAGGCCACCGGTCGCGGCATACACCGCGTCCTTGATGCGCCTGCCCATGCTCGAGGGGGGTCCGAACAGATGGCTTGCGCCGGACATGTCCAGAAACGCTTCGTCCAGGCTCAGTGCCTGGACGTCGGGTGAAAAATCCGCGAACACCGCCATGATGATTTCGGACAATTCCTGATAGCGGGCGAATCTTGGCGGGACGATCAAGGCCTCAGGGCACCGTCGTCGCGCTTCGCTCATTGGCATGGCACTGCCAACCCCGAATGGGCGGGCTTCATAGCTGGCCGTTAGCACGACCCCACGTTGACTGCGGGGCCCGACCAGGATCGGGCGCCCGCGCAATCCGGGATCGTCCATCTGCTCCACGGCCGCATAGAACGCGTCCATGTCGGCGTGCGCAATGATCCGTGGCCAGACATCGTGCATGCGGCCATGCTACTGGACGAATAGTCGGCTCAGCAATCGCAGCCCGCGGCGCGCTTGCAACAATCTGCGGTGTGATCGGTAGCGGCGCGCCTGCCGGACCTGGACGCTTGGCGGCTGGTGCGAGCTGCGCCAGGACTTCCGCAGCTTCCGACTCGATCGAATCGTCGCGCTTCGCGTCCTCGAATCGATCTATGAGGACCTGCAGGGACGGCGCCTGGCGGATTACGTGCTGGCGATGGGCGGAGCCCGCTAGGCTTGGTAGCATGCTCGATCGGCGACGCGCGTGCCCGGGGAGATCGAGATGAAGTGGTGGATACGGATTCTGGGGGGCCTGTTCGGCGTGGTGCTGCTCTGGCAGGTTAGCCAGATGATTGCATCGGAAACGGGTGAGGTGGTGGTCGTCACGACCAGAGCGGCGGATGGATCGACGCGTGACACGCGTCTCTGGGTGGTTGATTACGATGGGTCGGCTTGGCTGCGGGCCGGCGGTGATACGTCGGGCTGGTATCAGCAGATGTTGGCCGAGCCGGAAATCGAGCTCGAACGGGACGGCACGCGGGCGCGCTACACCGTGCAGCCCGATGTCACGCAACGTCACCGGGTCAATACGCTAATGCGCGATAAGTACGCCTGGCGTGATGCATACATCTCGTTTCTGTTCTCACGGGATGATGCCGTACCAATACGGCTGGTTCCACGTCCCACTGAGCAAAAGAACGAGGCTACCTGAATGTCGACTGACTCCATTGCACTCATGGGCGCGCCCGGGTCGCCGTATACCCGCAAGATGCTGGCGATGCTGCGTTATCGGCGCATCCCGTACCGGCTGCTGATGAGTGGCAGCGAACAAGCGCAGCGCATGCCACCGGCCAAGGTGGGTCTGTTGCCGACCTTCTACTTTCCCGATGAATCCGGCGCCCTGGAGGCGGTCGTCGACTCGACCCCCATCATCCGCACCCTGGAGCAAATGTTCCTGGAACGGTCCGTCATACCGAGCGATCCGGCACTTGCGTTCATCGACTATCTGATCGAAGACTACGGCGATGAATGGCTGACCAAGGCGATGTTCCACTACCGCTGGTACTACCCGGCGGACATCGAACGGGCCGGCGACATCCTGCCACGGTGGCGCGGACTCATGGCTTCTGATGAGGAGCTTGCGCCGCTGTCCGAGCTCATCCGCGAGCGCCAGATCAGCCGGCTGTACGTGGTGGGCAGTAACGACACCACGGCGCCGGTGATCGAGGCGAGCTACCGGCGGTTTCTCGAACTGTTCAGCGCGCACCTGCGCCACGGGCCGTTTGTGCTTGGTGGTCGGCCTGGCGCGGCGGACTTTGCGCTGTTCGGCCAGCTCACCCAACTGACGGCGTTCGATCCAACGCCGATGGCGTTGACCCTCGAGGTGGCGCCGCAGGTGTATGCCTGGACGAGTGTCATGGAAGACTTGTCAGGGCTCGAGCCCACCGAGGATCACTGGCACGACCGGGAATCATTGCCCGATACCCTCCGCGACCTGCTCACCGAGATCGGACGGGTATACGTACCGGCCTTGCTGGCCAATGCCCAGGCGGTCGAATCCGGGCTCGACGCGGTGGAGACGACGATCGACGGCCTGCCCTGGACGCAGCAACCGTTCCCCTATCAGGCGAAATGTCTGCAGTGGCTGCGTCAGGAGCGGGCCCGACTCGACGTCCAGGACCGGGCCTTTGTAGACGGGCTGCTCGAAGGCACCGGTTGCGACGCACTATTCACGAAAGGCTGATGCGGCACTGACGAGTTCGCTCGTCAGTCGAGGCGCTGGGCCCATTCGACGATCTCGACCTGCTGATCCAGCCAGGCCAGGGACTCGGCTTCCGGACGCGTCTCCAGACCGAACACCACGCGGTTGACGCCTTTGCCGTGCAGTTGTTCGATCATCGCCTTATCGGGCATCGCGAACACCGTTACGTCGATGCTGGCCGGGTCGCGATCGTGCTCTTCGCACAGCCGATGCAATTGGGCAAGCCGTTCGTCGAACTCCGGTACCAGGACGGGCAACCAGCCGTCCGCGTACTCCACGATCCGCTCGATGGCCCATTTCGAACTCGCACCGATCAGAATCGGCGGATGCGGTCGGCGCGCGGGTTTGGGCTCGACCCAGACCGGGTCGAAATCAACATAGCGCCCGTGGAACTCCGCGGCCTTTTCGGTCCAACAAGCTTTCATCGCCAGAATGTGCTCACGCAGCACCTTCCAGCGATCTTCGAACGCTACCCCATGATTCTCCAGCTCTTCGGCGTTCCAACCCGCGCCGATACCGAACAGAAAGCGACCGTTTGAGAGTGAATCCAACGAAGCGACGCGCTTTGCCAGGGCGATCGGATGATGCTCGGGAACCAGGCAGATTCCGGTGCCGATGTTCAGGCGCTCGGTCACCGCCGCGGCCTGGGCCAGAAAGGTAAACGGCTCGTAGGATTCCCAGTAGATGCTCGGCAGGTCGCCGCCGATCGGGTACGGCGTGCGACGGGATGCGGGAATGTGAGTATGTTCGACTACGAACAGCGACTCGAAGCCGCGCTCCTCGGCGGCGCGTGCCAGTGGCACGGCGCGGATAGAGTAGTCGGTGGGAAAGTTGGACAGACCTATCTTCATGCCTTGAACTCCTTGAGATTGCATTATTGGGTTGACCGCGGTAGCGGCATCAATCGAGCGTGTGAATCAGTCCCAGTTGCGATGCCGTGGCGACGGCCTGGGCACGGTTGCTTGCATCGAGCTTGGCCATGGCGTTCTCGACGTGAAAGCGAACCGTGGTGGGGGAGCGATGAATGATTGCCCCGATCTGAGTATCCGTGCGGCCGAGCGCCACCCAGTTCAGACATTCGAACTCGCGTTCGCTCAGCTGCACCGGCGTTTTTTCCAGAGCCTTGTCCGCCCGTGCCGTGAACACCAGGTCCATGAATCGGTGCGCGGCGAGTCGAAACCGGTCGCTGTGTGCATCGAGCACCGCGTGCACGTCCAGCTCAGCATCGGTGGTGACCCAGCCGACCGAGCCGGTGCGACACAATGGCAGGTGGATGGGCACGGTGATGCCGGCCGTGATGCCCCGTTCCGGGGTAAGGTGCCAGGCGGCCGCGGAGCGTGGCGACGATTGGTCCGCCTGCGTTGCAATCGCGGCGGCATCCCACGCAAAGGGGCGCGTCGTCAACCGACAGGCCACCGCGATCGGGCTGATCAGATTCAACTTTCCTTCCACCCACTCCTGCTGGATGTCGCTGGCCCAACCGAACACCTCGGCGAGCGTGCGCCCGTCCTCCACGGTGACGAGTTCACTGCTGGTGTAATCGCCGATGACTGCGGGGCGTTGCATGCCCACCACTTCACCGAACGCCTGCAGCAAGGGCGCTGCGCGCAGCATGTCGGACGCAGCGGCGATCTGTGAGATCAATGCGTCGAGTCGCGCTTCGTCTGTAGCTTTGGATGCGGGCACGTATTTGCCAATTACCTCTCGAATCCGGGAGCGTACGGGCGTGGAGCAACGCCGGTCAAGCGAGGTTGTCGCGCGCTTGCCTCGACTTACGTTTTCCTTTCGATCCAAGCGGTAACACGGCGTTACTGGGGGTAACATAACCCCGAGGCCGAATGTAGAGACCGATGATGTTGCGAATGTTCTGTCTGGTGCTGCTGACCGCAGTACTGGGATGTGAGCCGATCGGACCCCTGCCGGGAGGTGCGCTGGACGGCCAGCTGGCCGAGATTCCCGATGGGTGGGACGAGGCACGGGAGATCATGTTGTTCCAGATGGAAACGCGGCTTGGCGACCCCTATTCGATCAATCTCTGGGGTGTGGTCGTGGAGGGTGGACTGTACGTGGCATCGGGCGATGGGGGGGAGGCGCGCTGGGTCGGGCACCTTGCGGATGATCCGGCGATGCGCCTGAGAATGCGCGGGAAACTCTACGATCTGCGCGCGGTGCGGGTCGATGAAGCGCGGGAGCTGGACCTGGTCCGGCGACGTTACATCGAGAAGTACGACATCGAAGACGATCCGGCGATGGATGGTGAGTTTGGCGAAGAAGCCTGGGTGTTCAGGCTGGACCCGCGATAGCGGTCCAGCGAGATTCAGGCTGGACCCGCGATAGCGGTCCAGCGAGATTCAGGCTGGACCCGCGTTAGCGGTCACGCGTATCGATACCTAGTGTCCGGGCCACTGCCTCGACGTATTCCTGGCCCTGACCAGGATCGATCAGCACGATTTCCTTGATGCGCCGGTCGTCCTCGTTGGATTTGAACTCGATGGACTGGCCCATGCGCTTCTGTGCCCAACGGGAGATGTTCTGTTTGCGCAGCCCAGTGGCATCCGCGATTTCAGCCAGAGTCACGCGGTCGACCCGACACAGCCGGGCCATGGTCACTGCGACGGCGAGCGCCTCGCCCAACGTCGTCCGCGAGCCATAGCGCTCCACCATCAGGTGCAGCACGGCCTCGAGGCGGCTCAGGGTCTTGTAGCGTAGCCGGGCGGTACGTGCGGCCGCTACCGATTGGGGATTCGTTGGCCTCTTGTGGCTGGGCACCGCGGCACGTCCTTGGCCTCAGCCGAGGAACATACCAGTGTTTCGATGGATTTGCAGTACCGGGTGCGCGTCGATCACGCCATCGGTCGCGTGCTCAACCCGTCGATGTACCGTTCGGGGCCGCGGCTACGTTGTTGGCCTGCGCCCGAATCCGTTCGTAGATCTCCTCTCGGTGAACCGCGACATCCCTTGGGGCGTTAATCCCAATGCGCGTCTGGTTCCCTTTTACTCCTAGCACCGTGACCGTTATATCGTCTCCGATCATCAGCGTCTCACCCACCCGACGGGTCAAGATAAGCATCTAGCGTCTCCTTAAGGACCCTATCTTCCATATTGTTGTAGTACGCCTTTTTTCCGCGTGTCGTTCCTGCTCGGCTCGGCCCCGTCTATGCGGGATGATCGCGCCGTGAGAATCTGGATCACGCACCACCCATGTGATCATCAAGTTGATCGACTCTCAACCTTGGTCCCGAATTGGGACAATTTGAACTGACGGCTTCAATGTGTTGCCTGACGCTCAATTGGGTTCAAACCCCCTCGTGGACGGGTAACATGTCGGCGTTGGTCCGGTACTGACAGTGGAGTGGTTTGGTGGAAACACAGGACGATGAGGTGGTGAGCGAGAGCGGCTCGGCGCGCGGCTCCGCGCGAGGGAGGTTGTTTCGAGCGGTCACCTGGGCGTTGGCCTTCGGTTGCTTCTATCTCGTCTATGGCAAGATCGAAGTGGCTGCCGCGCGCGATGGACTGGCCGTAGCGGACTACCTGATCGCCTTCTTCGCCGGCGCAAACTGGGTTCTTTGGCTGGCCGTGATGATCCCCTACTCGGTGTTCTTCTTCCTGGTCGATGCGCATGCGACCTGGCGGGTAATTCGTTGGTACAACGCGCCGGACCTGAAACTGCGCGATGTTCTTCCGATTCGTGCCAGCGCCTACATTCTGTCGTTGGTCAACGAACAGGTGGGCAAAGGGGCGATGTCCCTGTATCTCCACCGCCGCTATCGCGTCCCGGGTTGGGAAGCCTTGTCCAGCATGATCTTTCTCGGCGTGGTGGAGATCTATCAGTTGCTGATATTCGCGTCGATCGGAATGATCGTTGGCTTCGATCTGGTGAAAGCCGCATCAACCGTGCTACCGCTCTCGGTAATCCTGCCTGCGGTCTTCGGCGTGGCCGCGGTGTACCTGCCCATTCACCTCGGGTACTTCACGGGCCGCTTGCTGCCGAATTCGACGCTGCGCGATAAGCCGCTGCTGCATGCACTGCGCAAGGCACGTCCGATCGAATATCTCTGGGTGTTGCTGTTCAAGGCCCCGAACCTGCTGGCTGCAATCGTGGTGTACACACTCGCGCTGCAGCTGTTTCAGGTGGACGTCGGGGTCGGACAGATGATGGCCTTCCTGCCATTGATCTTTCTCGCGGCCGCGTTGCCGCTGCCGTTTCATGCGGGCGCGCTGTTGTTCTGGACGGTGCTGTTTCCGGACTATCCTGAAGTGGGTGCGTTCAGCCTGGTGATGCATACGTTCTTCGTCAGCTTCAATGCGGTCATCGGACTGATCTTCCTGCCGAAAGCGAATCGGGAACTGTTCGGGGGCACGACGAGTTCACCGGGGCGCACAGTTGCGGCGGACGACGCGTGAGACTGCGCGGTGCGTTTCTGAGTCTGCTACCGTTTCTTGGAGTCCTGGGCGGATTCGGCGGCCTCGGAGGACTAAGTGCTTGCGCTCATGCGGAGACCTGGCGTTTTGCGGCCGCAGAGCGGGTCGTCGCGTTGTCTGATGTACACGGCGCAGACCAGGCGTTCATGGCAACCTTGCGTGCGGCGCAGGTAATCGATGCGCAAGGCCGCTGGTCCGCGGGTAAGAGCCGGCTGGTGGTCACCGGTGACCTGCTCGATCGGGGTGCCGGCTCGCGGGCGGCGATGGACCTGCTTCGACGTCTCGAAGGCGAGGCCCGGGCCGCTGGCGGGGCAGTGCACGTGACGCTCGGCAATCACGAAGTGATGAACCTGGTGGGTGATCTTCGCTACGTTGCAGCCGCGGAGTATGCCGCGTTCGCCGCAGATGAAGACCCGGCCGAGCGCACGGCGGCACGCAATGCATACCTCGCGGCGCGAACCGATCGGGACGTGGGCGAGGTGCGCGCCGAGTTCGATGAAAAGTTCCCCGCGGGCTACTTCGGCCACCGACGGGCCTTTGCCGCGGACGGTGAGTATGGGTCCTGGCTGCTCGATAAACCTGCGCTAATCGTGATCGGCGATACCGCGTTCATGCACGGGGGGCTGCCGGCCGATGTTGCGCGGCGCGGCGGAGATGGGGTCAACCGGTTGGCCCGCGACACGTTGCTGAATTACCTGACGTGGAGTGCGAATCTGATCGAGGCGGGTGTCATCCCAGCGGACGCGCCGTTCTACGATCACCCGGCCTTGATCGAGGCTTACGCCCTGCGGGTGACCCAAGGAACGGCCCAGTGGTCGGACGAGGCAAAGAACACCGCGGGCCAGCTCAAGGCGTTGCACGAGGTCAGCACGTTCAACACGGATGGAGTGCTCTGGTATCGAGGTACGGCCGGATGTTCACCGGCGATCGAGGAAGCGCGCCTGGATGCAAGCCTCGCTGAGATCGGCGCGCGCCGGGCGGTCATCGGCCACACGCCCAATCCGCACGGGGTGAGATCCAGGCTGAACGGCAAGGTGATTCGGATTGATACGGGCATGCTGCACGAGGCGTATGGTGGCCGCGGCGCGGCGCTCGTCCTGGAAGGTGGCTCGATACGGGTGGTTTATCAGGACGGCACGACGACTGATGTGATGGCCGAGG
>SMVA01085832.1_pt1 | contig 11058 bp, 9 predicted proteins | sample 2456451 | NCBI WGS metagenome assembly SMVA01 (sample SAMN11095933, study PRJNA526329) | marine sediment metagenome | biome: Marine sediment; feature: Surficial sediment; material: Deep marine sediment; isolation source: Hadal surficial sediment | place: Pacific Ocean | collected 2014-05 | depth 0-1...
TGCTGCGGTGTCTCGTCGTATTCACCGAATTCATTCGGCAAACCTGCATTGGGATGTGCGCTGACATTGGTATCCGCAACGCGTGACAGTTCCGCGACGTACGGCCGCAATTCATCGCCACCCAGCGCGCAATTGAGCCCAACCACGAATGGATCAGCGTGACGCACAGAATTCCAGAACGCTTCCGTTGTTTGTCCCGACAATGTCCTGCCGGACGCATCGGTAATCGTTCCTGAAATCATGATCGGCAGCGTGACGTTCGTTGCTTCGAAACTTCGCTTGATCCCGAAAATTGCTGCCTTGGCGTTGAGCGTATCGAAGATCGTTTCCACCATCAGAAAATCGACACCACTTTCGATCAGGGCAGTCGCAGCATCCTGATAAGTTTCGGCGAGATCAATAAAGGTGATGTTGCGGTAGCTGGGATCGTTGACATCCGGCGAAATCGAGGCGGTGCGGTTTGCTGGCCCAAGAACACCAGCAACAAACCGTGGCTGTCCGCATTTTGCCGCATGTGCGTCCGCTGTCTCACGTGCGATGCGCGCAGCGGCACGGTTCAGCTCGGCGACCAGTGCTTCCAGGCCGTAATCACCCATTGACGGTGCATTCGAGTTGAAGGTGTTGGTCTCGATGATGTCAGCACCGGCTTCCAGGTATTCTCGATGGATCTCCTTAATAATGTGTGGTCGTGTGATCGACAACAGGTCATTGTTGCCCTTGAGATCAGATTTCCAGTCTTTGAATCGCTCGCCACGATAGTCATTCTCGTCGAGCTTGTACGCCTGGATCATCGTGCCCATTGCACCATCGAGCAGCACGATCCGTTCGGTCAATGCCTGCTTTAGCGCTGCGATTCTTTTTTGCCGTTCCATGACGATGCTCTCTAAGCTGCGGCCTGCTGCGGCCTGACGCCGAGCGCATGACAAATCGCAAATGTGAGTTCGGAGCGATTCAAGGTATAAAAGTGAAACTCATCGATGCCTTCCTTCTGCAGCAAACGCACCTGCTCGATGGCAACGCTGGCGGCGATCAGTTTTCTCGTGTCGGGGTCATCTTCGAGGCCATCGAATCGATCTTGCAACCAGCCCGGCACCGTGGCGCCGCACTGTTCGGCGAAGCGCGTTAACTGCGGAAAGCGCGTGATCGGCAGAATGCCGGGGACGATGGTTGATTCGATACCAGCGACTGCGCAGCGATCACGAAACCCGAGATACGCGTCAACATCAAAAAAGAACTGCGTGATCGCACGTGATGCACCTGCATCGAGTTTTCGCTTCAAATTATCGAGATCGGCCTGGGCGCTGTCGGCCTCGGGATGAATTTCCGGATAGGCAGCGACGGCGATATCAAAATCTGCGATCCGCTTGAGCCCGGCAACGAGGTCGGACGCATAGGCGTAGCCGCCGGGATAGGGTGTGTATTGCTGCACGTCCTTTGGCGGATCGCCACGCAGGGCAACGAGATGCCGGACGCCCATGTCCCAGTATTCCCGTGCGATGTCATCGATCTCGCCCTGGCTTGCCCCGATGCAAGTCAGATGCGGCGCTGCAGTGAGCTTCGTTTCCTTACGAATTCGCTCGACGGCTGCATGTGTTCGTTCCCGCGTGGATCCGTCCGCACCATAGGTGACCGATACCAGGCGTGGTTCAAGAACCGACAAATGTTTGATTGAGTTCCACAGCGTCTCTTCCATCGCGTCCGTACCCGGTGGAAAGAATTCGAACGACACTTTTGTCCCGATTTTGTTGCCTTGTTTCTCGGACATGTCTTAAGCCGCCGCAACCTTGCTGGTAGCCGGTGTGGCAACTGAAAGCAGCCATACAGGCTTTTTTGCCGGAACAAAATGTGCGGGTGCGAGACGAAGTGCGGCCGCCACGCTCCACTCGGCCAGTGACCGTTGGATACTGGCCGCGGTTCGATCGGTGACTGCCTGCAAAATAAAAAGCCGGCCGCCTGGTTTCAGCAGCCGCCTGGACTCGATGAGTGCGCGAACCGGTTCCGCGGCGTCTGCAACGACGTCATCGAGAATGATGGTGTTGAATTCGGCGTCATCGAACGGCAGCCGATACATGTCGCCCTGGCGCAGGCTGCAGTTCGGCAGCCCGGCCAGCATCAATTCGGCGCGGGCCAATTGCCGTGCATTGGCATCGATGTCGACCCCGACCGCCCTGCCCGCGCGGCTGGCAAGCAGCTTGAGAATCGAGCCTCGCCCGCAGCCAACATCGAGCAGGTCGCCGACGGGTGCGGTCACGGTCAGCTCAACCAGTGCCCGGTGGAGCGCACGGTCTGCCAGTTCGAATGCTTTATCCTGATCCGGCTTGCCGATACCCTGGCCCCGTAGCTGCCGAAGTTGCTTGTAGTCTTCGATAAACAAGGAATCGTCGCCGGGGATAAGCTCCAGAAGCGGGCGCAGAACTTCGTCGCGTCTGCCGGATTCCGCTACGCGATAGAACACTCGTTTGCCATCACGAAATCTTCGTAAAAGCCCCGCCTCGCAGAGCAATTTCAATTGTTGCGAAATTCTTGGCTGACTCTGGCCGATGACACGCGTCAGCTCCGAAACACTGCATTCACCGTGGCGGCAAAGCGCCAACAGGCGCAGGCGGGTCAGGTCGCCAAGGGTCTTGAGTCGCTGCAGGAGTGTTTCTGTCGTCGCTTGCATTAATATATAAAGATATTGTTATATGATGACTAGATATTGTACCACGATTTCTGCTTATTCCTATGCCTGCAAATCGTGGAAACGTTTCGTGGGAGCCCGGCCTACCGGGCGACAAACATTGCAGGCATGAATCAACCACTTGGAATCAGAGAATATCGCCCGCTGGGGCGGGCTCCTACGTTTGTGCTCGCGGTATTTCCATCGCTCGCTGGGGCGAGCTCCTACAGGCGGGCTCCCACCTCAATGCACGGCATCGCTGCCACTTACGGCCTGTTCGGTGAACACCCGGGTGACGTCGACCGCGTCGAAGATGCGCAGGCGACCACAATACTCGCAAGTCACCTCCACCTTGCCCTGCTCCTCACAGGCAGAGCGGGTCTCTTCTTCGCCGAGCAAGCGCAGCACTTCCTCCACCTTCTGTTGCGTGCAACGGCAGCGGAACCTGGCTTGCCGCGGCTTGAACACGCGGACATCATCCTCAGCGAAGATCTTGTGCAGGAGCTCATGACTGGCCCCATCGGCCAGGTCCTGCGGGCGCAGCGTTTTGGCCAGGAAACCGAGCCGCCGCCAGTCGTCTTCCGGCATGGCCGATTTCTCGGGCATTTGTTGCAGCAGGATGCCACCGCATAACACCCGATCGTGCGCAAGGTGCACGTGACTCGGGACCTGGACGGATCGCGCGAAATAATTTTCGAGGCTGGTGGCCAGCGATTCCGGGCTGATTTCGACGATGCCCTGGTATGGACGCTCCATCGCGCCGGAATCGACGGTGACAGCGCAGCGGGCGCCAGCCACTAGATCCGCAAACGCGGTATCACTTGTGACATCCCGGGCGCTGGCCATGCCCCTCAGATCAAGATCGTCCGTCGCTTGCATGACCAGCATTCTCAATGGTCCATCGCTGCTAATTTGCAAAGTGATCGTGCCATCGAACTTCAGGCTTTGTGCGATTAACGCAGTCGCGGCCGCAGAATGACCGAGCACCTCCACCACCGAATCCGCATAATCGTGGCCGAGCTGCATGCGCTGCCAGGCGCTTTCGAGCTGCACCAATGCGCCACGCACGGGCAGTGATTCGAAAACGAATGGGACAACTGCGTCTTTGGCCGACATGGAATTAGCCCGGACTATTTATGAGTGGCCGGGGATGTCGGTTTCTGTGCCGCGTGCAGCGCGATCGATCGTGCGAGATTCATAGTGGTTCTACGGGTCGAGCAGGATCGGGCGCGAAATGGGCCGGCACAGGAAGCGACAACCCGGCAGGCGCAAGCTGAGACGCTTCGACACAAGCTCGTTGATGCTGATTCGCCTGATACATATGCCGCTTATTGTTATGCGTGCCGTTACTCATGAATAATCCGGGCTAATCGCCGCTTAGTTTTTTCTTGAGGATCTCGTTGACCTGGCCTGGATTCGCTTTGCCGCCAGTCTGCTGCATAACCTGGCCCACGAAAAAGCCAAGCAGTTTGTCCTTGCCGCCACGATATTCGGCAAGCTGTCCGGGATTGGCTGCAATGACGGCATCGACGATGCCCTCGATCGCCGAGAAATCCGTAATCTGTTTCAGCCCTTTCGCTTCGATGATGTTATCGGCAGATCCTTCGCCCAACCACATGGCGTCGAATACTTGCTTCGCGATTTTGCCTGAAATCGTGTTGTCGGCGATCCGGTTCAACAGGCCGGCTAATGCAGCCGCCTCAATCCTGCTTGCCGCAATGTCGATACTCTCCTTATTTAAGGCGGCTGACAGGTCACCAATGACCCAGTTGGCTGCAACCTGGGGTGTGGCATCCGTTTCTTTGGCTACAGCCTCGAAGTAGTCTGCCACTGCACGACTGTGCGTCAGGATCTCTGCGTCCCCAGGTTTCAGTTTGTACTGCTCGATAAAGCGCTCGAGTTTCGCATCCGGTAACTCCGGCAAAGACTGGCGGACGGCTTCGATGAATTCGTCATCCAGTTCGACCGGCAGCAAATCCGGATCCGGGAAGTAGCGATAATCGTTCGCTTCTTCCTTACTGCGCATCGGTCGCGTCTCATCTTTATCAGAGTCATAGAGACGCGTTTCCTGCACGACATTCCCACCGTCTTCGAGTACTTCGATTTGCCGCTCTATCTCGAAGTTGATGGCTTTTTCGATGAAGCGGAACGAGTTCAGGTTTTTGAGCTCGGTGCGTGTACCGAGTTCTTCCTGACCAATTGGTCGCACGGATACGTTGGCGTCACAACGGAACGAGCCTTCCTGCATGTTGCCATCGGAAATTTCGAGGTAGCGCACGATCGTATGAATCTTGCGCAAATACGAGATCGCCTGTTTCGCTGATCGAAGATCGGGTTCCGAGACGATTTCCAGCAATGGAGTTCCGGCGCGATTCAGATCAATACCGGTAGACTGACCGAAGCCTTCGTGAACCGACTTGCCCGCGTCTTCCTCGAGGTGCGCCCGCGTAATGCCGATACGTTTTTCGTTTCCATCTTCATCGAGAATCATCAGCTCGCCGTTTTCGACGATCGGCAGTTCGTACTGACTGATCTGGTAACCCTTCGGCAAGTCCGGGTAAAAATAGTTTTTCCTCGCGAAGATGGAGCGCCGCGCGACGGTCGCATTGACGGCGAGCCCGAACATGGCCGCCATACGCACGACCTCGCCATTCAATACCGGCAACACACCCGGATAGCCGAGGTCGATCAGGCACGCCTGGGTATTCGCATCAGCTCCGTAAGCCGTTGATGCGCCAGAAAAAATCTTGCTTTTCGTCGCTAACTGGTTATGAATCTCCAGCCCGATGACGACTTCCCAGTTGCTGCTCATGAGAAATCCCGCGGCCCCTGCTGGTGCCAGTCAGTCAGCTGCTGGTACTGGTGGGCACAGGCCAGGATCTGCTCTTCGGCGAAATGCGGTCCAACTAATTGCAGGCCAACCGGCAGGCCATCAACAAAACCGCACGGCACTGAAATGCCGGGAAGTCCCGCCAGGTTGGCGCCAATCGTATAAATATCGTTCAAATACATCGTAATCGGATCGTCGGTTTTCTCGCCGATCGCGAACGCTGTTGTCGGCGCAGTGGGCCCGGCGATGACGTCGACGTTTTCGAACGCCTTTTTGAAGTCCTGGCTGATCAGTTGCCGCACCTTTTGTGCTTTGAGGTAGTACGCGTCGTAGTAACCGGCGGACAGCACGTAGGTACCGATCATGATGCGGCGTTTCACCTCCGCACCGAATCCCTCGCCGCGCGTGCGGCAATACAGGTCGAGAAGATCCTGCGGATTGTCGGCGCGATGTCCGAAGCGCACGCCGTCGAAACGTGACATGTTCGACGAACACTCTGCAGGAGCAACGACGTAATAGGCCGGCACGGACAGGTCAATATTCGGAAGATCGACTTCGATCAGCGTAGCGCCCGCTTCTTTCAACGCGGCGAGTGCCGCCTTGACGCGTTCTTCGCAACCCGCATCGAGACCTTCATCGAAGTGCTGGCGCACGATGCCGATTTTTAATCCCTTGACGGGTTTCGACAAGCCGGCCACGTAATCAGGCACCGGACGATCGACCGAGGTCGAATCTCTTGGGTCGTAGCCGGCCATGACGCCGAGTAACAAGGCGGCATCTTCGGCGGATCGCGTGATCACGCCCGCCTGGTCAAGGCTGGACGCGAAAGCAACCATGCCAAAGCGGGACACCCGGCCATACGTAGGTTTCAGGCCGACAGTGCCGGTAAGCGCCGCCGGCTGGCGGATTGAACCGCCGGTATCGGTTCCGGTCCCGGCAGGAACGATCCTGGCAGCAACTGCGGCGGCGGAACCACCCGACGAACCACCCGGCGACAATTTCTCATTCCAGGGGTTTTTTACCGGACCGAAATAGCTGGTCTCGTTCGACGAACCCATCGCGAATTCGTCCATGTTGGTCTTACCGAGCATGACAGCGCCGGCCGCGTTAATGCGCTCGACGACAGTCGCATCGTACGGTGAAACAAAATTTCCAAGTATGTGAGAACCGCAGGTCGTCAGGACACCTCTCGTGCAAAACAAGTCTTTGTGCACAATCGGCAAACCATTGAGCGGACCTTCGTTGCCGTTAGCCCGCGCCTTGTCGGCGGCGGCGGCACGTTGCAATGCAATATCCGAGGTCACGGTGATGAATGTGTTCAGACGCGCCTGGTGCTCGTCGATTCTCTGCAACAAGGATTCGGTCAGATCTCGTGACGAGAACTCACCCTGTTTCAGACCGCTCGCGAGTTCAGTAAGCGTCCGCGCGTACAACGCGTCAGTTGCCTGTGCCATGGCTATTCGAGCACCTTGGGAACCAGGTAGTAGCCGTCCTCTACGCTGGCCGCATTTTCCTGGATCTCGTCACGCTCGTCTGGCTCCGTGACCTCATCGGCGCGCAAGCGCTGGGACATGTTGAGAGGATGCGCCATTGGCAGCACATCGTCGGTCGGCGCGGCCTGCAGTTGATCGACGAAATCGACGATTCTGGACAATTTGTCCACTACGTCATCAAACTCCGCATCGGCGAGCTTCAGTCTCGCGAGTATTGCGATTTGTTGGACCTGATCTCTAGTTAGTGACACGAAATGTTCCGGATATTCTTGCCTGCCAAGAAGCCAGGCGGAACAAGGGGCAGCAATAATACACACTGCCTTGTGCATTGTCGTGTCCATTGCTACATTGCAAAGTTGACTGACTTCGCGGGACTCTAGCCCCCACATGCTCAAGAACATTCTAGGTTATTTCTCGAACGATTTGTCGATCGATCTCGGGACGGCGAACACGCTTATCTATTCGAGGGGTCATGGCATCGTTCTGGACGAGCCTTCCGTGGTGGCAATTCGCGAGGATTCCGGCCGTGGTGGCCGGGTAGTCGAGGCTGTAGGCCGCGAGGCCAAGAACATGCTGGGCAGGACGCCCGGCAATATTACGGCAATCCGGCCATTGAAGGACGGCGTGATCGCCGACTTCACCGTCACCGAGAAAATGCTGCAGCACTTCATTCGCAAGGCCCACGGGTCGCGATATTTCCGCCCAAGTCCGCGTGTCCTGATCTGTGTTCCCTATGGGTCTACGCAGGTCGAGCGGCGTGCCATCCGCGAATCGGCCGAAGGCGCCGGTGCCCGCAAAGTTCACCTAATCCCTGAGCCGATGGCTGCGGCGATCGGTGCCGGCATGCCGGTACATGAGGCGCGCGGTTCGATGGTGCTCGATATGGGCGGCGGAACCTCAGAGGTCGCGGTGATTTCGCTGAACGGCATCGTCTACGCCGCTTCGGTCAGAATCGGGGGCGATCGTTTTGACGAAGCAATCACCAACTACGTACGCCGCAACTACGGCATCCTGATTGGTGAGGCAACCGCCGAACGCATCAAACATGAAATTGGCTCGGCTTTTCCGGGCCAGGAAGTCAGAGAAATCTCGGTCAAGGGCCGCAACCTGTCAGAAGGCGTGCCGCGCAGCTTTACGCTGAACTCAAACGAGATTCTCGAAGCGCTGCAGGAGCCGTTACAGGGAATTGTCGGCACCGTGAAAGAGGCGCTGGAGCAAACGCCGCCGGAGCTGGGCGCCGATGTCGCTGAGCGCGGCATTGTCCTGACCGGTGGTAGTGCACTGCTGCGCGACATCGACAAATTGTTGATGGAAGAAACCGGGTTGCCGGTCGTCATCGCAGACGATCCGCTGACCTGCGTCGCCCGTGGCGGCGGCCGGGTTATCGAGCTGATCGACGAGCACGGCCCGGCTGTATTTGGTTTGGAATAATAAAAATAAGCAGACCCGGAACCATTATGCGAAGAGAATACGCTGATGGCCCCCGCACTAGCTGACAAGCATTACAGATCGCCGTATTCGTCCGCGCTCGGACTTCGATTTCTGTTGCTCGCCGGGCTGAGTATCCTGCTCCTCATCATCGACCACCGTTACAACCACCTGGATGCAGCGCGTAAAGCGATTGGGGCGACCGTGTACCCGCTTCGGGTGATTGTCGATGCGCCTGTGTCGCTATGGCGCTGGCTCGGTGACACGACCTCGAGCCGCAATGAACTGCAACTCAAGAACAGCCGCTTGACTGCTGAACGGTTGCTGACCCGGGCCCGATTGCAACGCTATGCGGCTCTCGAGGCAGAAAATTCGCGCCTCCGCGCCATGCTCGAGGCGACCAAGCGGGTACGCGACCAGGTACGCGTCGCCGAGATCATGTCGGTCAGCTCGAACCCGTTTCGCCATGTGCTGGTAGTGGACAAGGGTACGCGCGATGGCGTTTTTGATGGCCAGGTGCTGATCGACGCAGACGGCGTGGTGGGTCAGATCATCGAAGCAGGTGTGCTGTCGTCGCAAGGCATATTAATCAGCGATCCTGACCATGCCCTGCCGGTCATGGTCAATCGCAATGGCTTGCGGACAATTGCAGTCGGTACCGGAGAGTTTGATCGTCTCGACTTGCCGTTCCTGCCGAACAATGCCGATATCCGTGAGGGCGATCTGTTGGTGACCTCCGGCCTTGGCGGAGCATTCCCGGCCGGGTACCCGGTCGGGATCGTCGCTTCGGTCGTGCGTATTCCTCAGGAACCATTTGCAGCTGTATCGGCAGAGCCGTCAGCTGCGCTGAGCCGGGTTCAGGAAATCATGCTGATCTGGACCACCAAAGGTGAACCGGTGGACGAAACCATTGCAGCGGAAGATCGGCCGGCGGCTGCCAGCGAGGAAGCGACTGATGAGTAGGGACAGGTACACTCGTCCTCTACCCATTATCATCAGCATGATTGCGGCACTCGTGCTGACCATCGCACCAATGCCCAACTGGGCTGAAGCATTCAGGCCCGATTGGGTCACGCTGACACTTATATATTGGGCCATGAATCTGCCGCGCACCTACAGCGTCGGTTGGGCCTGGGCTATCGGTCTGATCCTGGACGTGGCGCAGGGCACGTTGCTGGGCCAGTACGCGCTGGCGCTGTCGCTGGTGATATTCGTCACCGTCAGGTTTCATCTGCAAATGCGCCAGTTTCCGGCGCTACAACTGCTGGCTTCCGTGTTGGCATTGCTCGCGCTCTATCAATTCATACTGTTTTGGATCAACGGCGTTGCCGGCGTAAACCCGCCGGCAATCAGTTACTGGGGACCGGTTTTGAGCGGATTACTGATCTGGCCCTTGATAACAAAGTTATTTGGCGGTATTCGCTACCGCGCGCGAGGTTAGAGCTGGATCAATGAATCTTATTGACCCTATCAAAGACCACCATTCCGAGAGACGGCTGTTTATCTCGCGCATCATCCTTGCAGTCGTTGTCGGTCTGGCGCTACTCGGCATCGTGGTCGCTCGACTGGTGCAGCTGCAGGTCCACGATTACGAACTCTTTGCGGAAAAATCACAGGGCAACCGGGTACGCATAGCAGCACTGCCACCGACCCGCGGCCTGATTTACGACCGCCGGGGCCGGATACTTGCCGAGAACCTGCCCGTATATCAACTCGAACTTATCCCGGAGCAGGTGCCGGATCTTAAGGATACGCTTGCCCGACTGGCGGCAATGGGCCTGATCCGGACTGAGGACATCCCGCGTTTTAACGGCTTGAGTCAAACAGGACCTCGATTCAAGCCGGTCACGCTGCGTTTCCGTTTATCGGATGATGAGATCGCGAGTTTCGCAAATCAACGGCCGAGATTCCCTGGGGTCGACTTTCAACCACGACTGGTACGGCACTATCCGGACGGTAATCTGACCGCACATGCGGTTGGCTACGTTGGCGCGCTGAGCACGGCCGACCTCCAGCGGCTGGATGCTGCGGCTTATGCCGGCACCCCACATACGGGCAAAACTGCGGTCGAGCATTTCAACGAAGGATTGTTGCACGGCAAAGTCGGATTCAGGCAGGTTGTCACCAACGCACGGGGTCGTCAGCTGCCGACGGAGGCGAAAGATTTTGCCGGGTCTTCGCTGCAAGGCGAATCACCAAAGCCGGGGCACAACCTGTACCTGACGATTGATCTCAACCTGCAGAGAATTGCAACAGAGGCCCTCGCGGGCAAACGCGGCGCCATTGTTGCCATCGATCCGAGAAACGGTGAAATCCTGGCCCTGGTGAGTGCGCCATCTTTCGATTCCAACAAATTCGCAACCGGCATGAGCCAAAGCCAGTTTAATGAATTGCAAAACGACGAAGATCGCCCGCTGTTCAATCGTGCCGTCATGGGAAGTTATCCACCGGGTTCGACAATCAAGCCGATGCTATCGCTCGCCGCGCTCGAGACCGGTGCAACCAATCTGACCCGCCGCACCGTCTGTATCGGTTATTACAGCTTGCCAGGCAGTACCCATCGTTATCGCGACTGGAAACCGCAAGGTCACGGCGAAGTCGACCTGCACGATGCGATTACTCAATCCTGTGACGTCTACTTTTACGAA
>SMVA01181211.1_pt1 | contig 11057 bp, 7 predicted proteins | sample 2456451 | NCBI WGS metagenome assembly SMVA01 (sample SAMN11095933, study PRJNA526329) | marine sediment metagenome | biome: Marine sediment; feature: Surficial sediment; material: Deep marine sediment; isolation source: Hadal surficial sediment | place: Pacific Ocean | collected 2014-05 | depth 0-1...
AAACTGCGAAGAATCACCATCTCCAGGCGAATAAGGCGAGGGTGAATTATCCGCTTGCCTGCGGTCCTGCCTGATACTAGAAAGCTCTTTTTCATGATTGAACAGCAATTCCAGGGCGACTTTGTACGTGCTGAACGCCCGTTGGTATCGATCTTGATCCGGAAACAGTGTGTTTATGTATTCCATCAACAGCGCCGTCGGCAGACCCACCAGCGAGCTAACAATTGCAACGGCGGCACCGGATTTGATATCTCCGCCCTGACTCAGTGCCAGATAGAATCCCGCAAACGTACCGATAATTCCGAGCAAAATGATCATGAAGGACGCTCGGGCCAGGAGGCCGGCAATCGCCTCCGAGTCGAAGAACCTGTAGGTCGTGCCAAAGTGCGGATTCCGGTCGAGCGCGATCCGGCTGATCATTTCGTAATCCGGTGCCTGGCCATAGCCTTGATCCTTCACTTCGCTGGTCGTCAGGTCGATGATCGCTTCTGTGCCTGCTACCATATCGAACCACCGGTCAAATAGCTTGGGTTTCTCGCCAGTGACCAGGTTTTTCTCCACCAGGACTTCCTGGGTTTTTTCCAGCAGAATGTTCGCCTGGGTATCGAGATGGCGCGCATTGAGCTTGAGCTTTTCCGCTTCCTTGATCTTGGCCCGCAATTCCTCGAGATAGGAATCCTTTCCCGAATACAGTGAAATGGGTATGGCCAACTGGGAAGCCGTTAGCGTCGGGTCGAAGTTTGCGGCAAGGGCAACCTCGGCCTGCTCTCGTACACTGTCTACGTAGGACAGATCCGAAGGCGTGGTTTGAACTTTTTTATACTCGAAAACCGCATAATAGAATGCCGTCGCGAATCGGTTGAGCGATGCGATTTTGTAATGCAAACCGAACTTGAATAACAAAAACACGACGAAGCAACTCGATATACCGCCAACAAACAGTCTTCCGATCATTTGATTGGTGAGTTGTATATCGGAAAAGAACACGAAATACGCTACCGCCGCCAGAATTGCTAAAAATATGTACTTAAACATTGTTGCTCCCTAACCCGGAACTCGGATTAAAATAGAGTGTTACTGTTCCGAATATAGTCGGAATTCGAAAATAGATGCCTGCTCCTTCTTACAATCGTATTCGAGACAGGTTGCCCGTTCTCCTACCAGTTCACTAGGAACCGGGGCTGCATTCTGGTATCCCAACGCGGAGATGCCCAAATCGGCCTTCAACCGGGCCCGGTACTCATAATCGCCCATTTCTTCGTTATCGAAAATGAAGTTATACATAGCAAGTGCACGATCGTTACTCAAAATCATATTGTATTCATATGCCTCTTCCCCTTCGGGAGACGTATCGTTGATATCGAAATAGCGGCCTCGGAAAATAGGCGATGTCATCCCGGAAATCTTGAGAGACTCCACCTGTTTGGCCGCATCCGAATCTTCGTATATGCTCTGCGCATATTTCGGAATTATGACCTTGAGTAAGTCTTTCATGCTGTCTGATAGCTCGGCAGATCCTCGCACGAAATAGGATTCTTGAAAGTTGATCCTGACCTTGCCTGTTTTTTGGTCGATGTTCACGTCTCCTTTATCAGAGTCCTTGAAGTTTTCGAGGAGATTATCGACGATCTGTTGCCTGGCTTCCCGTGCCTCTTTCCTCTCTTTCTCTGCCTCGAGAAACGGTTTCAGTTCCGCATCCTTCTCTGCCTCGAGCTGAGCCAGCTGTTCAGTCATCTCTTTCGCATGTTCCGCTTTGACTTCTGCTTGTGCCTGCTGTTTAGCCGTCTTTAGCACTTCGCGTTCGGCCGCCTCGGCGGCTTGTTTAGCCAATTCCTGTGCCGCTTCCTCTGCCACTGATTGCGCCGTTGCCATTTCCTGTGCCTTTTGTGCCTCAAGCCTGGCTTGCTGAGCGGCTAGCTCTTTCGCGAGTACCTGTTCAGCTTTTGCGGCTGCCTGCTGTTTGGCTTCGTTTGCGGCTGCTTGCGTCGCTGCCAATTCCTGTGCCTTTTGTGACTCGAGCCTGGCTTGCTGAGCGGCCAGCTCTTTCGCGAGTAGCTGTTCAGCTTCTGCTGTTGCCTGCTGTTTGGCTGCCTCTGCAGCTGCTTGTGCCGCCGTATGTTTCTGTGCTTCCAGTTCCGCTTTTTGCTTTGCCAGAGCCTCGGCTTGTTCTTGTTCTGCCTTAGCCAATGCCTGCTCTTTTTCGCGTTGTTGCTGCTCGGCTTCCCTGGCTGTTTGCAACTGCTGGCGCATCTGTTGCTGTTCCAGCTTGGCCACTACTACGCGTTTTTGTTGTTCGAGTTCCGCTTCCTGCCGGGTCAAATCTTCTACTCGCTTCATTTCGGCCGCAATAATCGCCTGCGCGACAGTCTCGAGCTGCGCATCTTTGGCTGTAACAATTTGCTCGAATTCCTCTTTAACCGACGATACTTCCGCTTCCTTTTGTTGCTCCAACTCGGCTACTTTCGTTTCTACTTCCTTTTGCTTTTCTGCTTCGAGCTCGGCCATTTGCCTTTCCACTTCCTGCTCGTTATCGACTTCGAATTTGGCGAGGAGGCGTTCATAATCCACTGCAGCCTGACTTTGCTGTTCGGCCAGCATTTGGGTAAATTGATCGACCAGCACTTTCGCTTTCTGCTCTCGTTCTGCCTCGATTTCCTCTAACGACTTCACCGCACTTTGTGCCAGGACCTTACGACGTTCCTGCCTGGTCTTTTCGGCTGTGGCAACCTCTTCTTGCAGTTTTTCGTATTCAGTAACCATCTGCTCGATCGTTTCCTGACTTCGCTCTTGCGAGGCAATGATTTCATCACTCGAATAAATCATGAACACGATCGCCAACACGGCGAACAGATCGATCATCGGAATTAATGCTTCCATCGATTTGGACTTAGTTGTATCAGATTTAGAGAAGAACATAAGCTACATTTCTGTTGATTTTGGAAACCGTGAATAACATGGGTGTATTGCGATTAATATAGCTCAGATTGATCAAAAATAACGGCCAGTTTTTAGTGAAACAAGTCACAGTAGTTGTGGAGAGGGGTGGATTACGCCGAAATAGTTGCGCTCCGGGCTCGTCTTGCGCTAGAGGCTGTAACCAGTAATTTGCTTATAAATCAATTCCTTAACGGGGTTTCTCCATAACGTGATCGGGTGATAGGAAATCGAAAGGGTCGGTGTCGAATGATTGCTCCATAGAGCCCCATTCGAAGCAATGGGCCTAATAAAGAGAAATATTTTTAAAAATGACGATACTAAATATGGTGCTGGGGAGGTGGAATCGAACTAAGCGAACACCTGATTGATATCTAAACTCTTCCGGCAGTACCTAATCATTAAGATAGCAACATTGACGCCAACTTATATTGGTACGGAGTTTTGCGAGGATTAGTTGCTCATTGTTATGCTTTGTGGTGCAAAGTCCCACAATGGACGCCCCTCATGTTGATGAAAAATAGGGAATTATAAATCGAATTTCAGTCTGACAGAGCAACGATAGAGCGAAGCCGGAAGTCCGAGTCGAGTCGCGGGAAGAATGGGTTCGTACTCCGGACTATTAACTGGATTTATAATTTATTTAGGCGCTTCAATGAAACGCTCGATAGCTTCTCGATACTCTGGAAAGTCAGTGATATTATTATGCGCCGCGCCAGATATCATTCGGTAAACAACACTCGTGTTAATGAGTTGGTCGCGCAATGCCTCAGAGTGTTTGATTGGAATAACGCGGTCTAGTTCGGCCGTAACAATCAATACTGGGATGGCAATTTCTGGTGCGTACTTAAGCGAATCGAATCGATCTTTGATCAGGTATTTTACCGGAAATAAGGGGTAGTGCGATTGACCCACGTTGGCTATGCTATCGTATGGAGTGAGCAGTATTAGCTGTTCGATCTGACGCTGGGTCGAAAGGTAAACCGCGACGCCGCTACCCAGGCTGCGGCCAAACAGGCTAGTCGACGAATGCCAGTCCTGAATCCGGTCGTAAATGGCGAGTGCATCAGAAAACAATTCAGCTTCGCCGGGACTCCCTTCGCTATTACCGTATCCCCGATAGTTGATCAAATACACTGTGTAGTCCTGAAACATGGACTCAAACAGTATTATATTGTCGCTAATCGTTTCCGCGTTACCACCAAAATAAATCAGCGCTTTTGACTGTCCTTTGTTCAGTCTCCAGCCATGCAGTTTAAGGCCTTCATTGGCAATACTGATTGCCTCTCGCGGGATATCGGCGGAACTGGCAACGGGTTGATATAGTATGTTGCGCTGCAGGAAATAGAGCAAACCAAGAGACAGCAGGTAGCCTGCGCCCAACAGGTATATCAGGGGTAGTATCGTCTTCATCTGACCGGTTGTATTTGCATAGCCGCGTAGACGGGAATGATAACTCAAATTGCTGCTCGATGATTTGGGATCGGAAGATCGATTCCTGCGCACCCCTGGCTACAATTCTAAACCGATAGGCGTTATAGTCCGGTAAATATAGTTTGAAAGGTTTTACCTTGCCCCGAATCCAGACTCTGTCCTCCCACTTAATAAACCAGATCGCCGCAGGCGAAGTGGTCGAGCGCCCCTCTTCGGTGGTCAAGGAACTGGTCGAAAACAGTCTCGATGCGGGTGCCGAGTCAATCATCGTTGAAATAGAATCGGGCGGTACGCGGCTGATTCGGGTCGGTGACGATGGCTGCGGAATCGGTAAGGACGAACTGAAAATCGCTATTGCGCGGCACACGACCAGCAAGTTACGTGAGCTGGGCGATCTGGAGAAAATTGACACGCTTGGGTTTCGTGGTGAAGCCCTGCCGAGTATCGCATCGGTGTCCCGACTGAGTTTGATCTCGCGAGAGAAAAATGGCGAGCATGGATGGAAGCTAAGTGCTAACAGAGAACAGGACCCTGTCCCGCATCCGTCGCCGCCGGGTACGGTCGTTGAGGTACGCGAACTGTTTTATAACGTACCAGCCCGTAAGAAATTTCTTCGAACCGAGAAAACCGAATACAGGCATATCGAGTCATTATTCAAGACGCTGGCACTGAGTCACCCACAGACTGGGTTTAAGCTAATCCATAATCAAAAAGTGATCTACCAGCTTCGCACTGCCCATAATTCTGAAGCTATTCAGCGACGCATAGCGATGCTGTGTGGGAAGCCATTCGCCGAAAGCCTGATCGAAATTAATGTGGAAATCGAGAATCACCAATTGTCGGGCTGGGTCGCCTTACCGACTTTTAATCGCAGTCAGGCAGACATGCAGTATTTTTTCGTAAACCAGCGAATTATTCGGGATAAAACAGTGGGCCATGCGATCCGTCAGGCTTATCAGGATGTCATGTTTCATGGTCGACATCCCGCCTTCGTATTATCGCTAGCGATGGATAGCCGCCAGCTCGATGTCAATGTCCACCCGCAAAAAAACGAGGTGCGTTTTCGTGACTCACGTCTAGTACACGATTTCCTTTATCGCAGCCTGCACCAGGCGCTGGCCGGTGTGCAACCCGAGCATCAGGTCGACTCACCGGCGTTTGCGTTACACCAGGCCGGAGATTCGGCCTGGCCAGAAGTATCGCACCAGGTGGGTATTCGTTTCCACCCAGCCACCCCTGATTCAGCTTCCCCGGCCAGGGTTCGCGACCAAACTGCGGCCTATATCTCCCTGCTGAAGTCCGATAATCTAGTACTGGATGCCTTCCAGCACGAACAGCAGGTGCCGCCACTGGGTTATGCAATAGCACAACTCAAGGGCATTTATATTCTCGCAGAAAACGAAGCCGGGTTGATAGTCGTCGACATGCATGCGGCGCATGAAAGAATTGTTTATGAACGTATGAAACAAAATGCGGCTCACGAGAATGTGATCAGTCAACCACTGCTGGTGCCTTTTTCTCTCAGTGTCAGCGGCGCCGAAGCCGATCTGGTGGAGGATAACCAGATATTGTTTGCCCACCTCGGGTTTACGGTCGAACGCCTCGGCCCGGAGCAAATTCGCGTCAAGGCGATTCCGGCCCTGCTCAAAAATTCAGATACCGAACAGCTGATCCGGGATGTACTGGCCGATTTTCTCGAATACGGCCATTCAGACCGAATTCAGCAGCATGAAAATGAATTACTCAGCACGATGGCCTGCCACGCTTCGATTCGTGCCAATCGGCTTCTGTCGATTGACGAAATGAACGCATTGTTGCGAGATATTGAACAGACCGAACGTAGTGGACAGTGTAATCACGGCCGACCAACCTGGAAGCAACTCAGCCTCGATCAACTGGACAAATTTTTCAAACGCGGTCAATAAGGTGCAGTCGCCGCAAGTGATATTCCTGATGGGCGCGACAGCGACGGGTAAAACCGAACTGGCGGTCTCTATTGCAAAACGTTTTCCGGTCGAGATTATCAGCGTCGATTCTGCATTAATTTATCGGGGTATGAATATAGGTACGGCAAAGCCTGATGCCGATGTGTTAGCGCAAGCACCTCATTTCCTGATCGATATTATAGAACCAGAGCAGCAATACTCGGTCTGGAAATTTGTCAGCGACGCAACGATTCTAATCCGGCAAATAATGCAACGAGGCAATATACCGTTACTGGTAGGTGGGACCATGATGTACTTCCATGCCCTCGAAAACGGGTTAAATAACCTGCCAAAAGCAGACGAAATTATCCGAGCACGTCTCAATACCGAAGCGGACAAAGTAGGCTGGGGTACAATGCACGACAAGCTCGCCATCATCGATCCAGCCAGTGCCAAAAAAATTGAGCCGGGTGATTCGCAACGAATCCAGCGAGCGCTCGAAGTGTTCGAAATCAGTGGGCAACCTTTGTCTGAGTTGCAGCGTAAACCGACACAGAAGTTTGCATGGAATGCGTTTAAACTTATCCTGAATGCGCTAGACCGCGCGCAGTTGCACTCGCGTATAGCGTGGCGCTTCAATCAAATGCTGGAGCAGGGAATTATTGCTGAAGTTGAGAGTCTGAGGTATCGATCCAAATTGAATCTTTCGCTACCCTCGATGCGCTGTGTGGGCTATCGCCAGGTGTGGCATTATCTCGATGGAACGATAGATCGGGAAGAAATGATTCAAAAGGCAATTGTGGCTACACGGCAATTAGCCAAACGCCAGATTACCTGGTTGCGAAAGCAGCCACAAAGTCACGCCTTTGATTGCCTGGATTACAGGAAAGATGCTATATTTGCGTTGCTAGATGAAGCATTTCCAGGCACATGACTAGTGCATCGTGTTAGTCTGGGCAGGGGTGTAATGCAAGACACTCGGTAGTGAACAGGTCAAACTATCGAGTCCCAATAGGAGGTTAATTCGGTAATAGGATACCTGGCCAAAAGAAGTGATGTAAGTCACTGTTTTATAATAAACTATGGGAACCAGTTACAGTGGTTTCCTCGCTCCGGGCAATTTGTAATGAGGGCCCAGGGCATCCTAAAATAATAATTTTATGGAGCATAATTATGTCAAAAGGACAAATGTTACAAGAGCCTTACCTAAACGCTTTAAGAAGAGAGCATGTTCCAGTTTCAATATTTCTGGTCAATGGAATCAAATTACAGGGGCAAATCGAATCGTTTGATCAGTTTGTTGTGCTGCTAAAAAATAATGTCAGTCAGATGGTATATAAGCACGCTATTTCTACTGTCGTACCTGCCAGAAATGTGACTATCGATTTACCCGGTGATGGCGGTGATGGCGGTGATGGCGAAGAAGGAGAGGGCAATCAATAACAGTTCCTCGGGAGGTATCGTTGTTCGAATTTGAGCGACCGCGTAGTGGCGAACGAGCACTTCTGGTACACGTAAACTTTCCACATCAGCCTGACCAGGACGATCAGGCTGAATTTATCGAACTGGCTCGATCGGCCGGCGTCATCGCTGTTGATATAATGATAAGCAACCGACCGCAGCCGGTAGCCAAAACTTTCATCGGAAAAGGCAAACTCGAAGAAGTTTCCGAACTGGTAAAAGCGCGCGAAATCGAAGTTGTTTTATTTAATCACTCGTTAACGCCTTCACAGGAAAGAAACCTGGAAAGCCATCTGCAATGCCGGGTGCTCGATAGAACCGGCCTGATTCTGGATATTTTCGCCCAACGAGCTCAGTCTTTCGAGGGTAAGCTCCAGGTTGAGTTGGCACAGCTTAAGCATCTCTCTACCCGCCTGGTGCGAGGTTGGACCCATCTGGAACGACAAAAAGGTGGCATAGGTTTGCGAGGGCCCGGCGAAACGCAACTCGAAACCGATCGTCGGTTGCTGGGCAAGCGAATGAAATACCTGAATAATCGACTGGCGAAGGTATCTAGCCAGCGTGCACAGAGTCGCCAGGCACGCAAAAAAGCCGATATTCCAACGGTGTCGCTAGTCGGATATACCAACGCCGGTAAGTCGACTTTGTTCAATGCATTGACCGAGTCAAATGCATACGTGGCCGATAAACTTTTCGCGACACTCGATCCGACGCTGCGAAAATTGGAAATAGATGATCAACTGACCATCATAATGGCTGATACCGTAGGATTCATTCGCCATTTGCCCCACGATCTGGTCGCCGCTTTTCGGGCCACGATGCTGGAAACCCGCGAAGCAGATCTCATTCTGCACGTGGTAGATTGTGCCGACGAGAGCAGGCACGAAAAAATCGAAGCTGTAAATCGGGTGCTGGAAGAAATCGATGCTGCGCAAGTACCGCAAATTATGATTTACAACAAGATAGACTTACCCGGTTTTAAGGCGAGAATAGATAGCGACGAACAGGGACTAACCTGGCGGGTCTGGTTGTCTGCCATTAACCGGCAGGGTTTCGATCTACTGTTTGGACTTTTGCGCAGCAGATTTTCTGAGCAGCAACAGCATTTTAGCCTCAGGTTAAAGGCCGATGAAGGCGAAATACGCGGATTTTTATTTAATCAGGGCGCCATCGACAGTGAAGCCTATCAAAACAATGGCGATATCGACTTGAAACTTAGTATCTCACCCTCACTTCTGGGACAATTGCATCGAAAATACCAGCTAATTGGCGAACGCCTGGTAATGCAGACCGATACGCTTGCAGGAGCAGCATGATAGCCTTTACAATCCGCACTCTTTAAGAGAGCGATTGAAAATCGTAATTAAACTCAATAACTGGAGAGAACTATGCCCTGGAATGAACCGGGTAAAGATAAGGATCCATGGGGGCAGAGGAATAATGATGGTCCTCCCGACCTGGATGAATTATTTAAAAATATCAAAGATAAGTTCGGCGGCCTGCTCGGCGGTGGCGGAAAGGGTCGAGGCCCCAGGCTTCCAGGTGATATTGGCAACATTTCCGGTATTATCGGATTTATCGCAGTTGCGGTTGCAATCGTCTGGTTATTGACCGGCATTTATATTGTAGACGAAGGTTGGCGTGGCGTTGAGACGCGATTTGGCGCCAGGACTATTGTCACGCAGTCGGGTCCACACTGGCATATTCCCTGGCCTATCGAAGATGTCGAACTGGTTAACGTGGCCGATATTAGAACTGCACGTATGGATTCGAAAATGTTGACCAGCGATGAAAACATCGTCGTCATGAGTCTCGAAGTGCAATATAACATCAAGGATGCGCAGGCCTACGTGTTCGAAATTCGTGACCCCGACGTTACGCTCCAACAGGCGGCAGAAACCGCGATCCGAGAAGTCGTGGGCAACAATAATATGGATTTGATAATTACCGAGGGTCGAGCCGTGATTGGTAGCGAAACCAAGAGAATAATGCAACAAGTCCTCGATTCGTATAGTACAGGGCTCAATGTGGTTACCGTCAATATGGGTGAAGCTCAACCACCAGAAGAAGTTCAGGATGCTTTCGAAGACGCGATCAAAGCGCGCGAGGATGAACAGCGCATCATCAACGAAGCCAATGCCTACCGTAACGAGGTCGTGCCGAAAGCACGAGGCGACGCTGCAAGCCTTCTGGAACAGGCCAGGGGTTACAAGACGCGGGTATCTAAATCTGCCGAGGGTGAGACCAGTCGTTTCGATCAACTGCTTGCAGAATATCAACGCGCGCCGGAAGTGACGCGTGAACGCCTGTATATAGACACGATAGAACTGGTAATGACTCGATCACCCAAAGTAATGATCGACATCGATAGTGGTAGCAACATCATGTTTTTACCTCTCGATCAGATGTTCTCGGGAAATCGAAAGGCCATGGATCCCAATCAATTGGGACAGCAGGGTGATATCACGCAGCAATCCTTATTCGATGAATTTAAACGCAGTACTTCGCGTTCCAGAACCCGGGAGACACGACAATGAGTAACATTAGATTTGGTTTCGTGGTGATGATTCTCATTGGGGTTGTGGTGTGGATGTCGGCCTTTGTAGTGCATGAGAAGGAGTTAGCGATAAAATTCAAGCTGGGTGAAATTGTCGAGTCTGACTTCAAGCCCGGATTGTATTTTCAAATTCCAATTATCAACAATATACGCAAATTCGATAGCCGAATATTGACCCTGGACACCCCGTCCGAGCGATTCTTAACCAGCGAAAAGAAAAACGTTATTGTCAATTCTTTCGTGAAGTGGCGTATTAGTGACGCAAAGACTTACTACACCTCAACCGGTGGTGACGAAAGACGAGCGATTGCGCGCATGGCTTCCATTATCAATGATGAGTTGAAAGGTCAAATCGGTACCAAAACAATGCGCGAAGTTATCTCCGGCGAACGCGCGACCATCATGCAGGTGGTAACCGATAATGCCGGGTTGAAAATAAGGGATCTGGGAATTGAATTGATTGACGTCCGGGTTAAGAAGGTCGAATTGCCAGAAAATGTCAGTAATAACGTCTATCGACGCATGGCGACCGAGCGCCAGACCGTAGCCAAGACATTTCGCTCTCGCGGTGAAGAAGAGGCCAAGAAAATTAGAGCCAATGCGGATCGTCAACGCGAGGAAATATTGGCTGAAGCCTATAGAGAGTCAGAAGAAATTCGTGGTCAGGGTGACGCATTCGCGGCCAGGACTTACGCAGACTCATACAATCAGGACAGGGACTTTTACTCCTTTTATCGCAGTCTGAA
>SMVA01320601.1_pt1 | contig 11056 bp, 5 predicted proteins | sample 2456451 | NCBI WGS metagenome assembly SMVA01 (sample SAMN11095933, study PRJNA526329) | marine sediment metagenome | biome: Marine sediment; feature: Surficial sediment; material: Deep marine sediment; isolation source: Hadal surficial sediment | place: Pacific Ocean | collected 2014-05 | depth 0-1...
CCTGACAGTCGACACAGCCTACGGTGGGGATACGTTCGTCATTGTAGATTCCAAAAGCGCCGGATTTGAGATTACGCGCGATGAGGCACGTGAAATTTGCGAGACTGGGATAAAGATTACTGCGGCCGCCGACGAGCAACTCGGATTTCGACATCCCGGCAACGCCGACATTACGCATATTTCATTTTGTCAGTTTACGAAACCTGTTTTTGAGGAGTCCGGTCAGCGAATCGGCAAAAACACAGTGGTGGTACGCCCAGGCAAGGTAGACCGTTGCCCGACAGGCACTGGGTTATCGGCTCGACTGGCCGTGATGCATGCCAGAGGCCAGGCTAAATTGGGCGACACGTTGCTCGCCCGTTCGATTCTTGATTCCGAGTTCCTGGGGCGTATTGAGGAGGAGGTCAGTGTCGGCGATAAGGTAGCGATTCGCCCCTCAATTTCGGGTCGCGCCTGGATTACCGGCAGGTATCAACTAAAACTTGATCCACAGGATCCGTGGCCTGGAGGTTACCGTTTGAGTGATACCTGGCCAGATCTTCTCGATCGCTGAGCGAACACCCGCCTGGCATAAATTCAACTAGTCTTCAGCCAAATCTCCGCCAGACTGGCCAATGGCAAAAGCCCGTGGCGGCAAAAGCTTCGCGAATGTGGATTCTTTCATTTCGCCTGCAGTCACGGTAACTCGATAAACACCAGCTCCGACGCCCTCAACCTCCGACGAATCCCAGAGCAACTGGTTTATGCCCGACTCGCTGTCACCCTCAAGCGTTGCAACCTCCTCTCCTGTCACATTGCGAATTACTACCTGTACCTTTTGCTCCAGCGCTTCCTTCAGGTAATAGTTGATCATTAGTCCGGCCGGCTCGTTCTCCGTCGCGAGGTGCCGATCTCCCGACATATGATACGCACCCCACTCCTTGCGTTCCGAATGCCGAAAAACGTTACTTTCAACAGCGAAAACATGCAGACCCTTTTGTAGAATTTCTGCCGACAGTTGCTGAATTACCGAAACGTCGGTGACATAGAGTCCGCGACCGTACGTGCCGAGTATCAAATCGTTCTCGCGCGGATGCACAACCAGATCCTTAACCGGGACCACCGGCATGTCCCCTTGCAGCGACGCCCAGCTGGTGCCTCCGTTAAAACTTAGATACGCACCCTGATCGTTGCCCAGGTAAAGGAGGTCGGGACGTCCGGGATCCTCAAGAATTACATTGACTGGGCTTTGTGGCAGATTCGCAGCAATCGAAGTCCAGGTTTTGCCGAAGTCGCGGGTTGTGTAAACGTGCGGTTCGAAACGATCAAAGCGGAATCCGTTCTTGGTAACATAGGCAACGCCGCTGACAAACCTCGACGCACGCACGCGTGAGACCCAGAAGTCCTCCGGTGCTCCGGCAAGTGCTAAGTTCGAAGTAACATCACGCCAGTTTTGCCCGCCATCCTCTGTAACATGAACACGTCCGTCATCCGTACCGGCCCAGATCAGTCCAGGCTGCAAAGCTGATTCGTCATGGCTCGTAATCGTACAGAAATTGATCCATCCCTGTGAACCGCCAGCATCGACGCAATTACCGCCATCAGATTGCATGGTTTGATGCGTAAGGTCCGGACTGATTTCCTGCCAGGAATCACCACGGTCCTGCGATCGCAACAGCATCGACGAACCGGTGTAAAGCACGTTGGTGTCATGTGGCGATATCTGGATCGCGGGGGTCCAGGGAAATCTACGCCGCGTCTCGCCACCCGGCGCCATGGGCTGGATGTCCTGTCGCGAACCATTTTTCTGGTCGACCCGCAAATGGCCGCCAAACTGAGCCGTGGTATAGACACGGCGACTATCAGTTGGATCTACCTGGTTGTACATGCCGTCCCACAAGCCAACGATTACCCAGTCTTCAAGAGTGACTGCGCCAGACCAACTGTTTACCGGTCCTTTCCACGACTCGTGGTCCTGAAGGCCTGCGTATATGTTGTAGGGATTCGACATATCAACGCCGATCGCATAAATTTCGCCGGTTGGCAGGTTGTAAAGGTGATCCGATGTCTTGCCACCGTCGTAGCTGATGAATACGCCACCATCGCTGCCGAACAGCATCCGCTCGGAATCCAGCGGATCGATCCAGAAGGTTCTGACGTCGCCAAAATTATTAGCAAACAGATTTTCGGCTGGCGACTCAATGTCTTGCCAGGTCGCGCCCCCGTCGACTGAATTTGCAAGAATCTCTGACGTTACAAATACCTTTTGGTCGTCGTTTGGATCCGTAAATATCTGATTGAAGGAATACGGCGCTTTGCCACCGACATTGTCTTCAAGTCGATTGACTTTGCGCCAGCTTGCTCCTGCGTTGTCACTACGATAAACCTCGCCGGCATAGGGTCGATCGTGTGACTTTTTGCCCTCTTCCTTGTCTGCTTCGCGTTCTTCTTTGGTCGGCTTACGCAGATTCAGATTTTCGATTACTGCATATAAGATGTTCGAATCGCCGCGGAATATGTCTAATCCAATCCGGCCAATTTTTCCATCCGGCAATCCGCCGCCAAGCTTGCTCCAGCTGTCACCCCCGTCGGCGGTCTTGTAGATTCCTGACGCCGTCCCCCCCGCCTCGAAACTCCACGGGCGACGTTCCATCTCGTACGTTGCCGCGTAGAGAATATCGGGATTACTTCTGTCCAAAGCGACGTCGACCACGCCCACGGTATCGCTGATGAACAACACTTTTCTCCAGGATTCACCGCCATCGCGAGTGCGATAGAGTCCACGCTCGCTGTTCGCTGAAAACAAGTGCCCGAGAACAGCGACGTAAACGATGTCGGGATTGGTCGGATGTATGACGATGCGAGCAATGTGGTGTGAGTCGCGCAGGCCCATATTGCGCCAGGTTTTGCCACCATCGACCGACTTGAAAACGCCGATCCCGGAGTGAGAGCTGCGCGCGTTCGCATTGTCGCCGGTACCTACCCACACTATGTCGTTATCTGATGGTGCTATCGTGACATCGCCAATTGCCTGGATGCCTGCGGTGTCGAATACTGGCGCAAATGTTGTGCCGTTGTTGGATGTTTTCCAAACACCACCACTCCGCATAGCGACATAGAAAGTGTACAGGTGCTCGCGGCCGATTTCGGGTACCGCAAAATCAGTGACCCAGGCGCCCGTCCGATACGGGCCTAAATTACGATACTTGATAAAGGTCAATAGCGATTGATCGGGTTCCCACGCCCTAGCCGGAACACCGGGAAAAGTCGTGATTAGCAATACGACTATCAATGAATAGAATCGTATTTTCATATCTTGCTGTAGAAACACTGATTGGCGGTTTGAGTGAGACAATTACTCAACCACTGATTTATGTGAACTGACATTAAGAAGCCTCAACCAACGCAGTCAGTCATTGACTGCAATTACGGCAGTCACGTTAGAGTAAGATAACTCCACTCTTTTGAGAACGGTATTCGACTCATTAACACGCTACCGTCTTTTGTGACCAACAAATTGTCACTCGGGTTAATGCCTACACCTTGTGACGGATCCATCAGGCCCGGCTCAACGCTGAACATCATGCCCTCCTCTATGACACTCTCGTCACCGAGCGCCAGGTACGGCGCCTGGTGGCCGGTAAAATTCTGACCAGTGCCGTGCCCGGGGCGATGATAAATATAATTCTGCATGCCTTGCTTCACCTGGTGATCGTGAACAGCGCGGGCAACATCCTGACACAGCGCTCCCGGTTTCGTCTCCTCAACCATGATGTCTACAGTTTCTGCCACAACCTGCCAGAGTTTGTCCTGATGTTGCGTCCACGGCGCAATGAGGTAATTCCGGTACCCTTCTCCACCGCATCCACCAATCTTTATGTCGGTATTGACATAGACTGATTGACCCTTCTCCACGCGTGCATGAAAAAACTGATTTGGATGCGGGTATCCGGTTGCTTTGCCCGCCCGAACGTACTCCGATGTGACCAGGATGCCGACGGCGCTATGCGGCTTACCATCTCGCACAATATCGTTCATCAGAAGATTGATGCCGTAAGTCCGCAACGCCTCACCTATTTCGAAATCAGTGGTATTGGTGCCATGCTCAAGTATGTAGTCACGGGAAAAAGCGTGAATTTTGTCGAAATATCGGTAGGCGCGCTGGCAAAGTGCAATTTCTTCCGGCGTCTTGCGAATCTGCATATGCAGGCAATGGTCACTGATATTGACGAATCTGGCGCCCGGCAAACGCTTATTGGCTATCGCCTCCTGGGCTGGCGTTAGTGTTATGTCAACGCCAATAGTTTTTCCGGCCAGGTCGTGTTTTCGTAATGACTGAAGCATCCAGTCAAACAGGTCAACCGCCGGTCCTGTGTTGACGTCACCCCGGTTGGGAAATCCGTTTTCTGCATGTGGGTAGCAAAAATAGTATTCGTTCTTGGTACACCACCACGACGTTATCAAATCCCGGTCGATCCCCGGAGAAAACCAATACGCAGTGTCATCCTCATCCATGCGAAACATTAGCCACGTTGTGCGCTCACCGCTACCACGAAAGCTGCCGCTAAAGTAAACCGCATTGACGTCGCGCTGCAATAATATCGCATCAATACCTTCAGGCTTGAGCCGGTCTTTCAGTCTTCGTGTCGCCGACTTGTACCAGTCCAATGGCAGGCGATCGTAGCCAATGGGGGCAGGTTCCGGGTGTGGCCGGTCTTTCACAAACAAAGACTCTGACTCCAACGCGCCCTCGGCCTTTGCCAACGCCCGCGACGCGACAGTCACTCCAGCTATGCCCAGTCCAATATTGCGGACCAGCTTACGACGGGAAATCTGCATCGAAAAACTCCTCACCAATTTGGTATCTATTATTCCCGACTTTGAATGAGCCACAGCGCTTGCTGGGGCCCGGTTAAGAAATGCGCTTTGCCATCGTCGTCAATCCATGCATCTTCTTCGCGGGCCATCGGCACCATTTGACCGCCCCATTCCGGAATCGGACTCAGAGTGCGAAATTCGATAGACCAGAATTCACGTATCTTGACCGGCTTGACGGCGAAGATGCCGTAGCGATCGGGCCAGTCATAAACTGTACGTGCCCCTACACCATGCACCCAGTTTCCCTGTGTGTGCCCATAGACCAAAGCATCAATGCCCTCGTTTTTGGCACGCCTCTCTACGTTCAACTTTACGTCAGTTCCCACCGTACCCGGCTTGAGCTCCTCAGCATAAATTTCCGCAACCTGTGCGGATTGCCGAAACGCCTCTTGCAGCCCTTCCGGAGCAGCCGTTTCTCCCGGGCGGAGCACATAGACAAGGTGCTGCTGATCCGTGACCAGCCCCATCAGGCGCACACCAAAATCGACGTGAATGATATCGCCGGGCATTATGATTGGATTGGCGGCTGTGGACAGCGGCTCGCTTTCGCCCTGTCGGTGAATGGTCAACCCAGGCGGAAAGTTGAATTCGAGGTGTTGGGACTTCCATTCATCGACAATCCAGCCCCAGACATCCAGCAAACTGGTTCGCCCCGGTGTGATCACTTCATTTGAGAAGGCACGTTTGAGAATGTTCCAGGTTCGCCAACTCGCCTCTCTCTCAATTTCCAATTCTGCGTCCGTACGAATACCAACATAGTCGAAAATCAGTGATTCAGATGACTCCAGTCTTGAAACGTACGGCTCGCCAATAGCATCTTCGAGGTATTCGAGCATTTCTGCAGTTATGCCATCGGCCATCGCCACAGTCCGTGACCGATTGATTGCGATTCGATTCGGGTCGACGAACTGTATGTACTCACGCAAATGTGGCTTTAGCCCTTCCTCTCCATAACTCTCGATACGGTTAAAGAACCTGAGCATATGATCGCTTTGATGCGTGCCGAAAATTACGCTTTCGAGCGGTTCATTTCCGCCTGAGTCGTAGAAAATGTAGGCGTTTCGATGACCGTACCAGCCGGAAATTCCATAGCCCCCGAAGAGATCCAGCATCGGGTCCGGATGGAATTCGCGACTCATGATGATCCACATGTCTATGCCGTTGCGACGCATCGCGGGCTGCAGATAGCGGCGCATCTTGTCTGCTTTTACCGCCGCTTCATGTAATGCCCTCTCCAGGGCGCTGCTACTGTGGCTCGCAGACAGGTCCGCGCCAGCCACTGTTTTCTCCTGCGACAGAGCAGAGAACGACATTGTCGCGGAAAGAGTCAACAAAATGATTCTTAACGCCACAGGCGCTCTAATTGGGACCTGCATCGTATTCGTTCTCCATTATGGATGGTGCTAGCGCGCCGCATTCGACCTGATTTAGACATTGGTGAAAAGAATATATGATATATGACGAAATCTCACAAACATCGTCTGTTGCAGACGTCAAACGCAGCAATCAGGTACATCTGACCGACAAGATTTCGCCCTTGCGACGGTATTGGGATCGCTGTCAGTAACTGTAGTGAAATCCGGACCGCAGCTCTGGCCGCGCCCCGTCAGTATGGAGATGAGAGAAGCCAAATTTGACGAACGGTAATGGCGCACTGTCTGACACTTGCTACGCAAGGCAAACATTCAATCACCGCTAATCGAATGATTCCTAGCTGCCTAATTGCTCTGCGAGATCTTCCTCGACACCAACGATATGGCGCATTATCAACGCCTTGGCCGCGCGCTTGTTTCGCTTGCGGCAAAATTCAATTAATTCATGGTGCTCTTCTTCTGCTCTCGCGATGTGGTTGCCGCTGAGCAATTGCAAGCGAATATATCTGTCGCACTTTTGATGCAGGTCCGACAAAACCTTCATGGTCTCCGGCCGGTTCGCAGGCCTGTACAACGCGGAATGAAAATTCCAGTTGTACTCGCTCCAGTGTTCGATTTCCCGCAGATGATCCATCGCGTCATCGAATTTGCCAAGAATCTCCCGTGCCTTGTTCAGATCCTCATCGGTAATATTTTCAATTGCCCGCCCGATCAGGTCAGTTTCGATCAGTCGACGCATATGGATCCACTCCAGCGCCTTGTCCAGCGTGAGCTTAGTCGCTACTGCGCCGCGGTGCGATTTCAATTCAACCAGTCCTTCCGACTCGAGTTGTCGTAACGCCTCTCTGACCGGAATGATACTGGTGCCGAACGACTTCGCGATGGCCTCCTGGCGGAGCGGCTCTCCGCCACTGATTTCGCGCTTTAATATCTGCTCACGAATTTGCGCCGCAACAGATTGTGCGACTGTGAGTGGTCGTTTCGGTTGGCTCATTCTGTTTTCTCCGGCGCAAAATCAGCGTCAGCATCAGTTATTGGTTAATCGGGACCCTGAATGCGGTCAGCGATGATGGCTGAAATTGACAGCCTTGCCCACCAATAACCCGATTGCACCGATGCAGACCTCGTCTGCCAGAAATCTTCCTGGCAATCCACCGCTCAACCGTGTATCTGCTTTTTGTGGTTTTTCCGCAACAGCTGAATATTAGTTTTTGACATTACCATCATAACGATTGTATATTATATATTCAATCGGCCCTTCGTATGCGAAGTGTCAGCGATAGCGGGCAGGACAGCGGGATTCGACAGTGAATCTCAAAGGCCTTCCCAAAAACAATCTAATCAGCACAACAGGTTCTTGATCACTATTTAAACCACGAAATTCTCGATTACATCATCACAATATATCCGGGAGCGATTGCAAACACGCTTCAGGGGGAGGAAGTACACGATGTTCAAGATGAATGCTTTACCTAGATATTCAAAGGTGCGATCAGCCGCACGATGGCTTGCGAGCGCAACTGCGTTGGCCAGCCTCGTCTTTGTGGCATCGCCTTCTGCTCTGGCACAGGATGAGGAAGCAATCGAGGAAGTCGTGGTAACCGGCTCTCGATTAGTACGCCGCGATCTCAATGCAGCCAGCCCGGTCGTTGTCATATCAGATGCGCAGATCAGGAGTGCCGGTAACGTAACCATCGAGGAAACGTTGAACGAAATGCCGCAACTCGCCTCGGACAATACGTCGAGCGTCAATTCCGGCGGCGGTTCCGGCATCCTGACAGCGAACCTACGCGGACTGGATGCGGTGCGCACACTTGTGCTCGTCAACGGTAGACGCTTCACGCCTGCTGACTCACGCGGACTAACCGATCTATCCAGTATTCCGGACGCGCTGGTAGACCGCGTTGAGATCGTGACCGGCGGCGCATCCGCAGTCTATGGCTCAGATGCTATTGCCGGCGCTATCAACTTTCGTCTCAAAGACGACTTTGAAGGCCTCGAATTTAGCTACTACTGGGGAGAAACAGACAAGCAGGATGCGACCACGCAGAAATTCGATCTCACCATCGGCGGCAATTTTAACGATGACAGAGGTAATGCCGTGGTCAGCGTATCCTATACGGATCGCGGCGATATCTTTTTTGCCGATCGCGATTATGCCGCAACCGCATTGTTCGAAAGTGGCGACAGTCTTATCCCAGGCGGATCCAGTAACATCCCTGGCACACGCATGCTCCTGAGCAGCAATCAGCTGGCAGGTCTAAACGGACTCAATTTTGATCCGGCAACGGCATGCCCCGGGTCGATTGGTGGCGTAAGATTCGGCGATCAGGGAGCGGTTCTTCCGTACTGTGATCCTGAGGATCGCTTCAATTTCGCGCCGCTTAACTATCTGCTACGGCCACTGGAAAGAGTTCAAATCAGCACGCTTGGCCACTTTGACATCAATGACAGAGTTACTGCGTACGCCGAATTGTTCTTTATGGACAACCGCAATGAATGGCAGCAGGCACCGAACGCCGGTGGCCTGCAGACCAGTGGTGCTGCCCGCGGCGAATATTTGATCCCAAACTACGCGACCAACCCGGTATTGTTTCCCGCCGTACGACAATTCCTGATCGACAACCCCGCCACGTTTGACCCGGACGGCGACGGCACAGCTGTTATTCAGGGAACAGGTCGACGTTCGGTAGAAACCGGTGCAAGAAACTACAAGTACTCTCGCAAGTCCTACAATACAACGGTGGGCCTGAAAGGCGATTTTGAAGCCGGTGGCTCGACCTGGGACTGGGATACCTTCTTCCAGTACCAGAACGCCAGGACGGACGAGGACATTGCCGGCCAGCTGTCGCAGTTGCGTGTGGCCCTGGCTTCAGACGTTACGGTTGACGCGCTGGCGCCTGGTGGTGTGCGCTGTACCAACGAATTCGTTGGCTGCGTGCCCGCCAACTTCCTCGGGATAAGTTCTTTATCACCCGAAGCGTCCGCGTTTATTTCGCCAAATCATGGCGTAACCAACGTGCTCGAGCGCCAGATCTATGGCGGATTTATCTCCGGTGAAGTATTTGAATTGCCTGCCGGACCGATTGCTCTCGGAATCGGCTTCGAGGATCGCCAGGACAAGTATAGCTTCCAACCAGACACAGCAGCGCAGGGCGGCGAATTCGGTGATCCACAGCCTCCCATCGATGCCAGCATCGATCTGACGGAGTTTTTTGGCGAAGCCCGTATTCCGCTTATTGAGGGTGCTGCACTCGCCGACTATCTCGGTCTCGAACTCGCGGTAAGGTTTTCTGACTATTCAACAATCGGCAGCGTTACGACCTGGAAGGCGGGCGCCGAATGGGCGCCTACTGACTCGTTGCGCTTTCGGGCCAGTTTCAATCAGGCTATCCGTTCGCCCAACCTGGACGAGCTTTTCAGTACAGTGACGATTGGCTTTACTGGCGGCGATGACCTTTGCGATATTGATTTCAATCCGAGTGCGGCGGCTCAGCAGGAATGCGTTCTGCAGGGTGTCCTGCCAGGCGACATTGCAACATTCCAACATCTTGGAGTCGGCTTTGGCATACAATCAGGCGGTAACCCGGATCTCCTTGAAGAAACGGCGGATACGATTACGTTTGGCTTCGTTTGGAGTCCGAATTTTGTTGAAGGTCTGAATGTCACACTCGACTACTACGACATCGAGATCACCGACGCTGTCAATCAGTTGACCGCTCAAGAAGTCGTCAATAACTGCTTCAGTGCGGGCAATCTGGACCACAACAGCGCGACCTGCCAGGCGATCAACCGTTTTGGTAACGGGCAGATCGATTTTGTGAACGCACGATCACTCAATGTTGCCAGCATTACGGCTAGCGGAGTCGATATGCAACTTGATTACGTCTTTGAGGCTTTTTCAAATTCTACGATCAACCTGGGCTTTCTTGCCAGCTGGGGATTGGAGAATGAGAAGGTTGCCGAACCAGGACGGCCGGGACAAGACTGTCTTGGTTTGTTCGGTGGCTCGTGCTCCAGCTTCAATAATTTTATACAGCCCGAAACGAAGTACGTATTCAATGCGGGATACCACGCTGGTGATTTTAGTGGCGGCTTCCAGTGGCGTTATATCTCAGAGGTGAAGCTCGTACCGGGTGCGTCAAACCCAATCAAGACCGGAGCTGCAGCTAACTACATGGATCTGACCGCTGATTACACTTTCAATGAGCGTTACACGATTTTCGCCGGTATCGACAACATTACGGATGATGAACCACCGATTTTCGGCTTCTCCATCGCCGGCGATGCAAACGTGGACATTTCACTGTATGACGTTCTTGGACGTAGATTCTTTGCAGGATTCCGCATCAGATACTAAAAGTACTAATGCCAACAGGCAGTATTGTTCTTTGACCTGCACAACAAGCGCCGACCATTCCATTGGTCGGCGCTTTTTTTTTGCTTGAATTGCAGTAACAGAAATAAAGGGGACAACCGTGGATAGTAAATTGAAATTGGCCATCAGGACCACGATGGCAATTGTCGCGTTAAGCACGCTGCATACATTGGGCGCAGTCAACATATCGGCTGCAGCAGAACCAGAGGAAATGGTAAAGGGCGCGCCGGACCGACGAGCGGATGAAGGTGAGGGACCATTCGAGCGCCTGATCATTCGCGGTGCCACGTTAATAGACGGCAGTGGTGCTCCGGCACGCGGTCCGGTTGATATTGTCATCGAAGGTAATCGTATCGTCGAGGTTAAGGGCGTTGGCGCCCCACTTGCGCCTATCGACGAGGATGAGCGCCCGAGTGGCGCGACCCGGGAAATCGATGCATCGGGCTCC
>SMVA01029457.1_pt1 | contig 11054 bp, 9 predicted proteins | sample 2456451 | NCBI WGS metagenome assembly SMVA01 (sample SAMN11095933, study PRJNA526329) | marine sediment metagenome | biome: Marine sediment; feature: Surficial sediment; material: Deep marine sediment; isolation source: Hadal surficial sediment | place: Pacific Ocean | collected 2014-05 | depth 0-1...
AACCTGGAACACCGTCTTTGCCAGATCAAACCCAATCGTCGTAATCGCCATCGTGGACGCTCCCTCTGTTTGGAGTTAAAGCCAAACTCCATTCTGGCGCACATGACGCCGTGATAGGGGGCGTCCATACCATCAGACCAACGCCAGTTAAGTTGAAAATGTGATTCTAGGCCGCCCATGAAGCGCGCAGAAACCCTGCGATTTTCTACGACTATTTGGCGATTGAAAAATGCCCATAATTTTAATCTGACAGTGCTCCTCTATCACAAGAAAGTCGCCATTCTTCGGATCGGCGCCCCGGCTACCACACGCCGGTCAGTATGAACTCTCGACGACGCAGGGCGGGTGTTTTTCCTTCGAACGAGCGTGCGGCAGCAGCAGGCCGAGTACGTTGAAGGGCGCCATCAGAATCTCTTCTGCCACTCGCTTGGCAACCACTCCGGAAACAATATTGACGACAGGTTCGGAAAGTTTGCCGCTGACCGAGAAGGGCGTCACCACGTCGACCAGCTCGTGCCGCTTTGGCCGGGTGGTAAAGGACAGCGCAATCGAGTCCGAAGCGAGATCGATATCGCCGGCGCCGATGACCCGGACATTGTCGGTCTCGATCACGACGGACTTGACGTTGCCCCGGCCGTTGCTGAAGTCCAGTGCGACGACGGCGCAGACCAGTTTGGCCGCGCCGCTGCCGGATTCGTCCGAGAACATCCAGCGCGCGACATTCTCCCCACCGAGATCAATCAGCCTTTTGCCGAATTTGCCGCCCCAAATCGAGGCCTCGACCCTGCCGTTCAGGGATCCCGAGATCGCAGTTCGGTCGCCCGCTTGCATCGAGATGTCGAATGTCGAATCCAATGCGCCGGTTACCAGCGGCGTCAGTTCAAGCGAAGTCAGGAGGTTGCCCATATCGAGCTTGTCGATCCGACCCTTGATTGCCACGGACGCGGGGGAACGGCTGGTATCGACCCGCATCCGGGCATTGACCGTGCCTTTCAGATACGACATGCGCAGCGACTCGAGTTCTGCAACGCCATCCTGGTAATGTCCCTTTGCGTGGATATTTTCGACTTTCCATCCGTCCGCGTCGAGTTCGGCAACGCGGATTTCGAGTTCGACACGGGCCTGCCGCACGAAGCTCTCCTCCAGTTCGATTTCGATCTCTTCGTTATCGGTGGCAGCGAAAACGTTGTAGACTTGGACGCTGCGTTCGATGTCCGCCAGATAGAGCAGGTCGGAGGCGAGATTTGCCGAGACGAAAGGGGCACCGTCCCTTATTCCCATTGCGCCTTCAACGGTGAATTCCGTCTTTCTGATCTTCGCCTTGCCCCGCAGTAATTTATGCTGCTCCCGGTTGACCAGTTCGCCGGAGAAGTGGACGGCACCAACCTTGGACTTGCGTCCGAGCCTAGCGGCCACGGCGTCGAAATCGGGAATATCGAGATCGATATTGAGGACCAGATGGTCGGCCGAGCCATCCTGACTTCTGGACTTTCGAATGGTGAGGGAAATTAGCTCCGTGCCGCGGACATCCGCCTGAAACTCGTCCAGCCGCAGGGACCCGCTGGCATCCGACAACGCAAGCCTTCCCTTGAGGCGGCCGAGATCGCTCGCCTTCGACGCCGGTTGCGGCATCAGGACTTCCGCCAGCGAGAAATTGAACCTGCCGGCAAAGCCTATACCGGAGAAATCGAGGACGTCCGTGATCTTGCCAGAGAAGTCGAAGACGGGATCATCTTCCGGCCCCTCCAGAACTCTGATCCCGAGAAAGCCGAGCTTGCCGTCCGGGTCCCTGACGATTCGGCCCAAACTAATAGGTCCGATGTCTTTTAGTTCGGCGACGCCCACGTTGCTGAAGAGAAATATTTGCTCCACAACGAGATGATCCAGACTGCCGCCAATCTCCCCTTTGAACCCGGTTAAGTCGATCTCGGTGATGGGTGCCGGCTTTCCGTCGCGGACGCCATCGCCGGTCAGAGCCGCCGAAAAGGAAACATCGACACCCTTTCCTGCAGCCAGATCCGCGATGCTGCCGGTCAGCCGGAACGTTCGGCCCTTTGCGTCGCTGAAGCCAAGTGCGATCCTATCGGCCCGGATCGTGTCGAGCGACCCGGTCAGCCTCGCGGCGAGTGTGCCCCTGCCTTCTACGTCGTACTCGAGCTGCAACAGCTCCAGCAGCGGTGCCAGGGAATCCGCCGCAAGCTCGATCTGGGCATCGATCGTTGCAATGGGGTCGGATACTTCCAGCAACCCGCCGATCTTCGCCGTAAGTCCGGAGATACTTATGGCAAGGTCAAAGGTTCCCTCGACTTCGTTGCCGGCGCCACCGCGCGGTTTGACGAAGCGGCCGGACAGCGAATACGGCAGGCCGCTCAGGGTGCCTCGGCTATCGAGCACGATCTGTCCGCCGCCTGTCGTCTGCCGTGACGAAAATCTTTCGATGTCCAACTCGAACTCCCAGCCGCTGGAATCCTGGTACCGGATGACGGTTTCGCGGAGCTCGAAATGGTCGGAAACGCGGGCATTGAGAAACCCGGACGGCAGGCGCGCCATCGCTGCCGCTGACGCGCCGCCATCCGATTTGCCCGTCAGGTCCACGTGGCCGCCCGACATGACGAGTTTGGAGACGTCGAAGCTTCCGGCAAGAATCGGCCATGCTGGAATCGACAACTCCAACAGTTCCACCGGCCGCCTCCGAGCCCGCTCCGAACCTGACGCATCGCCGATCCGCACGGCCGAAATTTTCAGCCTCAAGGGGTCTGCGAAAACGAGATCGACGTCGCCTTCGACCGCTATTGGCTGCTCCAGAAAGTCGGACAGGATCCGGGCCGCGAGATCCCGCCGCAAATCGGCAAAGGCGGGAGCCTGCACAAAAATGGCGAACGCCACCGGGAAAGCTGTAAGCAGCCCTGCAAGCAGCAGGGTTGCCCAGAGAAAGGTCCGGCGCCGAACCACCCTACTCCACATTGCCTGATGTTTCGTCGGCGGGCGCGCCGCAGGCGAGAGCGCATGAAGATGTCGCTGGTACCCTTTTGAGAAAGTCCCTAAATTGGGGATTGCTTCGAAGCAATTCGCCAGCTGACTTCACGAGTAGATCTGTCTGGGTCCGCGGCAGCACATAAGCTGTCGGGATTTTTTCCAGCTTCGCCCGAAGCTTCTTATCCTTCACTTGTTCAAAGCTCAGGTCGAGAATATCGAAACGGACATCCTTGCAATCCCATCCCTGCCGGTCACCAATAAGCTCACGCACTCGATTGGCACTGAGACCGCATCGGTACTTTATGATGTCGTCACGCCAAGCCTGCATGGTTTGGAAAAATGCATCCCTCGTGCGTGTTGTCGCTATGTTTATCAAGGTGTCCATCACCTCCTGGACAACGCGAACCCCATTCGGACCTTCGACTTTCTTCTGGGTATTTTCTTCAGTCCTCGTCGCGGAGTTGACAATGATAAATAGAAATTTTTTCAAACTGACAACCTGTCTTGACGAAAAGGGGGCGATGAGCGAATCCGACCGCTCGCGCTGCGTAATGATGCCATGAACACCAAGATTGTCTGTGACAAAGCCATCGACAACCTTCAGATATCTGTTTTCTTGCCGATTTTGATATCGACGGAACGCCAGAGCTTGATTCCTGACCACCAGGGAGCTGCCCGGTGAGTCTATTGCTCGACCGATCCAAGGAGGTTCCTTGTAACTGCATTGGCCCGCGAAGTTCTCGATTACAATGGGGGAAAAGATGCCCGGAACCGCAGATGAGGCCGACACAGCCTCTGACAGTTTGTAAACACTTAGATCACTGCACAGAGTGGCAAACGTCTCGGCGTCGAATGTAAAAACCGTTTCGTTATAAAGATCGCTAGCGTTGACCCACAGCGTCGGTGCACTGTCCCCTACGAGATCGCCAAAGGTGGCGTTGTGGAACAGGTTTTCGTCCAGCCAGCGCTGAAATCCGGTTTTGCTGTTCAGACCGCCACCAAGAACGGCGAGAAGGTTAAATAAAGATATCGACGTTTCAAACGAACTCTGCGGGTCCTTGTACAGAAACTTATCGCGGAAAGAAGGAATGGTTCTTGCACCATGCAGGGCAAAATACACCGCGGGAACGGAACCACCGGAAACGCCTGAAACAAATACCACATCGTCAATCAGCGACTTACTGATATCGCCAAACCGTGATTTATGAGACGCAAGCTCCTTGATCGTCCCGTAGGCGAATGCCGAGGCACGCATGCCGCCCCCGGAAAACGATAACCCAATGACGGTTTCACCAAAGCGCGGACGGTATTGCTGCCCAGATTTAGTCATACTGGGTACAGAACTTATCGGCTGATTGTCAGGTTGGTTAAAATTGCCCGACACGCACCCCACAACCAGGGCAGAGGCAAGAATCAGGCCGGCCAGTCGATTTGCAGGTCCGATCACTTTGCGTAAACCCATTTCCTACGCAATCCCGTGTATCAGCGCGACCGAACTCCACGGTCTCGCCGTTATCCAGACGCACACCTCCAATCGGTGTCTCGGCTACTGGGCGCCAGACGGTGCGGCAAGTATTTTCATCACCTTGGAAAGGCTGAAACTTGCCGGTTCCTGGCGCGGCGAACGAAACAGCAGCGCTACGGTCTTTTGCGGTGATCGGCCTACCGCGATGCCCTTTAACCTTTTCATCTGTAACCTTTTCATCTGTCCCTCCGAAGCATTTTGCACATGTGTTCAAAAACGACGCGATTGGTTTTGGTCTGACTTTCCATCGCAGGAAAAAGCTAGAAGAGTCCATGTCCACAAGCCCGCCTCTACGCAGAGGCCGCATAGCGCGAGTATCAGTCAGGTGCTCCCAGAATATTTTTTCGCCCTTGAGACTATTTTCGGCGGTTTGCCCAATTTCAGAATGTAATATTCGTCCGCAATCCCACGATAACGACAGTGTCGCTGGCCGCGAAGCCGGGGTCGACGACCTGGATATCCGCTGTGATATGGAACGACGGCAGCACCGCGAAGTCGTAATAGATTTCCACACCCTGTTCCGCGCTTTTAAGCCCGATGACACTGGCAACCACGTCGTCCTTGAGATCGACGAGAAAATATCCAATGCCGAATTCATCATTGGGCCGGCCTGGCAGCAGTCCCCGGGCGCCAATGCCGCCCGCGAGGCTCCATTGGACCGGGTTGGTGTCTTCGTCCGCGAACCCGGCCAAAAGGAACACGCCCCAGCCGCGATGGTCGGCCCGGCCATCCTTGAGGTTGATCGGCTTTGAGGTGTCGCCGTCGAACACCTGAATGTATTGAAAGCCGCTATAGATCACGGCCCAGGTCTCGTCTTCGCTCTGCAAGGGCGTACCGCGCACGATATTGGAGAGTTGGCTCTTGTCCAGCTTGGTGTAGTCGCCGTTCCACGAATAGGAAAACGCGACCATCTGGCGACCGGGAAGATCACCGATCCTGTAACGATAGGCAGCCGTGAAAAAGCTGTTCCAGTCGCGCCCAAAATCGCTGAGCCCGTCGGTCAGAGACGATTCGCGTGAATCCATAACCATGGCCGCCACTTCCCAGTTATCCGTCGGACGGCCGAACACCCCGGCGCCAAGCGATGTCACGTAGGGCTGGGTAACCGGCATGACGGGAACTGTGGTGAGGGCAAGGTTCTGAAACTGGGTCTTGCCGACCCGCGGGTTCAACCCGGCGAACTCATTCAGGTTGGCGTTGCTAAAGTTGTCCGTTCGGCCGAACCAGACCCCGAACCTCTTGCTGAGGAACTGTGTGTAATAAAGGTTGGTGAGTGAAAAAACGTCGCGCCCGGCTTCCCCGGAAACCGGTATCAGGGCGTTGAAGCTGGGCGCCATGATAGTGCCGGCCTTGTTGTTGACGGTGCGTCCGGTATCCCATTCCGCCCGTGCGACCAGCAGCCCGCCCCGCATAACACCCATGCGATCAAAGTCGAGCGCCAACCATAAATCGCCGGACTGGCTGAAGGCGGAGGTCTCATCCGTGCCGCCATCGGCGATCGACTGGAATGTCGGTGTCAGCGAGCCCCTGAACCGGATGCCTTTCTGGGCGAGGTCGGTCCGCAACCCGCCCCAGTCTCCTAGCAAATAGCCGCGCTCGGTCAGGGCGCCGCCGAACTTCGCCAGCGGCAGGATACCGCCGTGCATGGACTTGGCGCTGTGGTCCTGGCCCGAGTTGCCGGCCTTCTGCGCGCTCGCCTGACCGGACATTGCCGCCAGAGCGAGAACAGCCAGAACAACAAGAGAACGGACAATCGTGCACCGAATAGTCATCGTTTGCTCCTTCCGGGGTCTCTGATCATTCCTCCATCACATCGGGATTTGCTCTGCTTTACTTCATACCGCTCGCCTTCTTGAACGCGTCGACCCTGTCGCGCTGCGCAGCGTTGGCCGGCATCCATCGAAAAGCCCGCCATATTGCGGCGTGCGGACGGCGTCGGATTCCAGCCAGACTCAAATGTCTAGACGCCGCAAGACCTTTTGATCTCGGCAATCCTCGCATCGATTTTGTCGTTGTATTCGCCCGTGGCAATTTCGAGGTTACCTTTTTCCGTCCCTCTCACGGTGTTCAGGACAAGGCCGATCGGCATGATCGACATAACCCCCTTTGCCACGCGCTCCACGTTGCTCTTCTTTTCATGTTCAAGATGCGCGATGTCTGCCCGTGCGGTGGCGCAATTGACCGAACCCTGCGCGTTGATATTCGTACCGTAGATCGATACCAGCACGGCGCTTATGGCCATGATCCCTATCTTTCTCACATTCTTCTCCTCTGCTTTTCGGTGCCCGCCGCTATGGCTACTTAGGCCATGCCGGTTGGGGCGCCTTTACCTGACATGCGAATTGTCTCCGACCTACTTCATCCCGTGCGTCTTTTTGAAGGCGTCGATCATCGGGCCCTGGGCATCATCCACATTCCACCGCCCGGCCTTGATCGCATCGGTCATCGGGTCGGGCACGGTGCCCCTGGCCGGCGGCTTCGGCGGCCTGTTCGGCCCGGCAACCGCCCAGGCCTTGTCCGGCGAGACCGCCATGCGGACCTTGATGTCGCTCTTGGTGATGTTCCACACCATGTTGTCCTTGGCCATGGAAAGTGGGCCCGAGTAGGTTTGCCGGATACCGTTAAAGATGCCGTACCGCGTGCCTTCCTCGTTGAAGAAGTGATAGGCGATGGCATGCCTGGGCTTGATGGTGCTCATCACCTTGCCGAAAGCCTGTGGCGAGGTATGGATGAACGTGCTGACGCCGAGTGCCGCACGGGGCGACTGGCCATAAAATTCAACCAGCTGGCCGGGTAGCAGGAAGGCCTCGTGAATGGCGACGTCGGCGTTGGTTGCGTATTTGATGAACCATTTGTTGGGAAAGGTGTCGCCGCCGATGACGAGCTTCAGGCCCTTCCATTCCAGCGCGAAGCTGACCGGGCCGTCACCGGCGTGGATTGCCGGCCAGGACCGTATGGTGACGCCGTTTTCCTGATACACCACCGCATTTTCAGCCTTGTAATCGAACTCCTTAACATGGATTTTTCCGGGTGCCGGGCTGAGAAAGAAATTCCGCGTCGCCGCATCCCAGTTATAGGCTTTGAGAAAGTGTTCGATCGCATAGGTGGTACCCATGTCACGGGTCGCACCGCTCGGTCCCCAAATCTTCAGCGGGCCGGTTCGGCCTGCGGTCCAGCCGCCTGCCCACAAGCTTAACAGATCCCCCCAGTGATCGGTGTGCAGGTGAGACAGAAACACCTTGTCGAGGAAATCGTACGGGATCATCAGCGCGGCGACGTTGACCATCGACCCGGTGCCGATGTCGAACAGGAACTTGTCGCCGTTGCCAAGTTCTACGAGCCAGCAGGTCGCCGCCTGGTTGCGCCTGGCGGCCGGCAGGCCCGTGCCGCACGCGAACAGCCGGATCTCATCAGATTTCAGCTCCTCGGTGCCTGGATAGTAGACATAGCGGTCGGGCGCAGCGCCAGTCTTCGATTTCACGACTCCACCGGCGGCCTGGGCGCCCGACACTACGGATTGCGCAACCCGGTCGCCCGTGAAATGCAAACCAATTGCCAGAACGCTCGCGCCGAGCATCAATGCAACAGGCACTCTCCAAATCGTTTTCATTGCTGAATCCTTCCTGGTTCCTTGGTTCTTCACTTCGTGTGCCAATTTCAACGGCCCGTGCATTGGGTGCCAATAGACGCTCCCTATTTCGACGATGAAGCCGTCATGTCCGTCCGACACGCGCCGGATGACGTCGACTTGGAGCGGATTGGCAATTGCTATCAACGCCGCTCAATCCATGAAATTGATCCGTCGATCCACCCTCTCGGTGATGGTGTTGCCCATTTCCGTCACTTTCCGCCGAGTGAGAGGGGTCACCGTGCCCCGGACCCAAACATCGAACCTATCGTTGAAGCCGGGATCGCGGTAATTGGCCCTCATGTACCTGAAATAGCGGTGGGCCTGTGAGGTCCAGGCGCCGTAATCGAGCGGGAACGGGATCATGTACGATCCATTGGCCGCCTTGACGACGACGAAGCCGCCGACGGGCGTGATATCGGTGATCGGCGAGACGTGCTCGTGATAACCGCGCATCATCTCGGCCATGTCCTGGAAGAAGTTGGCCGCCACCTCGTCAGACGCCGACATGACGTATTTCAGGAACGCGCCCTGGCCGCGCGCGCCCTTCATGTCGTAGAGCGAACCGACGATGATGGTGTCGTGTCGCGGCGTGAAGTGGGGATGGTCCAGAAACTTCTCGCTCAAACTCTCGGGCACGCCCATTTCGGCGAGCTTTTTTTTGTTGATGATCCGCAGGCGCGACGGCGGCTCCTGCTTGAGGGCATTATTGAGTTGGTTGGCGAGACGCATATCCTTAAGGACCAGGATCGCGGTCGCGCTCGCGGCCGCTCCCACCGCCGACACGCTCAACCCGGCTATGGCGGCGTACCATCCAACCCGATTGAGTTCCTTCTGCAGCACCTTGTTCGAGGAATAGACGTCGATGCCGTAGTCATGCGCGAAATCGCGCTTCCACGATGAAACGAACAGCAGCTGCTTGATCCCGCTGTCCTCGCTGGGATCGTGCTCCATCGTAATGGCTTCGGCGATATTTGCGAAGATATGGAAAACTCCCTTCGGGATGCCGCTGATCGTATCGACGGGGTGTTGGATCAGCCCCTTTGCCAAATTGATGGGCGCCTTCGCCGATTCCGCGAGCGATCTGACGAAGGCATCGCTGTTGCTGATCTTGCGCAACGCCGCGATCGCATGGATTTCCTTGATCAGCTGTCTGAGCGCGCCGTCGCCGGTGACCTCGAAGACGCCGAAATCGGAATCGACCGTCCAATGGTGCAAATAGCCATAAGTGACGACCTTCTCCCGAACCTTGAAGTGCGGTCCCGCGAGCATGTGTTTCGGCAGGATCTGTGAAGCCTGACGGACCCCGGGATACTCGAACCCGTCCGCCCAGGCCGGCCAGGCGACCGCCATCAGAAGTGCGGCGGTTAACAGGATCCCCCGGCTTTCTGCAAATAGGTGACGCCAGTTAATGGCTTCGGCTTGCTCGCAGTACATGTGCATTTTTCCATTACAGTAAATTCTCAGCCCGAGGGTGGACGATCCGACTTGAGCGCGAAAATTTCGTCAGATGTTGTCGAGGACGGCCTTCCTTCTTGCCTGGTATTCCTGCTTGGTAATGATGCCCTTGGCCGCGAGATCCTCGAGTTTCTTGATCCTTTGCTCGACCGACTCGTGCGGTGGCGCGCTCGGCACGGGCGCCGCATATCCCTGAGGCGCCGGTTGCTGATACGATTGCTGCTGAGGTTTGTAGGCTTGATACATTTCCGCCTGGGTTCTTTGTTGGTCGCGTCGGACAAATCCGCCCACTACGTGGCCAACCACCAAGCCCCCGATAAATGCACCACCACGCGCTCTCGCCGGCGCGCTCTCATAGGCCATGCCGGCGGCGGCAATCAGACCGATGGCAAGAAACTTGACTTGCCGGGCAAAAAATTTGTTCATCGGTTTCATCGCATTCCCTTTCGTTGAATGGCTCACAGGGCAATTCCCGTTTGTAAAAACGAACCATCAAACGCGTACCCGGATTGAACCCACGTTCTGGAACGACACCCGATCATCGCTCGCACCGAAACAGCGTCTCCTTCTTGATCTGGGTCCCGATCAGACCGAAGGCCTCGAACGAGTTGGGTTGCTGGTTGAAGACCAACACTTTCACCATGAAATAATCGAAGTATCCCTTGAAGTTCTTCAGCCGCTTGTCGAAATGCTCGGGCGAAGTCACCAAGTGAAGGATCAGCACATCTTCCGAGCTCCGCCAGAATCCGGTCGAATCGGGCACACCGAACCTGCTGGATCCGAACGTGCCGTTGGCACGGAACGTCAGGTGCTCGGATTCCTTCAGGCCGCAATTCTTCTCGCTGGCGATGGCCCAGACCCCGTCCAGATATTTCGCGGTAACCTGGGCGACGGCCCCACTCGCCATGAAAACCGACATGAGAATGGGCACCTGCAAACAACGTATTATCTTTCGCTTCATCGTCTCCTTCTCCAGATTTCAGCGCGTAACCGCCTTCAGCGCGAAGATTCCGTCAAATGTTGTCCAGGAGCGCCTTTCGTCGCCGACGCTTGCGAGCTTAGCATCGGGACGGCCCGGGAAGAACTGTCAAACCTGACAGGTCTGCCGAATAAATTTACTAGGCCCCTTGATTTTCTGCGCCGCTTGCCGCTCTCGACTGGGCGGCTCGATGTCCGGTGCTGGGGGTGAAGCGGAACTCGATCAGGCCTCTCCGGTACAGCCGGAGCGAGACAAAAGCGGGGCTTTGTCATGTATGGACGCCCCCGGTGTTGCAAGGGGAAAAGTGATTTGAAGCGGCGGTAGAGCTTGCAGTCATGTATCCGGCCTGTTCGCTGCGGTACGCTGACCGCTGGCCCTGATGGAATCCGGAAGATCGACGCCCAGTCAGGCTAACGAGCTTGATGCTCGGATAACACCTCGGGTTTGGTCGATCTCGGGTGGAACCCTGTTTCGCCATCAAATCGTTG
>SMVA01206536.1_pt1 | contig 11054 bp, 10 predicted proteins | sample 2456451 | NCBI WGS metagenome assembly SMVA01 (sample SAMN11095933, study PRJNA526329) | marine sediment metagenome | biome: Marine sediment; feature: Surficial sediment; material: Deep marine sediment; isolation source: Hadal surficial sediment | place: Pacific Ocean | collected 2014-05 | depth...
ACCGGCGCGGCGCCGCTCGATATCGCGCTCGACGATCTGCCCGGCGACGCGGTGGTCACCGACATCGTCTACGCGCCGCTGGAAACGCCCTTGCTGGCGGCGGCGGGCGCGCGCGGCAATACGTGCGTGGACGGGCTCGGCATGTTGCTGCACCAGGCGCGCCCCGGCTTCGCCGCCTGGTTCGGCATCGAGCCGGACGTCACGGAAGCCTTGCGCGCCTTCGTGCTGAAGGACCTGGCGTGATACCGGCCCCATCCGAATCGCCCGGACGTTGGTCATTGGACCGGCCGCCTGACGGCTGCTGCTCATCCTTCGACAAGCTCAGGATGAGGAGGATTGCGGTACTAATTATAAGACCTCATGCCGAGCAGCGCCGAAGGCGCGTGTCGAAGCATCCTGGGGAATGAAGCGATCGGCGGGAATTCGCATGAGCGCACGCCCCACTGTCCTGTGCCTCACCGGCTCCATCGCCATGGGCAAGAGCACCGCGGCCGCCGCCTTCCGCCGCCTCGGCGTGCCCGTGTTCGACGCTGACGCCGAGGTACACCGCCTGCTGGCGCGCGGCGGCGCGGCGGTGGCGCGTGTCGCCGAGGCCTTTCCCGGAATTCTCAAGGACGGCGCCATCGACCGCCGTGCCCTGGGCGCGCGGGTATTCGGCGACGCCGCCGCCTTGCGCCGCCTCGAGGCAATCCTGCATCCCATGGTCGGGGTGGCCCGCCAGCGTTTCCTGCGCCGCGCCGCCGCGCGCCGCGTCCCGCTGGTCGTCCTCGACATCCCGCTGTTGTTCGAGGGCGGCGGCGAACGCCACTGCGGCCATGTCGCGGTGGTCAGCGCGCCGGCCTTCGTGCAGCGCGCCCGCGCCCTGGCCCGCGACGGCATGAGCGAACAGAAATTCGCCGCCATCCTGGTCCAACAGACGCCCGACGCGGAAAAACGCGCCCGCGCCGATTTTGTCATCCCCACGGGCTTGGGCAAGCGCCAAAGCCTGTCCGCGATCCGCCGCCTGCTGGCCCGCCTCAGCCGCCGAGCGGCCGGAACCAGGCCGGCAGGAGGATGATGTCGTTGTTGGTCAGGCCGGCGTCCTTGAGGGTGTCGATCTGGGCGATCACTTCCTCCGTGCGCAGGTCGACCACCGTGATCGCGCCGTCGTTCATGCCCGGAAAATTGATCAGTCCGTTCTGCACGAAGGCGTAGCGCTCGTCCGCGGTGATGGCGAAATGATGCGCGCCGGGCGCCGTGGTCAGGGTCTTGACCAGGACCGGTTCCAGCACGCCGGCCGAAGTGTCGAAGATGTGGAAGCTGCCCGGCTGCGACGTGGCCAGATACATGCGGTCGCGCGCGGCGTTGAAATCCATCGCGATGGGAAACGCGTGCTCCGCCTCGCCGAATTCGAACACTTGCCGGACCTCGAAATCTTCTTTCTCCGGGTCCCACAGGGCGGCCCAGACACTGCGCGCCGCAAAGTTGCTAATGAAGGCCACCGGCGGGTCGAGCCCCGGCGGGAAGATAATGAAAGCGGGTCCGACTTTCGCTGGCGAGGGTTGGTTGGAAACCCTGTAGGTTCCCGTCGGTTTCATGGTGGCGAGGTCGATCGCTGTGATGGTGTCCCCGATGAACGAGAAATCGGGCGAGTTGGAACTGGTCACCAGCAAGCGGCCGATGCCGTCATGCACGGCGATGCCGTGGGGATGGGGTTCGGGCAGATCGATGGTCGTGATTGGGCGGTCGGTGATCGCATCGCCGACCAGCACGTTGTGCGATCCCAGGCAGGCGACGTAAAAACGCGCGCCGTCGGCCGAGAACGCCATGTTCTCACTGATCTGGCATTCCGGCACCGAGATCGCCTTGAGCCTGTAGGGAACCCGCGTGATGTCGAGCACATGCAGCACCGCGTCGCCGAGCGCGGTGATGTAAATCTTGGTCCGCTCGTTGTTGTAATACATGTGGTGGCTGACCAGGGTCGGCGGCAGCGGGAAGTCGGCCAGCCATTTACCGAACGTGTCCGATTCCGGATCCACGTCGATCATCGCGATGCCTTCGCGGCGGGCCGCCGGGCCGCCCTGCACCCGCAGGCTCCGGATCGATTCCTCGGCCTTGGTTTCGTAAAGCACCAGGGCGAGGATTTCCGCCTTCGCGGGCGCCGGCCACGCCGCCGCCACCAGCCCGAGTAGAAGCGCCGCCACGGTTTTCATCGTCCCCTCCCCCATTGCCAACGCAGGCACGGGATCATGGCACCGATGGCGCCGCCGCGCAGCATGTTTCGGCTTGCGGGCGGACCCGGCCTTGCGGACAATGGCGTTGGGACAGAGGAGAATCATTTGCGCGAAATCGTTCTCGATACGGAGACCACGGGACTCGATCCCGCCACCGGCGACCGGGTCATCGAGGTCGGCTGCCTGGAGCTGGTCAACCACATCGCCACCGGCCGCACCTTCCAGCGCTACATCGATCCTGAGCGCGAGGTCCCGGACGAGGCCGCCGCCATACACGGCCTGACCACGGAAAAACTGGCCGGCAAACCGTTGTTCGCCGCGATCGCGCCCGATTTTCTCGACTTCATCGCGGATTCGCCGCTGGTCATCCACAACGCCGCCTTCGACATCGGCTTTCTCAACGCCGAGTTCGCGCGCATGGGCGCGCCGCCGCTTGACCGCTCGCGCGCCATCGACACCCTGGCCATCGCGCGGCGCAAGTTCCCCGGCGCGCCGGCCAGCCTGGACGCCCTGTGCAAGCGCTTCGGCGTCGACAATTCGGCGCGCGAGTTGCACGGCGCGCTGCTCGACGTGGAGCTGCTGGCCGAGGTCTACGTGGAACTGATCGGTGGCCGCCAGCCGGGCTTGAGCCTGGCCTCGGCGGCCGCGCCCGACGCTAACGCGGCGCGCACCGAGCGCCCCCACCGCGCCCCGCGCCCCCACGCCCCCAGCGAAGCGGAACAAGCCGCGCATACCGCCTTCCTCGCCAAGCTCAAGGACCCCATCTGGTCGCGTTGATGGGGGACGACTTGAGCGCGCCGCATAGTTCGCAAAAGTGTTACGCTAGCGCCGTGGGGTGATCCACCATGACGATCAAGATCGCGGGGAACTGGAAAAGCGGTCTGGCGTTTGATGTCCACACGCTGTCCAGCACCTATATCGGACCGAATGAATTTGGCCACGATCAATGGGAAAACGTTCGAAGCGAAATGGGCGAACTGGTCTACAAGCTCAAATACCGGAACGACAGGTCAGCCCTGGAGCCGATCATAGCCTTGCTCGACAAGATCAAGGGCATCGAACAGTTCGATTACATCATTCCCATACCCCCCGACACACCGGAACCGGGCGTTCCAACCCGTTACCGAGATCGCGCGCGCCATCGGTCGCCGGCGCGGCGTCGAAGTTCGCGCCGATTTCTTGAAGAAAAGGGACGGCGGCGAACAGCTTAAAAATGTTCATGACCCGGAGGAACGGGAAAAGCTATTGAGAGCGTCGCTTCACATCGACGATGATCGTTCCATGGCGGAACGCGATGTGCTGTTGGTCGATGACCTATATCGATCCGGCGCGACGTTGTCCGTGGCGACCGGCCTCCTATATGACGAGGCCAAGGCAAAGACGGTTTGCGTCCTCACGATGACGAAAACCCGGAGCAAACGATGACGACCACTATTTTCGTGTCGGGATCGCGCGGGATCGGTCGGCTAAACGGCATGATCCGGAAGCGCATCGAACGAATGATGGATCAGGGTTTTCATATCGTCGTTGGCGACGCCAATGGTGCCGACAAGGCCTTTCAAGGTTATCTGGCTGAAGCCCAGTACGACAATGTCGAGGTGTTTTGCTCCGGGCGCGCGTGCCGCAATAACATTGGCAAGTGGACCGCAAAAAATATCGACGTCGACCCCAAACTCAAGGGGCGCGATTTTTATACCGTAAAAGACAGGGCCATGGCTCTTGAGGCGGATTACGGCTTCGTCTTATGGGACGGCAAAAGCACCGGCTCCATCAACAACATCGTGGAGCTTTTGAAGGGCCGGAGACCGGTTGTCGTCTATTTTGCGCCGAACAGGGATTTTTACGATCTTAATCGCATGAACGACGTGCGTGCGTTGCTTGAGCGCTGCGGCCAAAGCGACTACCGCAATATCATGAAGAGAACGCGATTAGACCCCCAGTTCGCGGATATCGCCGAATCATCCCAGGAGTCCTTCGGCTTATAAGTCCCTGCCCTAATCACCGCGCGGTGTTCCTTGGCGGCGGCGGCGCCGCCGGCCCGCAAGACACGCGGCTCATTGGGCCGCCGCCCCGAATTCACCGACCGCCCGCCAATAGGCTTCCATGGCGCGCAGGTGCGCGTCCAGGGTGGTTTCTTGAATGCGGACGTGGTGCATGCGGCCGAACACGTTGTTGAGCGTCACGTGGGTGACGCCGGCCCGCGCCCAAGCCTCGGCGGCGCGTTTCCAATCGTCGGGGCCGCCTTCCGCCGTCGACACCCAGACCTCGATGCCGACGTCGGCCGGATCGCGCCCGGCTTCCTCCACGAAGCGCTTGAGCTTGGCGAATTCCGCGTCGGCGGCCTCGCCTTGCGGATAGGCCAGCATGATCCAGCCATCGCCCCACTTGGCGATCCGCTTCAGGGTCACATCCTGGTGGCCGCCGAACCACAGCGGTATCGAGCGCGCGAGTGGCAATGGATTGATGCCGGCGTCGTCGATATCGTGCCAACGGCCCTTGAAGGTGACGTGCGGCTCGGCCCACAGCGCGCGCATCGCCTCGACCTGCTCCTCCGAGCGCCGGCCGCGGTTCGAGAAATCCTCGCCCAGGGCGACATATTCCACCGGGTTCCAGCCGACCCCGATGCCGAAGCGGAAGCGCCCGCCGGACAGCACGTCGAGGCTCGCGGCCTGCTTGGCCACAAGCGCGGTTTGGCGTTGCGGCAGGATCAACACTTGCGTCGAGAAGCCGATGCGCGAGGTGCAGCCGGCGAGAAAGCCGAACAACACGAACGGGTCATGGAACAGATCGGCGGAGGTATTGCGGGCCGCGTCCCAATCGGGCCGGCTATCGGCGTTGACGCCAAGCACGTGATCCGGCGCGGCAAGATGATCATAGCCAAGATCTTCCGCCATTCGCGCGAAGCGGCGCGCGGTCTCGGGCGCCCCGCCCACGTCGATCAGCGGCAGCGTCACGCCGATCTTCAATCCGTCGTTTCCGGCCATGATACGCCTCCCATCCCTAGAGCAGATCGTGGTTGATGGGAATCGCCATGGGCGATCCCATCGACCGCGTGACTCTGCTCACCTCTATAAGCTAGACCGGATTCACAGGATTGATCGAACCCCAAAAGTGGGTTCGATCGATCCTGACCCGGTCTAGATCGCCGGTCGGTTGCCGCGCCACGGCGTGGTGGCGGCCTCGAACGCGGCGGCGGCGCGGAACACACTGAGATCGTCATACGGCTTGCCGACGATCTGCAGCCCGGTCGGCACGCCATATGACGAGAAACCGCTCGGCACGCTCATCACCGGGCATTGGCTGACCAGGTTGAAGCCGTGGGTCAGCACCCAGCCGACATAGGCTTGCACGCGGACCCCGTTGATCCGGTAGTCCGGGTCGGCGTCGTCGTGGTCGGCCTTGACCGCCGGCACGGCGAGGGTGGGACAGATCATCACGTCGTGCGATTTCAGGATCGGCTGAAGCTGCCGCCACATCCAGCCGCGGAAGGTGTTGCAGCCGTACAGACGCGCCGCGCTGTGGCCGAGACCCTTCTCCAGCAGAGTCACCACATAGGGGTCCATGTCGTATTGCCAGCGCGGCAGGAAGTCGCCCGCGACCGCGGCGAAAAGGCCCTCCCACCAGGTCATCCAGCAGTCGAGCACGCCCCAATTCCAGCCCAGATCGACTTCCTCGACGTCGCAGCCGAGGTCGCGGAAATGTTGCACCGCGCGCAGCGTGTTGTCGCGCACCTCGGGGTCGATCTCGACATAGCCGAGGTCCATGGTGAACGCGATCTTCCAGCCGCGGATGTCTTCATACGTGGCCGGCAGGCGGATCTTGTTGGGCAGGGAGCAGATATCCTCCGGGTGCGGGCCCGACATGACGTTCTGCATCAAGGCGGCGTCGGCGACACTGCGGACCATGGGCCCATAGTGCAGGATCGATTCGAGCGGATGGTCGCGGTCGAGAGGGTTGCGGCCGAACGGCGCCTTGTAGCCGAAGATACCGCAAGCCGAGGACGGGATGCGGATCGAGCCGCCGCCGTCGGTGCCGTCGGCGAGCGTGGTCATGCCGCCCGCCACCGCCGCGCTGGCCCCGCCGGAGGAGCCGCCGGAGGTATAGTCGAGGTTCCACGGATTGCGCGTGATGCCCCACAGCGGGCTATGGGTCGCGCCCGAATAGGCGAACTCGGGCGAGGTCGTGCGGATGTGCATGATGGCGCCGGCGCGCAGCAGACGATGCACGGTCGGCGCCGTGTAGTCGGGCCGGAAATCCTCGAAGATCTTGGAGCCGAAGGTGGTGATCTCGCCCTTGACCGGGTGGAAATCCTTGATCGCGACCGGCACGCCCTCGAGCGCGCGAAGCCGCCCGTCGGCGCGCCCATACTTGGCCTCGGCCGTCCTGGCCTGCTCGCGCGCGCGATCGAAGAAGTCGTATGTGATGGCGTTGAGCTTGGGGTTGATCGCTTCGCAGCGCGCGATCGTCGCATCCATCAGCTCGACGGGCGAGAGCGTCCTCGCCTTGAACCGCGCGATCGCCTCGCTTGCGCTCAGGTAACAGAGATCGAGATCAGCGGACGCCATGGAATCCTCCCTCTGTGTTCTTTATTTCGGGCGGGCGCCGGGTCCCGGAACGGATCGAACGCCACCCGCCCACAGTCTAATTCGGTTTCGCTTTGTCGCGCCACCCGGATTCGGGCCCGTCACCCGCGCGGTCTCGTCGGCCCCGTACCTTTCATCGTGATCCGAGACGAGCTCGGTCAGGCTGCTTGGATCGGCCGCGGTTCAGTCCGGGCGCAGGGCGGTGGCGAGGGTGTCCACCACGCGCGCCACGTCATCGTCGGCCATGGCCGGGAACAGGGGCAGGGTGAGCGCGCGGCGGTAATAGGCCAGGGCGCCGGGCAGGTCCGGGCCGTCGTCGCGCCGGTAATAGGGCTGCAGGTGGAGCGGCAGGTAGTGGACCATGGTGGCGATGCCGGCGTCGCGCAGGCGCGCCATCACCGCCGCGCGCTCGATGCCGGCCGCGTCGAAATCGATCAGCGCGACGTAGAGGTGCCAGGCGGGGTCGCTGTCGGCCGCGCGTCCTAGCGGGCGGACCCGCGGCGCCAGCGGCGCCAGGGCTTCGTCATAAAGCGTGACAAGGCGCGCGCGCCGCGCCACCCGGCCGTCCAGCTTGGCGAGTTGGCTCAGCCCCAGCGCGCAATGCAGGTCGCTGGCGCGGTAGTTGAAGCCGGGCGCGGCCATTTCGTAGTACCAGGGATTGGCGTCGCCGGCCGCGTCGAAGGCCAGCTCCGCGTTCTCGAAGGTCGCGGGGTCGCGGCTCATGCCGTGGTTGCGAAAGCGGCGCAAGCGTTCGGCCAGGGCGTCGTCGTCGGTGGTCACCGCGCCGCCCTCGCCCATGCAGATGGTCTTGACCGGGTGGAACGAGAACACGCACGCCGCGCCGTGCCGGCCGTTGCCCACCGCCAGCGTCTTGTCGCCGTCGCGCCACCCCGCGCCGATGGCGTGGGCGGCGTCAAAAATCACCGCCGCGCCGTGCCGCGCCGCCACGGACAGGGTGCCCGGGATATCCACGCATTGGCCGTTGAGATGGACGGGCAGGACCGCGCGCACCGGCCCGCCGGCGCGCTCCAACGCCGCTTCCAGGTCGTTGGGTCGCATCAGGCCGGTGTCCGGGTCGACATCGGCGAACACCACCTCGGCGCCGGCGTGGCGGACGGCGTTGGCGGTGGCCAGGAAGGTCAGGCTGGGCACCACCGCGCGATCGCCCGGCCCCAGCCCGACGGCCACGGCGGCGAGATGCAGGCCGGCGGTGCCGCTTGAGCAGCTCACCGCGTGCGCCGCGCCGACCTTTTCCGCCAGCGCGTCCTCGAACGCCGCCACCTTGGGGCCCGAGGTCAGCCAGTCGCTTTTGAGCGCCTCGACCACGGCGGCGATGTCGTCGTCGTCGATCTGCTGGCGCCCATAAGGCAGCACCGGCGGCGTGCTCACGACCGTTTATTTGGCGGCGACACGGCGCAGCCCCCACTTGATCGTGGCGCCGTCGGCGCCGGTCACGCCGGAAACGACGATCTGCTCGGTGCGCCGGTGCTGGCCGCCATCGCCGAAATAGACGCTGGGCCGCAACGCCAAGTCGCCGCCGCTGGCGCGGAAATGCCACCCCGCCCCGCCCGGCATGCGCAGCAGCACCGCCTTGCCATTGTGCACGACCGAGGCGCGCACCGTGGGGTGGAGGTGGAAACGCGCCGCGAAGGGCGGCATGTCCCGGTCGCGCCCGGCGTCCGGCGGCGTCCATTCCAGATTGTCCTCGCCGCGCAAGTCCTCGCCGTCGCCACGCAGGTACAACCGGCGCCGGTGGACCAGGCCGAAAATCGGAAGATAGCCGTCGTGGCTGAGTTCCAGCCAGATCGTGCCGTCCTGCTCCATGCGCGTGCAGGTGACATCGCGCGGGCGCCGTCCCAGGCCGTTGGCGGCGAACTCGGTGGCGTTGGTATCGTCGACGCAAAGCGTCGAATGGGCGGCGGTACTGCGCAGGGCGGCCGCCCATTCGGCGCCGCGTCCGCGATGGGGCCCGCAATTCACGATGAGGCGTTCCTTGGCGATGCTGAACTCGAAGCTCAGCGTGCCGGCATGGGTGTTTTCCGCCAGCGCCGCCGGCGCGCCGGAATCGACCAGCACCAGCGCGCGGCGCGCCTGAAGACGCTGAAAGCCGGTATGGGGCGCGTTGGTCAGCGCCGTGCCCTTGGCTTCCGACACGGTCAGCGCGGCATCGATGCGCCACGGCTCGCCCTCGCCGCTATTGTTGAAGCAGGCCAGGCCGCCGTCGCCGTGGCGCAGGCCGCGCAGCATCGGCGCCATGCGGTCCAGCGCCGCGACCAGTTGTTGCGGCGGCGCAAGGTTGGCGGCCAGGAACAGGCCGCGCAGGTCGGCCAGGTCGGCCAGCACCTGGTGCACCAGCCACGGCGCGCGCTCCACGTGGCCGCCGTCGCCCAGCACCTGCGCCGCGATCTCGCGCACCAGCAACCGCTCCGCCTGGGCCAGCCGGCGGGGCCCCTGGTCGAGGCAGATCACGCCGTAGAGCAGGCCCCGGATCGCCGCCAGACGGCGCGCGCCCACCACCTCGCGTCCGACCACGCGGCTCAGGTGGCGCGTCTGGCGCGCCAGGCTGTCGAGGAAATCCTTGCGAAAACGCGACTCCGCGCCGTTCAACAAAAAGCCGGCCGCGACCGCCCAGGCGGCGACGCGCCGGCCCAAAACATCCGCGCGCCAAGCCAGCGGGTGCCAGGCCGCGAACTGGCGCCGCCAATCCTCGACCAGGGCGCGGGCGTGGCGCCGGGCCGCGTCGCCGCCACTGGCCTTGAAGTCGCGCAGCCATTCGAAGCCGTGCAAATCCTCGATCCAGGCGTCGGAGACATCGACCGGCAGCCACACCGGGCGGCCCGGCGCGTTGATCTCGTGGCCGGCGAAACGGAAGCGGCCCTGGAACAGCGCGTCGCCGTTGGCGGCGTCGCCGGGCCACGGGTCGGGCGGCTCGACACTGAGCGCGTCCGGCGCGCGGCCGTTCAGGCTGATCCGGTACAGTGGGTTGCGGTAGAACGCCAGGCGCAGGCCCGCGCCCAGCGCGCGCGGCGCCGACGAGAGCGCCGGCCGGGCGAAGTCGAGCAACAGGTCGTCAGTGCTGCCGTGGGCCATCGTCGCCGTGGTCCCCATGGCCGCGCAGGCGTCTGATATTGTCCGCGTAAGCGGTGGCCCCGCCGGTGAAAGTCGCGGTGCCGGCGACCAGCAGATCGGCGCCGGCGGCGATGGCGCGCGGCGCGGTGTCGAAATTGATGCCGCCATCGACTTCCAGATCGATGGTCCGCCCGCTGGCGTCGATCAGGGCGCGCAGTCGCGCGATCTTGTCGAACTGGCTTTCGATGAAGCTCTGGCCGCCGAAGCCGGGATTGACCGACATCACCAGGATCAGATCGACATCGTCGATCACCGCCACGGCGGCCTCGGCCGGGGTCGCCGGATTCAGCGCGACGCCGGCTTTCTTGCCGCCGGCCTTGATCCGCTGAATGGTGCGGTGCAGGTGCGGCCCGGCTTCCGGGTGGACGATGATCAGATCGGCGCCGGCCGCGGCGAAGGCGGCGGCGAACTCGTCCACCGGCGCCACCATCAGATGCGCCTCGAAGGGCAAGTCGCTATGGGAGCGCAGGGCGCGCACGATGTCGGGGCCGATGGTGAGGTTGGGAACGAAATGGCCGTCCATCACGTCGATATGGATGGCGTCGGCGCCGGCCGCGGTCACGGCGCGCACTTCTTCACCGAGGCGCGCGAAATCGGCGGCCAGTATGGAGGGGGCGATTCGCACCGGCTGCTGCATGTAAGTTCAAGTAGCAGTTAAAGGATTCAGCTTCAAGCGCGCCGCGAAAAAGCCGTCCATGCCGCCGCGATCGTCCCAGTGGCGGGGCAAGGTCCGAAGATCGCCGTCCGCGGATATCAACTCGCCCGCGCCGCCCAGTTCCGACGCCAAGATAGGCACGCGGTGGATGTCGGCGCGCCGCGCGAGCGCCGCCGCGATGCGGTCCGGGCCTTCCTCGGGCTGCAAGGAACAGGCGGCGTAGACCAGCACGCCGCCGGGCGCCAGCATGTCCAGCGCCGCGTCCAGCAAGCGGTCCTGCAACGCCGCCAGGCGCGCCACGTCGCCCGCGCTCTTGAGACGCGCCACGTCGGGATGGCGGCGAATGGTGCCGGTGGCGCTGCACGGCGCGTCCAGTAAAACAAAGTCGGCCGGCGTGTCGGGCCGCCAGTCGCAGGCGTCGGCGGCGACCACGCGGGCGTCAAGTTTGAGACGGCGAAGGTTTTCGCGAAGTCG
>SMVA01437168.1_pt1 | contig 11048 bp, 9 predicted proteins | sample 2456451 | NCBI WGS metagenome assembly SMVA01 (sample SAMN11095933, study PRJNA526329) | marine sediment metagenome | biome: Marine sediment; feature: Surficial sediment; material: Deep marine sediment; isolation source: Hadal surficial sediment | place: Pacific Ocean | collected 2014-05 | depth 0-1...
AATGTTGCAATAATTCCGGCAAACCCGGCAAACGCGACACTTACTTCTATGCCGACTAATAGCAGATCAGTAGTTTCCATTGTAAATCCCCTTATTTCAGCAACACTTGGATAGACCGATTTATAGAGAAATTCATCGAGGGCAAAATGGCTTCTTAGGGTCGACTCTAGACTGCCAGTAATTGCCGTATTTGAGATAAGTAAAGGGCAAGTTGAATCGCTACTATTTCTCTAGACACTTACCAGTCTATTCGGCCTTTTTTTATCATATTTGAATTGTTGGGAATTTCCGACCCCCACTTTTCCCTTTGCCCAGCTGTAAAAGTACTAATCCTTTTATCTGACCGTTCTTATTTAAATTCGTATCAGTGAAAAGACATTGCAGTGAAACTGCTTTATGCTGCCCATACTCCCTAGATTCAGGAAAACCTCATGAAAACAGATTATTCGAGCTTCTTTGTACTCTGTATCGCCCTGTGTGCCCTACCTTTCACTGCATTACAGGCAGATGCCTATGACGACCTAATTAGTGCCGCCGTGGGCAATCCGGCAAGACTGGAAGCGAATAGCAACCGCGATGAGCTGCGCAAACCAGCCGACGTGATTAAATTTATGGGTGTTAAACCTGGCATGACGGTTTTGGACTTGATGGCAACCGGGGGATACTATACCGAAATACTTGCCGGGGTAGTGGGTGAAAGCGGAAGAGTAATTTCACATGAATTTGCCGCTGAGGGAATGGACCCGGATTACGCCTTTGCTGCCCACATTCGGAGTTCTAGACACCTGGACAATGTAGTTCCTATCTATGCCGATCTCAAAGACCTTGATATGAAAGAAAATTCAGTGGATCAAATTTTCCTGATTCAAAATTTTCATGATCTCTATTTTGATCGATATGACACTGACCCCGATGCCACACTGGCAGTGTTCCGTAAGGCTCTAAAGCCTGGGGGCACGCTAGCCGTTATCGATCATGTTGCTGAGGATTCGGCTCCGAGCTCAACGGGTAATAGCTTACATCGCATCTCACCGGTGTTAACGAAAAGAGTTTTGCAAGAAGCAGGTTTTGTCTTCGAAGCTGAGAGCGATATTCTGCTTAATGACACCGATGACATTAGCCGGAGTGTATTTGCTCCTGATATCCGTGGCAAAACCAGCCGTTTTATTCATCGTTACACAAGTCCATAAGGTAGATAACCGATAAGTTCGGTTTACTGTAAGTGACGGTTATAAAATATCAATTCGTTTCTCTATAAACATCGGGTGCAATATGCCACTCAAGATTATTGGGTGGAGTGACAGAAAGTTCCTCTGGTTTCTCCATTGCCCGGAGTTGCGGAGTAAAGTCATAAGTCACCACAGAGGGTCGCGTTGTTCCACCTCTATTTACGTACTCCCATACAATCGTCTTATCTGGTTTTACTTGAAATAAGCGACCAGTGTTATCTTCAGAGATAAAGGTATTACCGTTCGGCAGTCTTTTTTGCGTCCCCATGGTCTTACTAAAAAACTTTATATTTGAGTAGCCTTCTGTTTCATATACCCATTCAACTTCCTGCGTAAACGGATTTAGTTCCACAATATATGTTTGACCCGTGTGCACTCTATTGGTGGTGAAGAGGCCATTATCAAATAGGATTATATTACCTGCACCCGGTAATCCCTTCTCTATCATCTCAGGTTCATGGGAGTGTGACATTCCGCCATTATAATGATGCGTACCCTCCCAAACGATTTCCTTGGTTTCTTTATCAATAATATACATTGCATCAATGTTTCTAGCATTGAGAAGAATATTGCCCGGCCTGAATCTTGTATCGCCCCCGTCATACCACTTATTTTCCGGCAACGGAGCCATGGAATTCACATGAAGCCAATCACCTGGAGGTGTAGCAGGTGACCATCGGTTTAAGTCAAGGTGATTATACGCGTGCCACTCCCAAACGATTTCACCATCAGCATTCACCTCGTATAAATCAGCACTCAGTTGTTCTTCTTCAGTTCCACGCCTTCGTTCATCCCACCATTGAGTGGCTTCCTGGTCTTGGACCTGTTGTTGGAAGTCAGCAGGTATAGGCTCGTGAGCAAGCAGTAGCTTATGTCCATTTGGTAGCACACGCATATCGTTTACTGAGCCTATTCCCTCATGAGTCCAGACAATATTTCCATCCCAGTCGTATTCGACTATTCGACTATTCGGCGATTAGGCCCAACGGTAACCAGGTTTCCGTTGGGCAACAGACGACTACGCTTGTTAAAATAGGGTTCGACTTTCCATGAATGTACAAGATTCCCATTCATATCTATCAGCCGTACATCGTCTGGCACTCTACCTCGTGCTCTAGTGGCCGCTTCGGGATGATTGCCAAGCGTCGTATGATCTGAGACTAGAATATAGCTGCCAAATGCCTCATCGGGCTTATATATTGTCGTACCGGTAGGAAATATTGTTGGGGCTGCATAGGCCATGAAAGTAAATAGGTACGAAACAACTAAACTGACGGCTGTTCGAGTAAAATATTTTGTCATTTTGGTTTATTCCTCTTAGTGGGACTACAGACGATCGCGGTAAACCTGAAACATTTGCACCATTCTAAAAAAATGTAGTGAATAAAATTGTAATTCAAGTGCAATACTTCTTTGGTTTCAGCTCTTGGCCCAGGCTATGTGAAAACTTTGAGCAAAAAAATAATGTGTTAATGCGAAAAGCACCGACATCAGGTAGTGTTCAGCAAGTCTTGATACTGGACAAGGTGCTTCCACGGAGATACATTTTGTCCTAGCTTTAAACCGAAACACTGATCCTCACTCCTGTAGAGGGTCCCATGCGAAAAAGAATAAGGATAAATCCATGAATAATCACATAAAATTCCTACTTGCAATACTCCTTGTCACGTTACCTGCCTGGGTAATAGCTCAAAGCGACCAGTCATACGCCACTTACATAACTGAAGAACAATGGCAAATGGTCAACGAGCTACCAGGTGTCGACCGGCAGATTGTCAGCCGCGACATCGGCAAGCTGAACCTCTCGGTCGGCATCATTCACCGTGGAGCAGTTGCCAGGGGGAGTGCCAGAGACAATGAAAACCCCCAGCGGCCTTGTGGAGTGACGAGCACAAACCGAAACAGTGGTGCAAGGGGAATTATGCACCTTAACCAGACTGAGACATACTACATCGCTTCGGGTTCGGGTACCTTGGTCACAGGCGGCGAAATCATGAACGGCAATGCATCGGCGCCAGATGGCACTGTAACCACTGTTCTGAATGGCCCGTCCTGCAGCGGCATGATCGTGGGGGATTGGATTTCCAAGCATGTAAAGGAAGGCGACATCATCATTATACCAGCGGGAACGCCACACGGCTGGCTCGAAGTCCCTGTTCACGTAGATTACTTGAGTGTACGCCCCGATCCTGATCGGGTATTGGCAGACGATTATATCAACCCTGCGCTTGGAGCTGACTTCCGGATACGGACCCAGTAGAAGGAGATAGGGGGCAGACTAAACTTGATGTTTGCTGTTGGCTGGCGGAAACAGGGTATTGACAAGTTAACCGCTCAAGTGGAAAAAAGGCACTACTGAGATACTTTTTCATTGCGGCTGCCTTTGCTCAAGATGCAAGGGCACGCAGTTTTAAGTGAGACGTTGACCATCATGTTTGAGTGGTTAACGTAACATCACTTGTTCATCGTCACTTTCGTCGTTGAAAAGGCGTTGGACACCCGAGCCAGCAGTCACCTAGTCCTTGATCGTTGCTCCGGTAAGCTTCGCAATTGCCGCCAGGGTTGTTTGCGCTGCATTCAATCCCAGACGGAAATCCTCGTCATCAAATGTTGTCCAGACATCCAGAGGGGTATGCCAGGTTGGATTCCAGCCAGCCCCGGTGTGTGCACCTCTCTCATTTTCCCGCATGCTGATCGAAGGTACTTCGTTCATGAACGGGGTTGAATCGGTATTGGTCATGTGCGGTCCTACGGTTGCAGGATAATCCGTATTGTACTCGTCGGCAGCGGCTTTGAAGGCGAAGGCCAGCTGCATGGACTGATCGGCCAGCTCGGAATTGGACTGAAACTCGATATTTACATCCGCTTCTGGCCGCTGATCCATACTCACTGTGCCATCCGCGCGGGGCGCACCATGATCCCACAGCATCATGTCATGTTGAATCATACCCAACCACCTGGGTTCGGGGTACAGGCCTGAGCCAGGAGGGTTTTCTAGCCCTTGCAGCGCCGCTCGTTGCTCTACATAGGCCTCTGATCCATTCAAACCAGTTTCCTCGTTATTCCACAGTGCAAAGCGTATGGAAACTTCAGTTTCCACATCCGGGGCACTGAAAATGCGAGCCAGCTCCATGACCAACGCTGTTCCAGAGCCATCATCATTGACCGCTTGGTTTACGCCGTGCCCATCCATATGTGCTCCGATTATGTACATTTCATTCGGGCGGGTGGTGCCAATCTTGGTGCAGTAGACCAACGAACGCGAGCCATTAACCGGTTCTTCCCGGTTCAGTTCGCGAATTTGCTCATCTGGCTGGGCCATCAGGTCACGGTTTACGCCGGTTCCCGCTCGATACCCATAAATAGACGCCCCGCCGGGCCCACTACCGTTTCGTCCGACTGCACCTCCGGTTGGTGTTGTTAGATCGGGAATCTCAGTCGATGGTGGTCGCGGTGTCCTCGGAGCGCGTGGTTCCGGGTCGTAGACATAATGCACGCGTTCAGTCTGACACTCGACCATCTCCAGTCGCTGCTGTATCCAGTCGACAGCCTGCCGATTTCGCTCCGTTCCCTGGCGTCGATCACCGAATTGTGTAAGCCCTCGGATGACGTCCTTATAACGTTCCAGCTCCAGGCGATTGACCAGTTCCTGGACCGGATCGTTGTCATCCTGTCCCACAGCGAGAGAGGATATCGATACGGCTGTCAACAGAGCGACGACTGAATAGTAGATGCGATTTCGTAAATTCATGGGAAACTCCCCCGATTCTTTTGATTTACCCTGCAGCATAAGCAAACCTTACCGCAGAATCAAAGGGACTGAAGAAATCAGCCGGTTTTAACCTCATTTACTAATTCCTTTACCGCCATCAAAACCACTACTTATAAATAATTTGACCTTCCATTTGCCTGGCGAGAAGGGAGCAGTGAATAACCTGTTTATTGGTCATTGATATCAATAAAGTTAACCAAACTCATCAGATACCGATCAGTAATGAAACCAGGATAATAGGAGGTAAGATGAGCAGTCATCGGTAATTTAATTGCCTGAAAGTTGAGTAGCTCCCGGTACAGTCGATGGGTACGCCCGTAGAAACCATCCAACTCACCTACTATAGCCAACACTGGAAAATCAATCTCAGTAAGATCCAGGTCTTTTGCCGGGGGACCTGGTCGTTCTGGCTGGCCGTGTAGTTCGATGTTGCGTGCGCGTTCAGCTTCCTGTTCGGCAAAAGGAGCCCGGGCATCACTCAGGCGTGAACGATAAAAAGCTATTACTTCCTCGTAACGGGGATCCACGCCTTCTTTTTCCGGTGGTACTAACGCCAGCGCCCAGTCTTCGGTTTCACGGATACCAGAGCCGCCGAATGCTGCTGTGATAACTCTGTCTGGTATGCGAGCCATCAGGCGACCGGTGATTCCCCCACCCATGGAAAACCCATGTATGTGGGCACGTTCGATATTCAGATGATCCATAAGCTCAATGACATCCAGGGCCATGTCGCCATCCCTGGGCCCTTCGCTCATACCGTGACCACGCATGTTCGGCACGATCACCATGTGATTATCCGCGAGTTTCTGTGCGATACCATTTTCCAGCCAGGTCTTGGCCATACCACCTGAGCCGTGAATCAAAAATACGGCGCTGCCTGAGTTACCTAACTTGGCATAATGCAGTTTCAGACCATCGCTGGTGTCGAAGTAAAGATGATCCACCTCATGCTGGGCGAATGCAGCCGGAAGCGTGTAACCTATAAGTATTACGATAAACGTTATTTTACTTAGTATGTTCATTTTTACCTCCTTGGGTCCTATTTTTATATCAACTAGTGTCAACCTTTGTTGACATTTTTATTCAGAAAGTCAAATCGACATTTTTGTTCAGAAATTCCAATATCAGTTGATTAAAAATTTCGGCTTTCTCAAAATAAACAGAGTGGCCGGAACCGGGAACTACGACGAATTCTGAGCCTGGCATTTTTTTGTGCATGGATTCGATTACATCGGGCCGCACCAGGGCATCTTTTTCACCGACAATAAACAGAACAGGGATTTCTGCATCTATAATCGGTTGTAGGTCCGGTACCGTTGTCCTGGCATTTTCATTGCGTGGTCCTGGCAAAGACATGGAACTGATTTCGCGGTACATGAAAGCCAGTTCAGGATGATTTTGAGCAAATTCCGGAGCAAAGGCAGCCCGAGTCATGGTGTTTTGTGCGCGTAGCCTTTCGATTTCGGCGTCTACATAGCCTCCAGTGGTATCGCCCATGATCAGAGCGTCAACCCGATCCGGATATTTAGAGGCAAAGCCAAGGCAGGAACGCCCCCCCATGGATTGTGCGACCAGTGATGCTTTTGCAATACCAAGATGGTCCATTAATGCACGCAGGTCCTCAACGAAAGCAGTGCGGTAAGGCCCCATTTCTATATCGCGAGAAAATCCGTGGCCCCGTTGGTCATAGGCAATACAGCGATAATATTGTGAGATAACTGGCACCTGTTGCCACCAGCTTGCATGGGTTCCAGCGGCGCCGTGGGCAAAAAACACCGGCGGACCTGAGCCATGGTCTTCGTAAAACAGGTTGAAGTCACCCAGGGCCATGGAGGTAAGATATTGGTTTTGAGCCAGGGCAGGCAGTACAGTGGAGGTCAAACACAGACCGGCTCCTATTGTCAGGCTTCGTTGCAAAAAAGTGCGTCGATTCTGTGTAGTAAAGGCTAGTTTATTTTTCATTTCTGCCTCCGAATTTAGTGAATTTCTGCTGGATTTATCTGACTCTGATGACGCCTACATTGTCGCGAATATCAATTTCCGTCCCAAGTTCTCGAGATAATCTCTGCACCCGTTGCAGGATTGGTAAGCCCATTTCAGGTGGTGCTATGCGCGGTATTCCCAGTTGTGAATTGGGCCCCCGGTGGCGTAATTCGATGGGATACAACAACACTTCCACCAAGTCACCGTCCTGGTAAATACTTAAGGTCAATAAACTTTCCAGTGATTGGGGTGTCGGGCCGGTGCGTTCCCGGGAGTTAATGTCACTGAGCCCCATTTGTGCTTCCAGGTTCCAGTTCATCTGGCGGACAAATTCACCGAGGCCATAGAAAATCGGTTTACCGTTATAAATCTCTACACCCCGCAACGTGTGGACCCCGTGACCAACCCAGATATCAGCGCCGTTATCAATTGCCTGATGTGCAAGGTCAATATAAAAAGCTGGAGGTCGCGTAGCTAAATGAAAGTTTTCTATAACTGACTGACTTTGATGTGCATGAATAGTGGCAACAGCAAAATCTGAATAGAATTTCCCGGCGCGTATCGATTGCAGAATTCTATCAAGATCACGGCGATTCATTTCATAGTCGATAGTTCCAGGAATCTCGCCAGGGAGGGCTACTCGAAACACCGGGTCCTCACGGCCCGATGCCGATGAGTAAAACTCAAGTAAGTTGTCAGGTTCATTCCGAGGTTGGGTGCGTGGATTGTCATAGTTTCCTGCAGTGTCGAACAATTGATCGCGAATCTGCCGTAGCATATCCACCTGCTCGCCGGTAAGGACAATCTGTGATGAAAAATTGAGCATATTGAGACCGGGTTTGCCACCCAGATTACCGGCACGATAACTCGCCGCTAAACGGCGGCTAGCCACGCCATTGGGAGTATGCATGCCGACGAAGGAGACCCGGCCACTGGGTAGCTCCAGGTAAGAAGGAGCGGCAGCTTGTTCCAGATTCTGACCGGCGCCGGCAATAACCAACCCGGCTTCTTCCAGTAATTCATTGGTGGTAAACATACCTTCGTATTCTGAATCGAGCAGGTGATTGTTGGCACGATTCATCAGGTCGAAACCCATTTCCTTGATATCCGGGGCTACTTCGTGAACGCCCATGAAGCCGCGCATGGGGCCATCAAACTCCTTGGTGCGACTCAGTGATCCCTCAAAATTCCCAACCGCCACATCGGCATTGCGTATAATGTCCAGGGCAGCCTGCAACCCTTCGTCATCAAATTGTGATAGCGGCTGGCGAATTATCAGATCTCCTACAGCGGCCACAGTAAAGCGACCAGGCATGGTGATCGCTGCATCGGTTGCGGAGAGTTGACTACTGTCCTGGGCAGATGCCAGGTTATTAACAAACAAAGACACGAAAATGGCGCAAACCCACGGTAGCAATCCGCGTATCGATGGGAGTTTTGAACAAGTAGAGAGTTCGCCTTGCATGTCGGATCTCCAGTCAATCTTAGTGTTGAATTCCGGGACATTTAAGGGTAAACCCGAGATTGAGTGATGTCCACCGAAACAGTGTGTTAACTGGCATGCAAAACTGATCAGTTTAACAGGCTAATTGGAGTTGAAAACCGATCACCCATAATGCTTGTTTTCCTGCTACACATGGCCTTATATCTTACCTGTTATAAGTAGACAATGAGTCGCAATGTGGTCAATTTTGGGTATCAATAGGTGGTCAATTCTCGACGCCAATTAACTCAAGAGTGGCCGAAACATTCTGGCGAATGTTTCCTATCGCTTTATCATGAATTATTTATGTCACTTCCAACAAAGCTAACATTTTTGGATACTTCAGCTTCCTGATTACTCGTTCGCTGTTTGCATTGCCTCAATGGCGGTCTTCTTGCTAATTACTTTTAACCAATATTTCCTTTAAAAAGTTATTGTTCGGGTGTTTCCGCAGTAATTTGTTTTCAAACTCTGTCCATTTTCTCAAGATTTTTTTTTCGGCAAAATAGTGGCTGTAGTTACAGATCGGGATAAAATCAGAATTGCCAATGTTGTCGATAATAATCATTAAGCCTTCGACCTCACTGGTGCGTTTATAAAGGACATTTTTTGATTTTAGTGTCATGGTGATAATATGGTTTTGCAATAAATATGTTTTTAACTTACTGAGGCCAGTGCATAGTCCTTCAAAATGAGTTTCTGTAATGGTTTCGTCATCTATAAATTTTCCAAGCGAACTGGATGGTTGCCCATTATAGTCACGGATTAATTCAAACAGTGCCCCTTCACCCTTGTTGGTTGGAGTATTGCCGAAAAATTTAGGGAGCATTTCCCAGGAGATGTTACGATGCGCCAAATATTCGTAATAATTCTGCTCACGACGTGTCTCTTCTAAATCACCATTGGCCACAATTTTTACACACAGATGTTGGTCAGTGGGGTGTTCATAGCAATCACGATGTAATCCAGAACCAATCAATGATTCGTCTTTTAGCTGAAGCATATCTCAACCACCTTTTTAACTGCTTAATACTATGTGTTTAATATAGTGAATGTTATATTTCAGATCAACTTCATCAAGTATAAATCAAACAAGGTATGGTTTACGAGAATCTGGGTGTAGCATATCGATTGAACTTATATCTGTTTACTTGGTTATATAAACAACAAAGGGTAGTGCTTAGGTGTCGGTGCATAGGAAGTATAAAACGTACCTCCAATCAAAGGTCTTGTCCAATGCCATGGAATGTAGTGATTGCATCCAGATACAAACGCCATCGGCCCAAACCGACACTTCTCTTTCAGATTATTGATCAACACTACCCAGCGTTTATGGAACAACTTACAGCACGGGGCCGATCACTGCCCGGCTACGTGCAACTTTTAGGAGCTCTGAATTAAGTCGTCCACAAATTACCCGTGCGGGGATAATTGTTGGCGGAATTTCAGGCGTACTTTAATGTGATTCTGCCGGCATGATCAGCTCAAGTCCGGTCCCCATTTACCGGTAAAAAGCTCACCGGCTCTTCGGTTACTATTTAGAATGATAGATAAAAGTAATCGCTTCAAGTGTCTAATCCTACAAATTTAAGGTGAATCAGACGTAATTAAAAAGGAAAAGATTATAGCGTTAGTTAAAATGTCTGGAAAAGCGGTTAACTTTCAACCAGAAACCAAAGTCACCTCGGCGCGGATCAGCGACAATGGTTTGACCTCGGTAAGAACTCAAAAAATACTGAATTATCCCTGGATAACACTCCGGTAACCATGAAGTTACCTAAAGCGGTCGCCAGGCGCAAAAAGCAAGTGGCCGGTTGGCGTGAATAAGGAAATTACCACAATCGGCGGCTTATCGACGCCGGTAATTTTCCCTTCTGTTTAAAGTGTAGCAAAAATGTTTGGGGGTAATAGAATCGTGTGGCGACGAGGTGATAGCCGGATCGTCTGGGTTGTTACAACTGCTGCTCGATTCGATAGAACCACCATAGGGGAATCTCGTCCCCAAAGACCTCTTCCATATCGTATTTACGGTTGTAGGCAACATTGACTTCCCGGCTTAGCGCTTCGTCATCTAGCAATGACATAGTTGCCTTGTAAATCTCACCATTGATACTTATTTTGGCTTGGGGATTACGTTCGATGTTTTTTTCCCAGAATTTCTTTTCGCTGCCGTAAGAGCCAACGTAGAGATTGCCTTCATACTCCACACACCAAATGGTTGTGGAGTGGGCTAACAAATACCAGGTTCGAGTTTCAATGGCTATTTCCTGAATTTCATCGGTAAACCGCCAATCATTCACCATTGCTGTTGCTTCTTCTCCCCCTAGCCATAAGCCTGGTCTTTCATCTTTGGGGGAGCAAGCAGTCGTTAGCAGCATTATGAGCAACAACACCAACAACTTTTGAACTCGGAGTAATCTTCGGTAAGCAGACGCCAGAGGTTCGAGAATCATTAGTTGCATTCCACAGTTGTGCTGATGAAGGATCTTCAATTTTGCTAGGGTGCTTTAATATCTGATCATGACTTGGTTTCAGTATATCTCCTATGCCTGTCACCGCCAAGGCAGCAACTAATCCGCAC
>SMVA01085927.1_pt1 | contig 11046 bp, 8 predicted proteins | sample 2456451 | NCBI WGS metagenome assembly SMVA01 (sample SAMN11095933, study PRJNA526329) | marine sediment metagenome | biome: Marine sediment; feature: Surficial sediment; material: Deep marine sediment; isolation source: Hadal surficial sediment | place: Pacific Ocean | collected 2014-05 | depth 0-1...
GAGTACCAAGCCGGCCAATGCCCAATTTACCGGCTGGGTCGGTCGCAAAAAAACTCCGGTCATTGCCGAACAAGGGTTTCCACACAACCAAGACCCAACCCGGACATTGGGCGCGAGGGATTGTTCCGATAGATACTACACCTCAAATTAGCCTAATCTTCATTCTGGATAGGTTTGAGCGAGACGGGAATGGCGCAGGGCACCGCTGTGTCTGCCAATCACCCGATAGCCTTGCAAAACTGCCGCAAGGGAGAGGTGCCAGCAATGATGGATTCGGAGGGCGCGCGGACCGGAATCACCGTTTTATCAGCGGACAATTTGGCCAATCGCTCCTTCGTATCTGGATACCCAAAAGATTTTTCGACAGTATCCATACCCAAATGGAGGGTGATGGCCGTAAAATCCCGTCGTGCTTTCGCCGAGACCGAAAGCCCGGACGGCGCTACTGTTATGTGGTAAATTGCGGTACCAGTTCACTTGGAACAGGCGGCGGATGTAACGGTCACAGAAAGCGAGCGAAGCGCCGCGCCAAAAGGATTCCGGGACCTCGGAATGCCCCAGCTTCCGCTGAATGAGAGCCCTATCGATTAATCAATCCCACCTTCACACGGACGACGCCCCGGTCATCGACGGGCACGCTCTGTGAGGACTCGATGTCATGAGCAATGGATCGGGGGCGTGGCCCTGTCGATCCGCTAGGAAGGACGAAACGGCATGGCCCGCGACCCTCGTTATGACATCCTATTCGAGCCGGTGAAAATCGGCCCCGTCACCGCCAAGAACCGGTTCTATCAGGTACCCCACTGCTGCGGAATGGGATTCAACTGGCCGCAAACCCATGCGAAGATGCGCGAGATGAAGGGCGAGGGCGGCTGGGCCGTGGTGTGCACCGAGGAGTGCATGATCCACCCGTCATCCGACTACTCGCCCGAGCCGCAGGCGCGCCTATGGGACGATTACGACGTCAAATGCCTCGCACTGATGGTCGAAGCCCTGCACAAGCACGATGCCCTTGTCGGCGTTCAACTGGCCCATAACGGCGTCGGTGCCCAGAATCATTACAGCAGGATCAAGCCACTCGGGCCGACGCATCAAGCCGGCGTCCGCAGCGTCCCCACGCAACCGCGCGCCATGGACAAGACGGACATTCGCGAGTTTCGCCGCTGGCACCGCAATGCCGCCCTGCGGGCGAAACGGGCCGATGCGGATATCGTCTATGTGTACGCTGGTCACGACTCGACACTTCTGATGCATTTTCTTCAACGTCAACGCAATCAACGCAGCGACGAGTACGGAGGCAGCCTGGAAAATCGGGTTCGCCTGTTTCGCGAGGTGCTCCTGGATACCAAGGAAGCGGTCGGCGACCGCTGCGCCGTTGCCGTCCGCCTCCTGGTCGACGAATTGAAGGGGGCCGAGGGCATAACCTGCGACGAGGAGGGCCGCGAGATTATCGAAATGCTCGCCGAACTGCCCGACCTCTGGGACGTCAACCTGAGCGATTGGAGTAACGATTCCATGACCTCGCGCTTCAGCGAAGAAGGATTTCAGGAAACGTACGTCGCCTTCGTCAAGGGTCTGACCAGCAAACCGGTGGTCGGCGTCGGCCGCTTTACCTCTCCCGATACCATGGTCAGCCAGATCAAGCGGGGGATCTTGGACATGATCGGCGCGGCGCGGCCGTCGATTGCCGACCCGTTCCTGCCGAAGAAAATCGAAGAGGGCCGCATCGACGAGATCCGCGAATGCATCGGCTGCAACATCTGCGTCGCCGGGCAGCATTCCTACACGCCCATGCGTTGCACGCAGAACCCGACGATCGGCGAGGAATGGCGGCGCGGTTGGCATCCCGAGCGGATCGCGCCGAAGGGTTCGGACGATACGGTGCTCGTGGTCGGGGCCGGGCCGGCCGGACTGGAGGCGGCGCGCGCGCTGGGCCAGCGCGGCTACGAGGTTCATCTCGCCGAGGCCGGGACCGAACTTGGCGGCCGCGTGACCCAAGAGAGCAGCCTGCCCGGCCTAAGCGCCTGGGCACGCGTGCGCGACTGGCGCGTCGGGCGCATCCGGGAGATGGCCAACGTAGAGGTTTATTTGGACAGCAAGCTTACCGCCGAAGAAATTCGGGATTTCGGCTTCAAGCGCGTGCTGCTCGCGACCGGCGCGCGGTGGCGAAAGGACGGCGTCGGCGTCAGCAACACGCGGCCGGTGCCGGGCTCGGACCGGGACCAGGTGTTCACACCGGAGGATATCTTCATGGGCGCCGAGATCCCCGGTCCGGTGATCGTGTTCGATGACGACAGCTTCTACCTCGGCGGCGTCATCGCCGAGGCGCTGCGCCAGCGTGGTCTGGACGTTACCCTGGTCACCACGACGGCCCAGGTCTCGGCCTGGTCGGCCGACACCTTGGAGCAGCACCGGATCCAGGCCCGGATGCTGGAACTCGGTATCGGGGTCGTCACCGACCACAATCTCGCCCGAATCGGCGACGCGGAGGCCGAGCTGGCCTGCAACTACTCGGACCGTCGCCGGAGCGTTCCGGCGGCGTCCGTGGTCATGGTCACGTCACGCCGGCCGAACAACGAACTCTATCTTGCGTTGACCCAGCACCAAGACAAGCTCGCCGAGGCGGGCATCGCATCGGTCCAGGCGATCGGCGACTGCGATGCGCCCTCGACCATCGCGGCGGCGGTCTACGACGGCCATCGGGCGGCGCGCGAACTCGATGCGCCGCCGGCCGACCCGGATTTGCCGTTCCGCCGCGAGCAAATCGCGCTCGAGGCCTCGGTCTAGTCATGGCGCCAGAAAGGACGCCGCGCTTCAAATGACGTTGGGATGTCATTAAGCTGCGGACAACGCTTAAATTGGGCAGGTTCGCCCATCGATTCGGACGCCCGATACAAGGACCGCGCCCTGGGCGGAAATCGACTTTGAAGTAACGCGCAGCGGATGATGTGAAGGGTGCTCGATCATGGGAAACGCATCGGCAAAACGGGGGTCGGCTCAGAATGTCGGGCGGGTCGGTTTGCCGGCCTGGACCTACGACAACGACGAGCTCATGGAACTCGAGAAGGAGCTAGTGTTTCGGCGCAACTGGCTGCTCGTCGGTCATGCCAATGAAATACCCAAGCCCGGCGACTTCATGACCCTGGACGCGGCCGACGAACGCGCGCTCGTGGTGCGGGGGCACGACGGCGAAGTGCGGGCGTTTCACAACCTGTGCCGGCACAGGGGATCGCGCGTCGTCGCGGAACCAGGCGGCAACTGCGGTTCGGTCATCGCTTGTCCATTCCACGGCTGGAGCTACGATCTCGACGGACGGCTCAGGGGCATTCCCTTCGCCAAGACCTTTGGGCCGTTGGACAGGTCCACGCTGGGGCTCAAGCCGGTCCAGCACGAGCTCTGGCACGGTTTGGTTTTCGTCCGGTTCAAGGGCGACGGGCCATCGGTCGCCGAAACCATGGCGCCGGTCGAGGCCGAGTTTGCGCCTTATCGCTTGGAGGAGATGCAGCCCTACGGGAAACGCTGGCGCACGGAGTTCGAGGCGAACTGGAAGGCGGCCGTCGACGTCGACAACGAAGGCTATCACGTGCCCAACGCCCACCCGGGTCTCAATGACCTCTACGGCCATAGCTATGTTGACGAGATTTTGGAGAATCGCATTCCCCGGTCGACCGGCAGTTTCGGCGATCGGCGGCACAAGCTGTGGAGCGTGCGCCACTACGTAAAATTGTTGCCCGGGGCGGATCACCTACCCGAAAGCCAACGCCGGGCGTGGATCTATTACGGGATCTTTCCAACCACCGTCATCACCTTGTATCCGGACATGGTGGATTATTTTCAGTTCCTGCCCGTCACCACGCGCCGAAGCGCGATGCAGGGCCGCTATTTAGCACTGCCCGACGACCGGCGGGAAATGCGCGCGGCCCGCTATTTGAACAAGCGCATCAACGCGGTCACGGGCGAGGAAGACGTCCAGCTCATCAAGTGGTCGTCGGAAGGCATGCGCTCCAGCGCCTTCGACGGTTTCATTTTGTCGGATCTGGAAAGCGGTGTCAGGGATTATCACGACCGGCTGCGCGAGGCGCTTCCGGTTCTGAGTTTACCCGAGCCGCCTCCGGGCGGAACGATCGCGCGGCGAAATCAGGAAATGGGAATCGAACATGGCTAAGACGTCCGTCATACGTTTGAACAGCAACGGCCCCGACGGCGGGGGACTACCGTTCTGGGGTAATTTGGAAAACGAGAACGTCGTCGAAGGCAGCCCGGTCGAAACCGGACACAATTTTTTTACCGGCGGCAGCGGGCAGCTCACGGCCGGTGTTTGGGAGTGCACGCCGTGCACGATCCAAACCGACAGCTACCCGGTCGATGAATTTTGCTACATCCTGAGCGGAACCGTGGTCATCACCGACGACGCCGGTCACAGCGAGACCTTCAAGGCCGGCGATTGCTTCGTGGTCCCGAAGGGCACGAGCCTCACTTGGCACATGCCCGAAACCACGCGCAAGTATTACGTCATCTTCGATGCCAAGACCGCGGAGACCTAAGCTTCATGCCGCGCGACCCCCGCTACGACATCCTTTTCGAGCCGGTCAAGATCGGTCCCGTCACCGCCAAGAACCGGTTCTACCAGGTGCCTCATTGCACCGGACTCGGATGGCTCCGGCCGCGCATGCTGGCGGCGCTGCGCGGCATGAAGGCGGAGGGCGGCTGGGGCGTGGTTTGTACCGAGTACTGCTCGATCCATCCGGCGTCCGACGATCTGCCGCACCTTCACGCCAGCCTCTGGGACGACGACGACGTGAAAGCGAATGCGCTGATGACCGAGAAAGTGCACGCACACGGAGCCTTGGCCGGTGTCGAGCTTTGGTTCGGCGGCGCCCGCTCGGCCAATCTATTTAGCCGCGAAGTCTCCCCGGACGTGACCAGCGTGCCGAACATCGTTGGCAACCCTTACCAGACACGCGCCATGGACAAGCAGGACATTCGGGAGTTGAGGCGCTGGCATCGGGAAGCGGCGAAGCGCGCCAAACAGGCGGATTTCGACATCGTCTACGTCTACGCGACCCACGGCTACCTGCTGTCTAATTTCCTGTCGGCACAAACCAATACTCGGACCGACGAATATGGCGGCTGCCTTGAAAACCGCGTCCGGCTGATCCGCGAGATCATCGAGGACACCAAGGACGCAGTTGGATCCACTTGCGCCGTCGCGGTTCGGTTCTCGGCCGATGAGGGTGGCGGTGAAGATGGCGTTCCCGTGCCTGGTGAGTGCCGCGACATGATCGAACTACTCGGCGAGCTTCCGGACCTATGGGACATCAACATCGCCGACTATTCCTACGAGATGGGCGTGTCCCGCTTCGTCGGCGAGGGCGCACTCGAGCCCTACATGGATTTTGTCAAATCGGTGACCTCGAAGCCCGTCGTGACCGTTGGCCGCTTCACCTCGCCGGATACGATGGTTAGCCAGGTGAAGCGTGGCATCGTCGATTTCATCGGCGCGGCGCGTCCCTCCATCGCCGATCCATTTCTGCCAAAGAAGATCGAGGAAGGCCGCATTGAGGACATTCGCGAGTGTATCGGCTGCAACATTTGTTATTCCGGTGACGGCAAGAGCGTGCCGATCCGCTGCACCCAGAACCCGACCATGGGCGAGGAATGGCGGCGCGGCTGGCATCCGGAGAAAATTGGGGTCAAGGCCTCGGATGCGAAGGTGCTCGTGGTCGGAGCCGGGCCGGCGGGCCTGGAAGCCGCGCGCGCACTGGGCGAGCGGGGCTATGCCGTGGTGCTTGCCGAGGCCGGCCGCGAGCTCGGCGGCCGGGTGACGGTTGAGTCCCGGTTGCCGGGCCTGAACGAATGGATCCGCGTGCGCGACTATCGGGTCCAGCAGATCGAACGTATGACCAACGTCGAGGTTTATCGGGAAAGCGAGATGGGTGCGGACGATGTGCTTGCGGTCGGGGCCGATCACGTGGTCGTTGCGACCGGCGCCACCTGGCGGCGGGACGGTTTCGGCCGCTTTCACCCGGCCGGAATCGCCGATCTCGGACCGCCCGAACGAATCTTCACGCCGGACGACATCATGGCCGGACGCCTGCCGGCGGGCCGGGTGCTGGTATTCGACGACGACCACTACTACATGGGCGCCGTCGTTGCGGAGCGGATATGCGCCGAGGGTTCGCCGGTGACCTTGGTGACGCCCGAGGACAAGGCCGCGGCCTGGAGCGGGTATACGGGTGAACAGGTTCGCAGCCAACGGCGACTCCTGGAGCTCGGGGTCGCGATTGTCACGGCGCACGGGCTTTCGGCGTTCGACGGCCGGGAGGCGGTGCTCGCCTGCGCCTATACCGGGCGGAACCGGCGGATCGCAGCGGATGCGGTGGTGATGGTGACGGCGCGGCGCCCCAACGACGGTCTCTATTATACGCTCTCCGATCGCCTCGCGGCCGGGACGGAGGGCGCACCGAAGTCCCTCCGGCGCATCGGCGACTGCGAGGCGCCGGCGATCATCGCCGCTGCCGTTTACGCGGGCCACAAGTTCGCGCGCGAACTCGAAGCTGAACCTGCGGGAGAGGTTCCATTTCGCCGCGAGCCGGCGGCCTTCTAGCGAAATTTCAACCGGCCTCGAGCAGGATTACCGCCTCGTCGGGCCAAGACAGCCAGACGGGAGTATCGTGTTCTAGGAACTGGCCAAGCGAGGTTTGGCCTTCCTGCGCGGCTACCACCAGGGGCTTGTCACGCCCTTCCACGGACACGTAGAAGTGGCTCCGATCGCCCAAATAGGCGGCGGTCTTGATGACGCCTTGCACGGCATTCCGGTCATCGGGACGCCGTTCCCGCGAGAGCGTCAGGTTCTCGGGACGAATTGCGACGACGATGTTCGCGCCTTCACGGACGAATGGCGCGGCCGCGGGGGCCTCGATCCGTCCGAGACATGCGGTATCGAGCACGGCATGGCCATCCTCGAGGCCGGTGACGGCGGCATCGATGAAATTCATCTGTCCGATAAAGTCGGCGACTTCGATGCTTATCGGGTGGTTGTAGATTTCTTTGGGCGCGGCGATCTGAAGCGTCTTGCCCCGGGACATTACGGCGACGCGGTCGGAGAGCGTCATCGCCTCTTCCTGATCGTGTGTCACGAAAATGAAAGTAATGCCCAACGACTGTTGCAGTGCCCGCAGCTCGATCTGCATCTCTTCGCGAAGTTTCTTGTCGAGCGCCCCCAAGGGCTCGTCCAGCAACAGCACCTTGGGGCGCTTAATCAGCGCGCGGGCGAGCGCGACTCGTTGGCGCTGGCCACCGGACAACTCGTCGGAACGCCGCTCGCCGAACCCCGACAGCTTGACCAATTCGAGCATCTCGTCGACGAGCCGGTCGGATTCACGTCGGCTCAACCTCTGCACCCGCAGGCCATAGGCGATATTCCGGCGCACGTCGAGGTGCGGGAAGATGGCGTAATTCTGAAACACCATGTTGGTCGGGCGGTGGTGTGGCGCGACATCGGCCATCGAGACGTTGTCGATGAGGATCTCGCCGGCGGTCGGCGTTTCGAAGCCGGCGAGCATCCGCAGTAGGGTCGTCTTGCCGCAACCCGAGGCGCCGAGCAGCGAGAAGAACTCCCCGCCGCCGATGGTCAAGTCGACTCGGTCGACCGCCTTGACCGGTCCGAAATGCTTGGACAGGTTCTCGATCGAGATGAAGGCGTCGTTACCGCTCATGGCTCAGCGCCCCTCGCCCGGAATCTGCGCCACGCCGCGGACCCGTAGCCACTGCGAGAGGAACACGACGACAAAAGAGACCACCAGGACGACGGAACTCAGCGCCAGCACGCTCGGCAGCTTTTGCGGAAAGCGCAACTGGCTCCAAATATAGATTGGCAAGGTCGGGTCGGTGCCGGACAGGAAAAATGCCATGATGAATTCGTCGAAGGATACCGTGAACGTCAACAGCAAACTGGCGAATATTCCGGGGAAAACGATGGGGAAGGTAACCCGCCAGAACGTCCAAAAGGCGTTGTCGCCCAGGTCCGCGGCCGCTTCCTCCATGGACCTGTCGAAGCCTTCGAAGCGTGCCATCAAGGTCGCCATGGAGAAGGGCACGCAGATCAGGACGTGGCCGAGGGTCACGGTATAGAGCGACAGCGGAATGCCCAACCGGCTGATCAGGATCAACAGGGCCACGCCCATAATGATGCCGGGGATCACCAGCGGCAGCATGATCGTGAACACCACAGGCGTGCGCCCCGGTATCCGATAACGGGTCACGGCCTTGGCGCCGAACACGCCCAGAATGGTGGAGAACACAGCGGTCGCGGCGCCGACCTGGATGCTGTTCATCAAGGCGGCATGCATCGGTTCGAGCGCAAGCATCTGCGCGTACCACTTGGTGGTGAACTCCTTGAATGGGAAAGCGATGTAAATGGAGTCGTTGAAAGAAAACAGCGGCAGGAACAACACCGGAATGTAGAGGAAGGCGAGGAATAGAATCGCATAGCTGCGCAGCGGCCGGTTCAGGCGCTCAATGTAGGGCGCGTCATTCATGCGATGCGCTCCGTCAATTTACGAGTCACCCAGATGTAGACGACGGAAATCAGCGCAACGCTGATCATCATGCAGATCGCGATCGCCGCGCCCATGGGCCAATCGTTCACCTTGCCGAAATAGGCCTGGATGATGTTGGCGATCATGATGCCGTCGGGTCCACCGACAAGCGTCGGGGTGATGTAGTCGCCAACCGTCGGGATGAAGATCAGCAGGCTCGCCGCGAGCACGCCTGGCAGGGAAAGCGGCAACGTCACGCGCAGGAACCGGGCCACCGGGCCGTCGCCCAGATCGGCGGCCGCCTCGAGCAGAGAGCGATCGATCTTCTCGAGGGATACGTAAATCGGCAGGATCGCGAAGGCCGCCCAGGCGTGGGCCAGGGTGATCACCACCGCGGTGGGGCTGTAGAGCAGGAATTCAAGTGATTGCTCGATGAGTCCAAGCGATTTGAGCCCAGAGTTGATGGCGCCGTTGTAGCCCAGGATCACCTTCCAGGAGAACACCCGCAGCAAGTAGCTGGTCCAGAACGGCAGCGTCATCAAGATGATCCAGATCAACTTGTGCCGGTGCACGTGAAAGGCGACGTAGTACGCCATCGGGTAAGAGACCAGCACCGTGACCGCGGCGCAGGTCCCGGAAATCCAGAGCGAGCGGATCATCAGGGCCCGAAAAAACGGCGCCTCGATCACCTCGCGATAGTTATTTAGCGTGAGGGTGGTATCGAATTCGAAGGCGTGCTGGGTCCAAAAACTCATCACCACCAGGATGGCGAAGGGCGCGCACATGGCGAAGGCCATCACGATCAAGGTTGGCGAGAGCAGCGTGTAGCCACGCAACGCCTCGCTACGCAAGAAAGCGACGCGCAGGCGGGATCGCAGTCCTCTGCCCGACCCCTCCGGCCGGGTGGCTATCGAGATCGCATCACCCAAGGGCCTGCGTCCTTTCCATATTCGCCCGCCCGGACAGGGTCTTCGTTCAGGTGCGCCATATCAACAAGCAGCCGAATATGCGCCCCCGCTTGGTTTCCGCAGGCGGGGGACGCAGCCTCGCAATCGGCCGTTCGAGTTAGAATCCAGCCTTGATCTTCTCGAACTCCTTGTTCATTGCGGTTTCGAACTCTTGGCTCTGCGGAACCTGGAACTTGCCTGCGTTCAGGATGTCGGCCGGATTTCGGCTCAGGCCCAACTCCGCTAATTCCTCATCCGTGAATAGATCGAAGGTTTTGGCGTTGGAATGGCCGTAGCCATTCTCGGAGATTAGCCACTTTCCGCTATCGGTGCTGAGCATGGCATCGATGACGTCGTAAGCCTTGTCGGGATAGGGCGCGTCTTTATGCATCATCACGCCACAGACCCAGGTGAGCGCGCCCTCCTTCGGATTCGCGAAGGTCACGGGAATGCCTTGCGCTTTGAGGGTTACGGCCGAGGAGTCCCAGGTCATGGCGGCGACAATTTCGCCGGAGGCGAGTGCCTGCTCCAGCGTGGATTCGTCGTCGGTGTAGACGCGGATGAGCGGCCGCTGTTTGCGCAGGAGGTCCGCGACCTTTTTCATACCCGCTTCAGTGGCAATATCGTTAAAATCGACGCCGGCGTAAATGGCCGTGCACCACCAGGTATCTCCTCCCGAGGCGAACACCCCGATTTTTCCCTTGTAGCGTTCGTCCCAGAGTAAACTCCAGGACTCCTCCTGCCCCTGAAGGTCGACCAGGTCGGTGCGATAGGTGATCGAGGTCCGTCCCCAGTCCCAGGGCGCCATGTAAGGCTTGCCGTCGACCACGTTGCCTTCGAGGTTCCAGAGTTCGGGCATCACGTCCGGCCAGTTCGAAAGCTTGCTGGTGTCCAGCGGCTGGAACAGGCCGGTTGCTATCCAGCGCGGAATTCCCTGATTGCAAGGATGGGCGAGGTCGACAACGTAACCGGCCCGTATCTTCGTCAGCCCCTCCTCGGAGCCGCCGAAGGTCGCGAAGTTGGGTGGCTCGCCGTGCTTGGCGATGTAGGGTCCGTACGCTTCCGGAACGTCGTAGCCGCCCCAGGTAAATAAGGTCGCCTGGTCCGCGGCCGCTGCCGAGGCCATTTTCGACGCTACCGGCATGGCGACTAAGCTGACGCCCGCGGCGGAAAGCATCTTGTTGAAGTCACGCCTGCTCAGATGTCCCGAACGAAGCGCATCGAGTTTTTTGTCGATATTCATCGTCGCCTCTCCCTGTATGATTTTATGTGACGCCCGAATCCCTATCGGCACGCCACATCAATCGGATTGTTATCCTTGCACGCGATCGCGGTCGAAACGCCGCTCTGGCTAAATTTCCTCCGCAGCCGCTCTCAAATGACCCGTCAAACCGTTGCCCCCATCGAAGTTATTTTCAAGCGACAGCCATCGGGCATGAAGATTGGTTCGCATCGACGTAACATTACTTTGATTTCCCCGGCCCGTTCAATTTATTAATGGCCGACCAAGCGTGGCGGCATCCAAAAGCAGGTCGATCCGGGGTCGAGGCGATGGCGCC
>SMVA01179654.1_pt1 | contig 11043 bp, 9 predicted proteins | sample 2456451 | NCBI WGS metagenome assembly SMVA01 (sample SAMN11095933, study PRJNA526329) | marine sediment metagenome | biome: Marine sediment; feature: Surficial sediment; material: Deep marine sediment; isolation source: Hadal surficial sediment | place: Pacific Ocean | collected 2014-05 | depth 0-1...
GATCTCCTTCGGGCCGGGCCAGCGATCGGCGCGGCTGTTGATACCGTTAGTGCAGGACTTCGATGTAGAAGGGGATGAAGCATTTGTCGTCGAACTGATCGGAGTGCCCGCGACATCCGCAATGGACGTATACCGGCGAATCGTTGTCATGATTCGCGACGACGAACCGCAAGCCCCCTGATTTGCTGCTAGACTCCCGCTCCTGTTGTGTTGCGGCACAGGGCACTGCTTGTATGGAGCGAAAGCGTAACCATGAGTGACCGAGATCTACGACGTTATTCACGCGTCGTAGTAGATGGTGTCGCCCAAGCGCCTAGCCGCGCGATGCTGCGAGCTGTCGGCTTCAGCGAGGATGATTTTCTACGACCGCAAATCGGCATAGCGTCGACATGGAGCATGGTAACGCCATGCAACATGCACATTGACCGGCTCGCTGATGAAGTTGTCAAAGGTGCAAACGAAGCCGGAGGCAAAGGTGTCATCTTCAACACTATTAGCGTCTCCGATGGCATCTCCATGGGTACGCCAGGCATGCGATATTCCTTGGTGTCGCGCGAAATCATCGCCGACTCGATCGAAGCGGTGGTAAGTGCCGAAGGATTTGACGGAGTCATCGCTATCGGCGGATGTGACAAGAACATGCCAGCCTGCGTGATGGCGATGGCGCGATTGAATCGGCCTTCAGTATTTGTTTACGGCGGCACTATTCGGCCAGGAGCCAAACGTCGTGACATCATTTCCGTGTTTGAGGCGGTAGGCGCTCGATCAAGCGGCAAGATCTCGGATGCGGAACTTTTCGAAATCGAACGCACCGCCATTCCTGGTCCCGGCGCATGCGGTGGCATGTATACGGCCAATACAATGGCGTCCGCTATCGAGGCGCTTGGCATGAGTCTGGCCAACAGTTCGGCTCAAGAGGCCGTCTCCGACGACAAACTTGGGGACTGTAAGCGCGCCGGTGCCGCGGTAATCCAGCTACTGCGTGAGGACATCAAACCTCTCGATATCATGACACATGAGGCATTCGAAAACGCGATCACGATGGTCATTGCGCTGGGCGGATCCACCAACGCTGTGCTGCACTTGTTGGCGATTGCCCGCGAGGCAAACGTCGAGCTGACGTTGGATGATTTCACGCGGATTGGCGCAAGGGTTCCGGTGCTGGCAGACCTAAAGCCAAGCGGCAATTATCTCATGTCAGAACTTATCGAAATTGGCGGCGTTCAGCCGCTGATGAAGCGTTTGTTGGACAGAGGCTTGCTGCATGGCGATTGCATGACAGTGACGGGCAAGACGCTCGCCGAAAACCTCGCCGACGTACAAGATTACCCCGAGGGTCAGGACATTATTCGTGGATTCGACGATCCGGTGAAAGTGGATAGCCATCTCGCGATTCTCTATGGCAACCTTGCTCCGGAAGGATCGGTGGCCAAGATTACCGGTAAGGAAGGGCTGCGTTTTGAAGGCAGCGCTCGTACCTTTCACTCCGAGGAGGAGGCGCTGCAGGCCATACTTGATGATTCCATACAACCGGGTGACGTTATTGTCATTCGTTATGAGGGCCCAAAGGGCGCTCCAGGCATGCGAGAGATGCTGAGCCCGACGGCAGCCGTTGTAGGCAAGGGTCTTGGTGCTGATGTGGCATTGATCACCGATGGTCGATTTTCGGGTGGTAGCCATGGTTTCGTCGTCGGGCACATCTCGCCAGAGGCGGCTGTCGGGGGCCCCATCGGTCTGATCGAAGAGGGCGACAGGATTCTTATTGATGCGCAAAAAAAGGAAATCAACGTCGCTGTGGACGATGAGGAAATGGCTGCGCGACGCGCAGCATGGAAGCGTCCGGCGTCGCCTGTCGGGCGAGGAGCGCTTGCCAAATATCGCAATGCAGTGTCATCGGCATCTGAGGGCGCCGTTACCATCCCGCCGGTATGGGACGAATAATGGCTTCAGACTTGACGTTTTCGGTCAGGTCGGCTCTACTGCGACGATGAATTTTTACGTCACCCCCGTAAAGTGCCAGTCCATCGACAATCTCGATGAGAATAACCATACAAAATACTTGGCGCGCCAGAGGTGCGTGGGTGCGAGTGGCAACTGTATCGGCTAGTAATAAAGTTCGGACATTGTCAGCAAACCCGCCGGGATTATCTCTGCGGGTTTTTTTTGGCCTGTCAGTACACGTGCCTGACTGAGCGGGGAAATCACTACAGGCGTTAGTGGTATGAAACTGTATTGGGCGCCACAGACCAGATCACCACGCGCAATCTGGATGCTCGAAGAGTCGGGGATGGACTACGACATGGAGCTCGTCGATCTGCGTGGTGCCGATCGTAAGGACTCTGACGAATTTCGCACGGCTAGCCCAATGGGTAAAGTGCCCGCAATCAGCGATGGCGATGTACACATGTCGGAGTCGGCGGCCATTTGCCTCTACATCGCGGATCGCTATGGGTCCGCTAAGCTGGCTCCGTCAGTTGATGACTCCAAGAGAGGAAAATTTCTGTACTGGATAATGTATACGCCGGCCGTCGTCGAACCGGCAATGTCCGAAAAAGTCAGCAAGGTCGAAGTGAATCGTGGACGCAACGGCTGGGGTGATTTCGATTCGATGATTCAGGTCTGGGATGATGCTTTGGACGGCAAGGACTGGATATTGGGTGACCAATTTACGGCAGCCGATGTGATGCTTGGCTCGAGTGCCACGTTCTTGAGCATGTTCAAATTGTTGCCGGAAACTCGCAATCTGGGCAACTATGCAGATCGCTGCCAGGCGCGACCCGCGTATCAGCGCGCGATGGTGACAGCGAACGGCTAGGAGTGCCGGGTCTGCAAGCGCCTGGAAACTGCACCAAGGCTAAGATCCTGATCGGCCAACAGGACAATCAGGTGATAGATGAGGTCTGCAGCTTCGTCAATGACCTCGTCCTTGTCACCGGCCGCCGCTGCCAGCGCCAACTCGACACCTTCTTCGGCGACTTTTTGGGCAATTCGCCTCGTGCCGGCCTGAGCGAGTCTGGCGGTATAGTTATCGTCGGACGGATCTTGCAGGCGAGCATTGATGATCTCCTCCAGGTAACCCAGAAAAGTGATGTCGGTAGTCATGATAAGTCCCTCAATCCCGCAATCTGCGAGACGTTAGTTCAAGCAGCGCATGATTTCGTCGCTCATTTCGCTCGTGGATATGGTCGTGTCGCCCGGCGTCGCAATATCGGCGGTCCGTGCGCCAGCAGCTATAGCATCACCGATCGCCGCTTCCACGGCGGCCGCCTCCCGCTCCAGCCCAAGGCTGTGACGAAGTAGCAATGCGGCACTTGCGATCGCCGCGCACGGGTTGGCAATTCCCTGACCCGCAATGTCCGGAGCAGAACCGTGAATCGGCTCGTAGAGACCACGAGTCGAGTCGCCAAGTGAAGCAGACGGCAGCATGCCGAGCGAACCCGCAAGCATCGAGGCTTCGTCCGTCAAAATATCACCGAACATATTTTCGGTCACCAGAACGTCGAAATCGGCAGGGCGGCTCAACAGGTGCATTGCCGCTGCATCGACGAGCAATGTTTCAACCTCGATGTCGTCAAATTCGTGTTTCATGAGCCGATCCGTCACGTCGCGCCACAATCGGGACGTCTCGAGTATGTTGGCCTTGTCAATCGAACACAGTTTCTTGCGGCGTGCCCCGGCGAGCCTGGCAGCCACACGCACGACTCGCTCGATTTCCAGTTTGGTGTAAGTACAGAGATCGCTCGCCGAGTCTTCGTCGCGGGTCTTATCGCCAAAATAGATACCACCGGTCAGCTCGCGGACAAACAGCATGTCCACACCCTTGAGCAATTCTGCCTTTAAAGGGGAGGTAGAGGTAAGTTCGTCGTAGACTTTCACCGGGCGCAGGTTTGCGTAGACCTCCAGTACCGACCGCAGCTTGAGTAGACCCTGCTCCGGACGGAGCGACGCATTTGGGTCAGACCATTTCGGCCCGCCGACAGCCCCAAGCAGTACCGCGTCTGACGATTTACAACGTTCGATGGTCGCTGCGGGCAACGGATCTCCAGTGGCTTCCATAGCCACACCACCAATCAACTCCTCGTGAAACGTAAAGTTGTGCTCGTATTTATCGGCGACACTGGCAAGTAGTTTTCTTGCGCAAATGCTTACATCGGGTCCAATTCCGTCGCCGGCCAGTATGGTTATTACGGCGTCCAACTACGTGACTCCTCAAACTGTTCGATGCGGTCCAGTTGCTTTTGCAGATAACCGAGTTGATCAATGCCTTCGAGAAGACAGTAGCGGGCGAAATTATCGATTGGGAATTCGACGACGGTTCCGTTCGCAAGCGTCAGCGATCGTGTCGCCAGGTCAACGGTCAATTCCATGCCGGGATTCCGCAACAGCGTCTCGTGAGTCACGGCATCAACGACCACTGGTATGAGTCCATTCTTAAGTGAATTGTTCTTGAAGATGTCGGCTATTTCAATGCTGATCACGGCACGAAAGCCGTAGTCAAGCAATGCCCATGGTGCGTGCTCACGAGATGATCCGCAGCCGAAATTCTTGCCCCCGACGAGAATTTCACAGCCCCGAGCCTCGGCTTTGTTCAATGCGAAATCCTGCTTCTCACTGCCATCCGCGTCAAAACGAAGATCGTGAAATAACGACTGACCGAGCCCTTCTTTAGAGGTCGTGGTAAGAAACCGGGCTGGAATAATCTGATCTGTGTCGATGTCCATCGTCGGCATCACCACCGTACGCGACGAGAATTTGCTGATGAATTTCACGGCGGTTCCAGTCACAGGTACGCGCGGGGATCTGCAACCTTGCCCGCGATTGCCGATGCTGCGGCCGTCATTGGACTCGCCAGTACTGTGCGTGCACCGACTCCCTGGCGTCCTTCAAAGTTTCGATTGCTGGTACTCACGGTCAATTGTCCCTTGCCGGCAGTATCGCCATTCATTCCGATGCACATCGAACAGCCCGATTCTCGCCACTCGGCGCCTGCCTGCGTAAAAATCTTGTCGAGACCCAGCGCTTCAGCTGCTTTCTTTACCTGTTGAGAGCCGGGCACCACCAGCATGCGCACGCCATCGGCCACCTTGCGGCCTTCGACAATGGCGGCGGCCTGCTGCAAGTCCGAGAGGCGAGCGTTCGTGCAACTGCCTATGAACACGACGTCAACGTCGTACCCCGTCATGGGTTTGCCAACTTCGATCTGCATGTAATCCAGTGCCTTCCGAAAACTGGGATCGGTACGGTTGTCTGGCACGCATTCGTTGATTCCGACGACCATTCCAGGATTGGTACCGAACGTCACCATCGGCTGCAATTTCCCGGCAGAGATCGTAACCGTCTTGTCGAACTGCGCCCCCTCATCGGTGTGCAGCCCTGTCCATCGTGCGACAGCGGCATCCCAGTCATTCCCTTGTGGCGCCCGCGGCAAGCCGTCCAGGTACTCGAACGTCGTCTCATCGGGAGCGATCATGCCGGCGCGAGCGCCAGCCTCGATCGACATGTTGCAGATCGTCATACGAGCTTCCATATCCAGCGAAGTAATCGCCTCACCGCGGTACTCGATTACGTGTCCCGTGCCACCGTCGACTCCAATCGTTCCGATGATCGCCAGAATCAGGTCTTTCGCCGTCACACCTTTCGGCAGTGCGCCGTCGACCTCTACGGCAAATGTCCTCGGCCTGCGTTGCAACAAGCTTTGCGTCGCGAGAACGTGAGCAACTTCAGTGGTACCAATGCCAAATGCCAATGCGCCGAAAGCGCCATGCGTCGACGTATGGCTATCACCGCAAACAATCGTTTTTCCGGGTTGCGTCGCACCGAGCTCAGGACCGATGACGTGTACGATACCGCGATCGGCACTGTCAAATCCCAACAGATCGATGCCGAAATCCTCACAGTTTTTCTCCATCTGGGTGATCTGATTCATTGCACTCTCACCCACAATCGCAAGATCCTTAAAACTTGAAACCGGCGTGGTCGGCGTCGAGTGGTCCATTGTTGCGAGTACCAGCTCTGGACGCCGTACGGCCAACTTATGATCGCGCAGAGTTGAGAATGCCTGCGGCGTCGTCACTTCGTGGATGATGTGCAAATCGATGTACAACACTGCGGGAGTATCCGCTGTTTCTGCAACCACGACGTGGTCGTCCCAAACCTTGTCGAAGAGGGTCCTGTTGCCGTTCACAGGCTGATTCCGATGAACCGATGCTTATATGTTTGCACGCGATATTTCCGCCGTGCCCGGCGTAGCGTCGCCACGTTGCCGACGGCGAAGAATCCGGTTCATGACCTCAAGTACCGCTCGGCATCCGGCTTCGACAATGTCGACGCTGGTACCTCGGCCACGAAAACTTTGACCTTCGATCTCTACGGTGACCGTCACTTCGCCCTGGGCGTCATCGCCGATTGAGGCGCTGTGCAACTGGAAATTGCACAGCACCATCTCAACTCCGGTTGCCTGTTCCAGAGCCTGGAACGTCGCCGCAATGGGTCCGTCACCATGAGCCGATTTCGACGTTTCGAGGCCGTTTTCACCAATAAGAGTCACCGTCGCAGTGGCTGGCTCGCCGCTATTCGTGTGTACCTCCAGCGACCGCAATGCCCAGGGTCCCGACAAGGTACTGCCAGCACTCATTATTAACGCTTCAATGTCTCCGTCGTAGAGGTCCTTTTTCTTGTCAGCGAGCTTCTTGAATTCCTGGAACGCACGATTGGTTTCGAACTCGTCCAGATCAAACCCCAGTTCAATGACGCGATCCCGAAACGCGTGTCTACCACTATGCTTGCCAAGTACCAGTTTCGACTTGCTGAGCCCCACATCCTCGGGTCGCATAATTTCGTAAGTCGATGCATGCTGCAACATGCCATGTTGATGAATGCCCGCTTCGTGGGCGAACGCGTTCTCGCCGACAATCGCCTTGTTACGCGGCGGATGCATACCTGTAATGTTGGACACCAGCCTGGACGTCGGATACAAGCGCGTCGTATTGATACCGGTTTGTAAGCCGAAGAATTCGGCGCGCGTCTTTATGGCCATAACAACCTCTTCGAGACTACAGTTTCCTGCACGCTCACCAATGCCGTTAATCGTACACTCAATTTGCCGCGCGCCCGCGCTAACCGCAGCGAGACTATTTGCTACCGCCATGCCCAGATCGTCATGGCAATGTACGCTGAGTGTAATTTCACCAATCCTTGCGACATGCTCTTGCAGATAACGGAACAGCTGGTCGAATTCGCCCGGAACTGTGTAACCCACTGTATCGGGCACATTGACCGTCGTTGCCCCGGCTTCGATTGCCGCCGATACGACTTCGGCCAGGTACGACAACTCCGTTCGTGATGCGTCCTCTGGTGAGAATTCAACGTCATCGCACAGTTCCCGCGCCATCTTGATCGCCCCGACCGCGCTGTTGATGATTTCTTCCTTGGCCATCTTGAGCTTGTGCTCGCGGTGAATCGCGCTGGTTGCGACGAACACGTGAATACGATGACGGTCAGCGCCTTTCACCGCAGCATGCACTTTCTCAATGTCGCCAGAATTACAACGCGCGAGGCCGCAGATCACCGGCCCGAGGTTTCGATCAGCAATCGCTTTCACCGCCTCGAAGTCGCCCGGCGACGCTGCCGGAAATCCGGCCTCGATGATGTCAACGTTCAGATCGGACAGCGCCTTCGCAATGCGTAGCTTTTCGTCAGTTGTCATACTGCAGCCCGGAGCCTGTTCTCCATCGCGCAACGTCGTATCGAAAATACGTACATTGTTATCTGACGAGTCGCCTGACATCGTTCGTCTCCTAATCGTTCAACCAGTCCATCCGGGCACGCAGGTCAGCGCCGACCTTTTCAATCGGGTGATCGAGATCGGCCTGCATCCTGCGCTTGAATTCTGGCATCCCGGCTTCGCTTTCGGCGATCCAATTGCGCGCGAAGGTGCCGTCCTGGATTTCGTCTAGTATGCTCTTCATGGCCGCGCGCGACGTGGCGTCAACCACGCGCGGGCCGCTTGTCATGTCGCCCCAGGCGGCCGTGTCACTGATAAACTTGTGCATCTTTCTGAGACCACCTTCGTGCAACAAGTCAACGATCAGTTTCAGCTCGTGCATCACCTCGTAGTAGGCCACTTCCGACTGATAGCCCGCCGCAACGAGCGTCTCGAACCCGGCGACAACCAGTTCTGTTACGCCGCCGCACAACACGGCTTGTTCGCCAAACAGATCTGTCTCAGTCTCTTCTGCAAACGTCGTAGCAATCACGCCCGCACGCGCGCCGCCGATACCGGCGGAGTAGGCCAGTGCGATTTTCAGGGCGTCGCCTGTCACGTCTTGATGCACAGCCACGAGGCAAGGAACGCCATGGCCCTCCTGGAATTGTCTGCGCACAAGTCCACCTGGTCCTTTTGGCGCGATCAGTACAACGTTGAGATCCGCACGCGGCTCTATCTGTTTATAGTGGATGGTGAAACCGTGCGCGAACAACAACGTAGCACCGTCATCAATAGCGTCGACGACAGTCATATACAGGCTCTTCTGGACCATGTCGGGCGTCAGAAACACAACAATCGCGGCACCTTTTACAGCCTCATCGGGCTCCTTCACGGTCAGACCATCGGCCTTCGCTTTGGCCCAGCTTGCGCCGCTTTGGCGCAGGCCAACGACGACGTCGAAGCCACTGTCGACGAGATTCAGTGCGTGCGCGCGACCCTGGCTCCCGTAGCCGAGAACGGTGATCTGGCGATCGACCAGGCAAGACGTGTCTACATCTGCTTCTGAATACATTTGCATGGGTGGTTCCTTAGCCTGATGCAAGAGATAAAAAAACCCCACTATCCATTCGGATGCGGGGATTACGGTGTCCTGATACTGGATACGCGTTACCCGCCTCGCCTCCCAAGGAGAAGCAAGGCAAGCCCTGTTTCCGGCAAACGTGCCGTGAGCTGTTGTGAGTGCGAGCGAGTCATAGCACCAAATCATGTTGTAACACCGCATTGATGTCAACCAATGCCCATTCAGTTACGAGTGATACTATAGAAGCAGGATTAATTATCGGCTGTAAATATTTAATTTAGAACTATTTATTGGATTCCTCATGTCGCCATGGCGATACTTTAATATAAGACCTTCAACGTGGCGCAACGTTTTCCGTTCAGTCGCACAAGTCTGCTTTCGTCCTGAATCGTAGCGCGGGAATAAGCATTGGCGGCCGGTTTGACCATTAAATGTTAAGTATTTGTTGGACTGGCGATCTAGCAGCCATGTGGTATTCTTGCCGCAAGAGTTAAGGGGACCTCAATAAAATTACAGGAATAAATGGCGGGGAAACTCAGGCTTTATGCCCGAGGCAGCCAACGATCAGAGAAGAGAAGCCAGGTTCCAGAAATTCATCGCCGCGCGGCGAAGGTGGAGAGGGCCGCGTGCGCATTTGGCGATACATTCCGTATTGCCGGCTTTCATTTGTGCATGTATTCAACTGATACGTTGCATCCCTCTCCATAACAGTTACCAAGAACTACGACCTTGAAGGAGCGTTCATGAATCGGTGCATAAGCAACATACGGCGCCTAACCACTGTGTTTTTCGCACTAACGGTTATAGCTATTTCGGGCAACGTTTTCGCCCAGACTGTTGACCAGGTATTACAAGCCGATCAACGTCGGTTGAATCTGGCACAGCAATCGCAGGAGCGTATCAACAACATTGTTACCGGTAAGCGTTCCCTCGAGGACCAGTACAGGGCCATAAACAAGGAAATTGACGGACTTAAAGTTTACAACCGTCTCATGCGGGCTCAGGTTGATGGCCAGGGGGCCGTGTTGGAAGACATTGGCCTGTCTATGGATCAGGTCGACGTGATCAATCGCCAAATATTTCCGCTCATGATGAAGATGATTGACGCACTTGGTCAGTCAATCAAGGCGGACGTTCCTTTCCTTTTGAGAGAACGTGAGAATCGAGTCGCTAAACTCACAGAAATGATGTCGCGCTCTGATGTTAGCGTGGCCGAGAAATTTCGAAAGGTGATGGAGGCGTACCAGATCGAAAATGAATACGGCTCGACGTCGGAGTTTTACCCTCAGACGCTGCCATACAACGGCACCGACCTGGAATTTAATATGCTCCGTATTGGGCGTGTCGGGCTGTATTTTCAGTCTGACGACTCGAAAATCACCGGTCGCTGGGACAGCAAGGCCGGGGACGATGGACGAGGCGGTTGGGTCGAAGATAATTCCGCTCGCAATGAGGTTCGCAAGGGCCTGCGGATGGCAAAACAATTGATTGCGCCGGAACTCATTAATATTCCGGTTTCAGCTGCGGAGGCAATTTAAATGAAACGTATAACACTCATTATTGCCGCCGGACTGTTGAGTATCGGCTTTGCGACGGCAAACGCACAGTCGGCAAGCGACGTGGAACAAGCCTCGCGCACAATGGCTGAACTACTGCAACTGATTGAACAAGGCCAGTCGCGTGATTCGCGGGAATCAAGGCAACGTGAATCGGAATTCAAGCAGGCTCGTAATCGGCAACAATCGCTGCTAAATCAGGCCCGCGCGGAGCGCACACGACAGGAAAATATCAGCAGCAATCTGGAGCAGTCGTTCGAGGTCAACCAGCAACGCATCATCACAGCGCGGCAGGCACTCGATGAGCGTCTTGGCGCATTGAAAGAATTGTTTGGTGTGTTGCAGACGGTAGCGGGGGACACACAGGGTCGATTTAATGACTCTCTGACCAACATTCAGTTCCCTGACCGTAGCGCATTTCTCGTTGAGCTTGGCAGCAAGATGGCGAGTGCGACCAGCCTAGCGTCTATCGAAGATATTGAAAGACTCTGGGCCATGCTGCAGCGTGAGGTGTATGAGTCAGGCAGAGTGGTTCGTTTTTCTCATGTTGTGACCCAGGCAGATGGTGAACAGGCCGAGACGGAAATAATCCGTGTTGGCTTGTTCAATATTGTCTCTGATCAGGGTTATCTGACATACAGGATGAATGAAGGAGAGGTCTCTCTCCGCGAGCTGGCGCGCCAACCTGAAGGCCGATTCAC
>SMVA01356459.1_pt1 | contig 11042 bp, 8 predicted proteins | sample 2456451 | NCBI WGS metagenome assembly SMVA01 (sample SAMN11095933, study PRJNA526329) | marine sediment metagenome | biome: Marine sediment; feature: Surficial sediment; material: Deep marine sediment; isolation source: Hadal surficial sediment | place: Pacific Ocean | collected 2014-05 | depth 0-1...
GGACGGAGCGTGCTGGCGAATCGGGCAGCCTCAGGGACGGCAATCATCGAGGAATACGGTCCGCAGCACCAGGCCAATGGCGGGTGGATCGTCTACACTTCTGCCGATAGCGTCTTCCAGATAGCCGCGCACGAAGAGGCGGTGCCGCTGGACGAACTTTACCGCGCGTGCGAGGTAGCGAGGAGCGAGGTGCTGGTAGGGGAGCATGCGGTCGGGCGCGTGATCGCCCGTCCATTCCGAGGCGGTCCCGGCGCGTACACGAGGACCGAGCACCGGCGGGATTTTTCGCTGGTCCCTCCGGGCTTGACGTTGTTGGATAGGTTGGCCGATGCAGGGATCCCGCGGGTCGGCGTTGGGAAGGTGGACGACCTCTTTGCCGGGCGAAACATCACGAGCACACACACCGCGACTAACGCGGACGCGTTCGGACTAATCCGGGAAGCGCTCGACTCGATGGAGCCCGGGTTTCTTTTTGCCAACGTCATAGAGTTCGACCAGTCGTGGGGTCACCGAAACGACGTCGCTGGGTTCCATCAGGGTCTGGAAGAGCTTGACCGTGCCGTGACGTCGCTGGTTGACGGGCTTGAGGAGGGCGACATCATGATCTTCACTGCTGACCATGGGAACGATCCTACCACGCCGTCCACCGACCACTCGCGCGAAATAGTGCCGTTGCTTGTAGTGGGTCCCGGCGTTCGGCCACGGGCGCTCGGCGACCGGGGCTTTGCCGACGTTGGGGCAACGGCCGCCGAGTTTTTTGGAATCGAGATGGACGAGGGAACATCCATGTTGGGGATGATCCGAGAATGATCGAACATCTGCTACTAGAAGCGCGGCGGGCCCGCGACCGGGCGTACGCACCGTACTCCAACTACAATGTTGGTGCGGCGCTCGAATCGGAAGATGGCGAGGTGTACGTGGGGTGCAACGTGGAAAATGCCTCGTACTCGCTGGCCGTGTGCGCGGAACGGGTCGCGCTAGGGGCAGCCATTGCCGCCGGATCGCGCGCGTTCGTGCGCCTGGTCATCGCCACGGATTCGATTCCGCCCGCGCCTCCGTGCGGTGCCTGTCGCCAGGCCCTCGCGGAATTCGGGGACAATCTCGAAATCATCTCGGTCGGAGGTGATGGGGAGCGCCGGTGGACGTTGGCAGAGCTGCTCCCGGACCGGTTTTCGGCCGGTGATCTTTCGGTGTGAGGTGGCGGTCAACGTCGATCAACATATGGAGTTAGAACCCGTGAACCCGGCTTGCGAGGCCTGCGGTGGTCACGTCTCATCCTACGTCCTTGAAAGACTGCTCGCCCTAACGGCACTGTCGGTAATCTGCCGGGTATCTTGCCGTACCTGTTCAGTACGGCAAGGACCTTTTCATATGAAGCCTATTGGTTTGAACGCAGTAGGCATCATTGCCTTCTTGGCCGCGGGGCTTGCCTGTGCCGGTGATGGCCCAGGAACGACGGACCCCCCAATAAGGAATAATGATTCCCTACCGGTAGGAACCCCCTTTGCGGGTTTCAGTGGTGAGGTTCAACCCATCTTCACGGCGCGATGCGCTCTCTCTGGCTGTCATGTCGGCGCGTCCCCTGGGGGGGATATGAACTTGGAGCAGGGCCAGGCCTACGGCAACATCGTAAATGTCATGAGTAGCAGTGTGCCTACGTTCAAGCGCGTCCTTCCGGGCTTCCCAGACTCCAGCTTCCTGGTGCACAAGATTCAAGGGACGCAGGCCAGCGTCGGGGGCAGTGGTCAGCGGATGCCCCTTACTAATTGCTGTCTCTCGCAGGATCAGATCGATCTCATTCGCTCGTGGATAACCACGGGTGCGCGCAACAACTGAGCTACACCCGGCAACACGCCTCCCCAAGCCAGAAGCCCCCGAAATCCGGGGGTTTCTGCAACTTCTGTCCTTGGTTGGGTATCATTCCCCGATGCGAATCACCTGGCAGCGCTGGATAACGGTCACGGCCCTCGGGTTCTTGGCGCTCGCCTGTACCGAGAATATCGAGGCGCCGGCCCAATGCCCGGAGTTCTGCCCACCTGAACGGATCGTCATCATCGATTCCGTCTTCAGGGGCGTGGTCATGGGTGATTCGGCGTTCCGGGGCTATCAGGCATCGCACAATCCTCCCGTGATGCAGTTCGTGACTGACGGGGCGGTGCTGGAGACGCGGGGTGTCACCCGGTTTCGGGGGTTCTCACGGTTCATTGCCGGCGGTGGGGACACGATTCTGTCTTTGGATTCGTTCCGTATAATGATCCAGATGATTCGGCGCGATACGGCTGTCGTCGGCCTCACCTTGGATCTGTACCAGCTTCCCTCCGACGTCGATAGTACGACCCGGTTCGACGATCTGGATCAGTACATCGTTGATTCGAATCGTATCACGACCTATGCCGTGGATGACACACTGGCCGCCGGGGTGTTAGAGGTGGTGTTTCCCGCTTCTGCCCTCCCAGGTATTGGTGACGATAGTTCGGTGGCGGCGGTGGCGTGGATCCTTCAGAGCCCCTCCCCTACCTACCTCGACATTGGCACCTCGGAGGGCGGCCAGTGGCCAGTGATCGGACGCTACCTTACGCTCGAATCCTCGTCTGGCGATACGGTGGAGATTTTCGTCGGTGACGAACCGACTGAATTCGATTCCTTCCTTGCTGCCGACCCGGCCCCACTCGTCGATTCCTTATTGGTGATTGGTGGAGTGCCATCGGCCCGGTCAATCATCCGATTCAACTTGCCACCGGTAATACGAGATTCTTCGGACATCGTGAAGGCAACGCTTCTCATGATGATGAGCCAACCTGTCGCGGCGGTGCCGAGGGACGGGGCGACGATTCGTGCGCGAGCCGTGACCCGGGACGTCGGCCAGAAGTCGCCTAGGGGCGATGTGAACACCATCGTAGCGGGGTCGGGCGGCGTCGTGCTTCAGGCTGGGGAGTTCGACACGGTGCGCCTCGATATTACCGACATCATGGTTACATGGACGCTCGACTCCGTCCTTCCATCGGTGATCATGCTGAGCGCGGCACCGGAGGCGGGGCGGATGTTCGAAGTGCGCGTGTTTTCGAGTCGGTCTACGCAGCCACCGATCCTGTTCTTGAGCTACATCCCACCGTTCGAGCAAAGGCGTCGATGACGCGGCGGATCGTCCTAGTGGTAGCATTGATGGCGCTGGGCACTTCAGACAGCTCAGCGCAGACGTCGGTGTACTCGGTGCTCGGGTTGGGGTACCCAGGCCGTGCAATCAGCGTCCGTACGCGGGCAATGGGTGGGGGGCTGGCCACGCTCGATCCGGGATCGGCCTTGAACCCCGGGGCCGTGGCCGCGTACCGGCAACTCAGCACGTCGGTGACGGTGACCTCGAGCTTCCGGGAGTACACGGTCAATGACACCACCGTCGCCGGTCTCAAGGACACGCGGTTCGCATACGCATCGATCGGCGGCCCGATCGGCAACGCTCCCATAGCTTTCAATCTCACGTTTGCAACCTATCTTGATAGAACGTATGACGTGGTGGACACGGGTCGCGTGGAAATCCGTGGTGACACGGTTGGGTATGTCGAGAACATCTCGTCTGACGGTGCAGTGATCGATCTCCGCGGAGCCGTCGCTTGGGAAATCGATCCCAAACTTCGGGCGGGTGTCGCATTCCACATCCTCAGTGGGACCACGGAGAACGTTTTCCGTCGGAACTTCGAAGGGACCGACTACGCACCGCTCAACCGCGACGACCGGGTGAGTTTTACCGGCTTCGGTGGGTCAGCCGGCATCGTCTACCTCCCGGAGCCCTATTTGAGATTGGCTGCGTCAGTGCGAATCAACTCGGATGTGAGCGTCAAGCTCACGGAGGATGTCACCTTCGGCCAAACGCCCTTGCCGACCGAAGTGTCCGGCGGTGTGTTCTTCGCACCGGTTCCCACGATTCGATTTGCCTCGACGGCTATCTGGCGATCGTGGTCGAATACAGCCAAAGGGCTCCTCGCTCCAGATGCAGCAAACGCCTACGATACGTGGGAGATTGGATCCGGGGTCGAACTCCAGGGGCCCGGCAACCTCCCGCTGCGTTTCGGATTCCGGTATGCGCAGCTGCCCTACAGTCCGGCAGAACAGGCGCGCGAGATCAACCTATCGTTCGGGAGCGGATTTGGATTCGCGCAGGGGCGGGCCACGCTCGAATTTGCCATCGAGCGTGCGATGCGTGATGGAGGGGGTGCGGAGGAGAAGGTGTGGATGTTAAGTTTTGAACTCCGCGTCGTTCCGTGACCCGCGTCTATCTCCATACGTTCGGGTGCAAGGCGAATCAGTACGACACCGAGGTCGTGCGGCAGGCACTCGAATCGGCCGGCGCCGCGGTAGTCGATGATCCCACCCAAGCCGATGCGGCGATCGTAAACTCATGCACGGTCACTCATGTCGGCGAGCGCAAGCTCCGCGGGTATGTGCGGCAACTGGCCCGTCGTTACCCCGATCTCCGAACAGTAGTGATCGGATGTGCCGCAGCGCTGGATGACGGGACGCTCGCGGCACTTCCCAATGTCGTTGACGTGGTGAGTGGGGCGGACCCGTCCGATGTGTTGGCCGCGCTCAATGTGCCGGTGCCCCCACTGGACCCCGTACTCCGCCGTTTCGAACGGGGGCAACGCGCGTGGCTCAAGATTCAGGACGGATGTGACGAGCATTGCACATTCTGCGCGACAACGATCGCGCGCGGGGCCAACCGGTCTAGGCCGGTCGATGAGATCGTACGTGAAGCCGCGGCCTTGTCTGAGTCGGCCAGGGAGATCGTCCTCACTGGCGTGCATATCGGGACGTACGGACGTGATATCGGTGACTCCGACCTGGGACGGCTGGTATGTACGTTGGTCAACCGCGTTCCGGAAGTGCGGTTTCGCCTTTCGTCGATCGAGGCCACGGAAATCGATGAACGCCTCGAAGACCTTCTGGCGACCGCACCCGAGCGACTCGCTCCTCACCTTCACGCCCCGCTGCAATCGGGGAGTGATCGCCTGCTCAGACGCATGGGGCGCCACTGGTATTCGGCCGATCGATACCGAAAGCGTTTGGCACGCCTAGCGGAACGGGTGCCGGTTCTCGGGCTAGGAGCCGATATCATCGTTGGTTTCCCAGGCGAGGACGATCTCGATCATGCCGACACGGTGTCGCTGGTCGAGGATCTTCCCTACACGTATCTCCACGTATTCCCGTACTCCGAACGCCCAGGTGCCGTGGCAGGGCGGCTCGGCCCAGCCGTGGCTCCACCGGTCGCACGGGATCGCGCGGAGGAGTTGCGGGCACTCGCCGAGGCCAAGGGATCGGGGCATCGGGCAGCCCGCGACGGTGGCGCGGCCGATGTCGTGAGCCTGTGCCGCCGCCAGGGAAGATGGGAAGGGCTCACGGGGGACTACCTAACGGTCTTCACGCCAACCGATCGTGAGTTTGCCGGTCGGTTCCGGGCGCACCTCGTGATGGGAAAAAAGGGCGACCTCGAGGCGATTCCAGTTGACTGACAAGAAGCGCGTCTACCTCGAGACCTACGGATGTCAGATGAACGTCGCCGATTCGGAGACGGTGCTCGGGATACTCCGGCGCCAGGGGTACGAATCGGTCGATGCGCCTGACCAGGCGGACGTCATACTCGTCAACACGTGCGCCGTGCGGGATAACGCCGAGCAACGCGTCATTGGTCGCATGGGTGAACTCAAGCGGCACAAACGTCCCGGTGTGGTGCTCGGTTTGCTAGGGTGTATGGCGCAGCGCCTAGGGGAACGGTTGTTCGACGAAGCCCCGCACGTGGATTTGGTGGTGGGGCCGGATGGGTACCGGGGTCTCCCGGCGTTGATCGCCAGCGCGGCTGATGGCGAGCGATCGTTCGACGTGGAGTTCAAATCCTGGGAGCACTACGAAGACGTTCCCGCCGTGCGCAACGCAGCCCCGAGTGCTTTCGTCACGGTCCAACGAGGCTGCGATTATAGGTGCACGTTCTGCATTGTTCCGATGACGCGCGGACGCGAACGCAGCCGTAATCTGGAGGACGTGGTGGGCGAGGTCGCCAATATTGCCCAACAGGGAACCACCGAGGTTACGCTGCTGGGCCAAACCGTCAACAGCTACAACGATGGCCGGAACGAATTCGGTGCGTTGCTGCGGGCGGTTGGAGCTGTGGATGGTATCAAACGTGTCCGATTCACGAGTCCGTACCCGAACGATTTTACGCCGGCTGTCGTCGAAGCGATGGCGGCCGTACCGGAAGTATGCGAGCACGTGCACCTGCCCGTACAAAGCGGTTCCACCCGTCTGCTCAAGCCGATGGGGAGGCGGTACACCAGGGAACAGTACCTCGAGTGTGTCGACCGGCTCCGCACGGCGATTCCGAACCTTGCCATTACGACCGATATCATCGTTGGATTCCCAGGCGAGACGGACGACGATTTTGGCGAGACCGTGTCGCTGGTGCACGAGGTGGCGTTCGACGGCGCCTTTACGTTCCGGTATTCGCCGCGTGAAGGAACCGGAGCGGTACGTATGCCCAATGCCGTGCCCGATGATGTGTCCGGCTCGCGCCTGGGCGAACTCATCGCCGTCGTGCGTGATGTCGCTCGTCGTAAGAACGTGGCTTTGGTGGGATCCACCCACGAAGTGCTCGTCGAAAAACCTGCCCGCCGTGGTAATCTGCTGCAAACGCGAACTCGAACGAACAAGGTCGCGCTGGTCGATGGTCCAGCCGAGTGGATCGGCTCGTACCGCGTGGTCCGGCTGACCGGGACCACTGGTGCCACCTTCACTGCCGTTCCCACTATCTCTCATGTCGAGTTGGCCGTTATCAGGTAGCTCAGGCGGAAAGGCAGGAAGTCGGGAAGACGGGAAGGTAGGAAGGCGGGTGCAATGAGCGTGCGCCTGCCGGTTCTCCATTTTGGAGCGGCCTACCTTTTTGGGCTCTGGATCCTGGGGAACGTGGGGCCCGTTACGGTGTTGGCAGTCGCGGTCCTGCTGGTTTTGCTGGTCGCGCGCGCGTCGCCGTGGCTTCGCTTGCTGGTGGTTGTCGGATGGGTCGGAGCCGTTACTGGTGCCGTAGCTCGTGCATCGGAGGGCGCCACCTGCCGAGAGGCGTGGGAACCGGGGGCGACGACTGCAATCATCAAGATTCTCGACGAGCCCGGCGAGCGACTGCGCACGCGGGCGGTAGTCCGACATAGCGCGGCCGGGTGCGGTGGGACGCTGATCGTTCGGCTCGAGGAACCGGTGCCCTCAGGTGCGGTCCTCATTGTGGTCGGTACCTACCACGGGATGGGCGTGTTTCGCGTACGTCACTCGCGGCTCATCGATATCGATCGTGGATGGCGCCTGTCGGTGCGTTCCGCCATCGTGCATCGGATTCGCGCGCTGTACGGCTCCCGTTCGGGTGTGATCGAGGCGCTCGTATTGGGCCGGCGGGATGATATCCCGGCTTCGGTGCGGGAAGCGTTCATTGGGTCCGGCATCGCGCACCTGCTTGCCATCTCCGGGCTACACGTCGGGCTGTTCGTTGGATGGATCGTGCTGTTGGTGCGGCTCACACCTCTACGACGATGGGCGCCGGCTATTGGCGCCGCCACGGCTTGGGCCTATGTACTGCTGCTGGGGTTCCCAGTCGCGGCAACTCGGGCTGCCGCGTTCATCACCATATTTGTCTTCGCACGGTACCGGCAGCGGCACCCCGTATCGAGTGCGGCACTGACCGTTGGGGCGCTCGTTGTCGCGTCCATCGACCCCAGTGCGGTCCGGTCGGTGGGCGCGTGGCTTTCGATATCGGCCGTGTGGGCGACGGGGTATGGCCCGGCGCAGCTCCCGAGCCGGTGGCGGGCGAAACCGTTCGCCCGCCTGGCGGCATCCTCGATCGCCGCGACGATCGTCACGGCGCCGATCACGGCATACACGTTCGGATCCGTTGCCCCGATCGGGATCGTCACCAACCTGGTCGCGGTCCCGTTAGCCGGTATTGCAGTGCCGGCGGTGTTTGCCAGCCTAGTGATGGGCCCCACGATGGCGGCCGGTGCAGGACTCGTTCTCGCCGCGATCGAATGGCTCGCTACCACGCTGTCGATGGTTCCTGGCGGGCATCTTGTGAGTGTCGCTGGAGCGAAGTTCGCGTTGCCATGGCTCGGTGTGCTCGCGGTCACGGTGTGGCTGCTCGAACGACGCCCTCGTTGGGGCCTGCTCCAAGTGCGTCTGGCATTTGGGTGCGCCGTAGTGGCTTGGACCATGGTCTTCGTCCGCGTGAGGGGCTCGAGGTTCAGCGATGGGCTGACGGTGTACGTGCTCGATGTCGGTCAAGGTGACGCCATCGCGCTCCGTACGCGGCGTGGTCGGTGGATTCTTTTCGATGCTGGGCCCATTTCTAGGTTGGGGAACGCGGGGCACCGAATCGTCGTTCCGTTTCTCCGGAGGAACGGAGTCAAGCGGCTCGATGCCCTAATCGTTTCCCACGGAGATGCCGATCACCTAGGGGGCGCACCAGCTGTCATTGCCGCCTTGCAACCACGTCTGGTGTTGGAACCGGGACAGCCGCTCGGGACTTCACTTTACCGCGAACACCTGGCGGCAGTGGACGCTGCAGGGTCCCTCTGGCAGGCTGGGCGCGCCGGCGATTCGTTGGAGATCGACGGTGTTCTGTTGGTCGTTCTCCATCCAACGGCGCAGTGGGCTGACCGGGAGTTCAGCCCCAACGAGAACTCGCTCGTGTTGCGACTCGAGTATGGCTGCTTTTCGGCGCTCTTTACCGGCGATATCGGGTTCCCGGTCGAGGATCATCTGCTGGGGTCGCTCAAACCGGTCGATCTGCTGAAGGTCGGGCACCATGGATCAGCCGGGAGTACTGGTGCTGCGTGGCTGGACCAGCTCGGTCCGCGAATTGCTGTTCTGAGTGTCGGTAAAAACCGGTACGGGCATCCCGCTCCGGAGGTGCTCGAACGGCTGAAGGCGCGCGGTATAGACGTCTTCCGCACTGACCGCGACGGTACCGTGACGATCCGGAGTGACGGGCGCTATCTTGAAGTTGTCACTCGGGACCGGGATAATTTCGTGGGGAGGTTGTTGTGTCGTATGCGTCACTTGTTACAATCGAACAATTCATCCTCGACCAAGAGCGGTTGCACCCCGGCGCGACGGGTGAACTTACCTATCTGCTCTACGATCTCGCCCTAGCGGCGAAAGTCATATCAGGACTGGTTCGACGGGCTGGGTTGGTGGACGTGTTGGGATCAGTGGGCCGGAAGAACGTGCAGGGCGAGGAACAACAAAAACTCGATGTGATTGCGAATGAGGCAATGAAGGACGCGTTTGCGGGGACGGGTAGAATCTGTGTGATGGGGTCGGAAGAAGATGAGGAACCCATTCCGGTTGAGAGCAAGAACGGCTATGGGAAGTACACGTTGCTCTACGATCCATTGGACGGGTCGTCCAACATCGACGTAAACGTTTCGATCGGTACCATCTTCTCGATCCACCGTCGGAAATCTGAAGGGGGCCCAGGTACGCTCGATGACCTACTCCAACGGGGGAGCGAGCAGGTCGTTGCGGGATACGTGATCTATGGTTCCAGTACCGTAATGGTCTATACGGCCGGGTTTGGGGTGCACGTGTTCACGCTCGACCCGACCATTGGCGAATTCCGCCTTTGCAACCACGACATCAAGACGCCCGAAACTGGGAAGTACTACAGCGTCAATGAGAGCTATTACAGCCGTTGGACGGATGGCTACCGTGCTGTCGTGCGTGCATTCAAGGGTGACGGAAGTCGCAATCACCGGAAGAACGCGCGGTACATTGGTTCGCTCGTGGCCGACTTCCACCGAAACCTGATCGCCGGCGGTGTGTTCATGTATCCGGCCGACTCCAAATCACCGAACGGGAAGCTCCGGTTGTTGTACGAGGCGGCGCCGCTCGCCTTCGTTGCCCAACAAGCCGGCGGTCATGCATCGAATGGTACGACGCCCATTCTCGACATCCAACCGACGGAGCTGCATCAGCGGACGCCGCTGCTCATTGGAAGCCGCAATGACGTCGCATACGTAGAAGAAACTCTTGCCAAGGTGGACGGCGTCGGCGCATGAGTGACAAACGTCGGTCCCCGTCCGGGATTCCGATCGAAGAGGTTTACGGTGCGGCGAACGGCGAGGGTAGTTCGGAGACGCCAGGGACATTCCCGTACACGCGCGGCATTCATCCGACCATGTATCGCGGGCGCTTGTGGACCATGCGGCAGTACGCTGGGTTCGGAACCGCCGAAGAGACCAATGCGCGGTTCCGAACGCTGTTGGGCGCTGGGCAGACTGGGCTGTCGGTCGCGTTCGATCTACCTACCCAGATGGGCTACGACTCGGATGCGGACGTTGCGGTAGGAGAGGTGGGGCGCGCCGGGGTCGCCATAGATACTGTGGACGACCTCGCCACGTTGTTCAAGGACATTCCGCTCGAACAGGTCTCGACGTCCATGACTATCAACTCTACCGCCGCTATCCTGCTCGCCATGTATATCGTGGTGGCAGAGGAGCAGGGAGTGAGCCGGGGCGATCTGCGGGGCACGATTCAGAACGACGTGTTGAAGGAGTACATCGCTCGTGGTACGTACATCTTCCCAGTGGAGCCTTCGCTGCGGCTGGTCACCGACACATTCGCGTTCGTCATCGACGAGAGGATGAACTTCAACCCCATCTCGGTGAGCGGTTATCACATGCGCGAGGCTGGAGCCACGGCGGTGCAGGAGGTGGCGTTCACGTTCGCCAATGGTCTCGAGTATCTCCATCGGGCGCGAGCAGCCGGGGTCGACGTAGATGCGATTGCGCCCCGTATTTCGTTTTTCTTCGCGGCACACAATGACCTCTTCGAAGAAGTGGCCAAGTTCCGGGCGGCTCGGCGTCTTTGGGCCAAACTCATGCGCGAGCACTTCAACGCCGCCGACAACAGCTGCCGCCTCCGTTTTCACGCCCAGACTGGTGGTTCGACTCTCACGGCCCAACAGCCATTGAACAACGTCGTGCGCGTGACGATACAGGCTCTTGCTGCAGTGA
>SMVA01350306.1_pt1 | contig 11041 bp, 7 predicted proteins | sample 2456451 | NCBI WGS metagenome assembly SMVA01 (sample SAMN11095933, study PRJNA526329) | marine sediment metagenome | biome: Marine sediment; feature: Surficial sediment; material: Deep marine sediment; isolation source: Hadal surficial sediment | place: Pacific Ocean | collected 2014-05 | depth 0-1...
CAGGCCAGCGTCATGGCCAGTGGCAGGTGGTAACTGGGTGCAGAGCCAGGGTTAAAGTCGGTTGCTACCGCTACTTTCACACCGGCATCCAGCATCTGACGGGCAGACACATAGCGTTCCCGTAAGTACAGCGATGCCAGTGGCAGACTGACGGCTACTGTGCCGGCGTTTGCCAGTGCTTCAATACCATTTTCATCGATATATTCGAGGTGTTCGGCTGACACGGCGCCCAACTCGGCTGCCAATTGCGCACCGCCACTGTTACTGAGCTGGTCTGCGTGCACCTTAAGACCCAAACCTGCATTTTTTGCAGCGGTCAGTATTTGCCTGGCCTCATCAATGCTAAAGGCACCGTCTTCTACAAACACATCACAAAAGCGTGCCAGGTTCTGATCAGTGATTTGCGGGATTAAGTCCTCGCATAGCAAGCTGATGTACTCCCCACGGCGTTGCTGATATTCATCAGGCACCATGTGCGCGCCGAGGAAGGTAGGCACAAGATCAACAGCCTGTTTCTCGTTTAGTTGCCGGTACACATCCAACTGCTTCAGCTCAGCGGCGGCTTCAAGGCCGTAACCGGATTTACACTCCACCGTGGTGACACCCAAATCCAGCATGCCTTCCAATGCCAGCTGTGCCTTGTCCATCAGCTGTTGGCTGGTTTCTTCGCGGGTGGCAGCCACCGTACTGCGTATGCCCCCACCTGCTGCAGCAATTTCCTGGTAGCTCTTGCCCTGTAGGCGCAAAGCGAATTCATCACCACGCCAGCCACCAAAGCAAAGATGCGTGTGACAATCAATCAGACCGGGGATGACCAGCCGCTGTTGACAGTCTACGGATTCTTCAGCGGCGTAGTGATCCGGCAGTGTCTGCTCAGCACCTGCCCATGTAATCACATTTTCTTCGAATACGAGTGCGGCCTGGTCGATCAGACCTGCGTCCTGCTGTGCAGAATCTGCAGGGCAGGTCGCCAGTTGGGAGATGTTGCGTAAGACAGTCAACGGCCGGCCTTGTCGCTAACCGAGTGGGCCAAGCTTGTTCTCAACAACATCAAGCAAACGGCCGCTGCGCAGCATGTCGGTGCACAGTTCAATATCACCCCTGACTTCATAGTCCTTGACGGCGTGCTGGATTTCGCTTCGCAGTGCCTGATGAGCAATGGCAACGCCCTGGCCCGGTTTCAGAGATCCCCGGAAATCCAGCGCCTGGGCGGAGGTCAGCAACTCGATCGCCAGCACAATTTCAACGTTGTCCAACACGGCAAGCAGTTTAAAAGCGCTGATCGCACCCATGCTGACATGATCCTCCTGGCCGAGGCTGGTCGGGATGGAGTCCACGCTGGCGGGATGACATAACACCTTGTTCTCGGATACCAGGGCTGCCGCTGTGTACTGGGGGATCATGAAGCCTGAATTTACCCCGGTATCCCTCATTAAGAGTTTGGGCAGTCCATCGTGGCCTTCCAGCAATAAATAGGTCCGTCGTTCGGAAATACTACCCAGCTCCGCCAGTGCAATGGCGGCAAAATCCATTGCCAGCGCCAACGGCTCGCCATGGAAGTTACCACCTGACAGTATATCGCCGTCGTCAAACACCAAGGGGTTATCGGTCACCGAATTCAGTTCTGTCTCAATACAGTGGCGCGCATAGTCCAGCGCATCACGGCTGGCGCCATGGACCTGGGGTACACAACGCAGGCTGTAAGGGTCTTGCACCTTTCCGCAATCACGGTGTGACGCCAGTATCTCGCTGCCCTCGAGTAACTTACGGATATTGGCGGCCACGATCTGCTGACCCGGGTGTGGACGAATCTGGTGAATTCTCTCATCAAAGGGTGTTGCGCTGCCCTGCAGGGCTTCCAGGCTCATGGCAGCCAGTAAATCAGCCTCACGCTGGAGCACCAGCGTCTGTTTCAGTACAAAAGCGCCGTAAGCCGCCATCAGCTGCGTGCCATTGATCATCGCCAGACCATCTTTGGCCAGCAGGCTGATGGGTTTGATGCCTTTTTCTGCCAGCGCAGCGGTGGCCGGAATTTTGCCGGTTCGCGACTCATCCCATACTTCACCCCGGCCGATCAATGGCAAACACAGGTGGGCAAGCGGGGCGAGATCCCCGGAAGCGCCGAGACTGCCACGGCTGGGCACCCAGGGCAGGATGTCGTGCTCCTCGAGCAACAGTAGTTGGGCAAAAGTTTGTCCGGATACACCTGAATAACCGAGGCTGAGGGAGTGGATTTTCAGTTGCAGCATGAGCCGGGTTATTTCTACTGGAACGGGCGTCCCGACGCCACAGGCATGACTCAGCAGGATGTTCTGTTGCAATGTGAGCAGCTCTTCCTCCGATATGCGTTTGTTGGCCAGCACCCCAAAACCCGTGTTAATACCATAGTGTGCCTTACCGTCGAGCAGTGCCTGCTCAACGATTTTGCGTGATTGGTGTACCGCGTCATGTTGCTGGCGCAGTTCCGACATGCTGGTATCAAGGTCTTTGTACAGGTGTTCCAGTCGAATTTTCATGCTTTAGTCCATCACTCGCCGTTGATCATGGGCAGATCGACGCCGCGTTCATTGGCGATGTCGATGGCATCCTGGTAGCCGGCATCGGCGTGGCGCATGACGCCGGTGCCGGGGTCAGCGGTCAGCACTCGCTGCAGGCGGCGGTCGGCCATTTCGGTTCCATCCGCGACACAAACCATACCTGCGTGCTGGGAATACCCGATACCGACACCACCGCCGTGGTGAATAGAAACCCAGCTGGCACCACAGGCGGTATTCAACATGGCGTTCAATAACGGCCAATCGGCGATCGCATCGGAGCCATCTTTCATGTTTTCGGTTTCACGGTTCGGTGAGGCCACAGAACCGGCATCCAGATGATCACGACCGATTACGATCGGTGCTGAGACCTTGCCTTCACGTACCAGTTGGTTGAATTTAAGCGCCGCTTTTGCGCGTTCGCCATATTCCAGCCAGCAGATTCGAGCCGGCAAACCCTGGAAACTGATCTGCTTTTGGGCTTTCTCGATCCAGCGTCTCAGTGCCAGCTTTTCCGGAAATAATTCCAGGATTGCATCATCGGTTACACGGATATCTTGTGGGTCACCGGATAGTGCCACCCATCTGAATGGGCCTGCTCCCCGACAGAACAAAGGGCGAATATAAGCAGGAACAAAACCTGGAAAATCAAATGCTTCTGGCATGTTCCTATAATCTGCAACCTGTCCCCTGAGGTTGTTTCCATAGTCAAAACAGATGGCGCCACGAGCCTTCAATTCGAGTATGGCTTTTACATGCAACACCATCGAGTCGAGGACCTTGTTGTCGTAGGCCTCCGGGTCGGATTTCCGCAGTTCCGCCGCTTCATCCAGCGAGTAGCCAATCGGAATATAGCCTTCGCGCAGATCATGCGCGGAGGTCTGGTCGGTGACAATATCCGGTGTGAAATTGCGTCGTACCAGTTCCGGCAGGACCTCGGCAATATTACCCAGCAGACCGACCGAGATGGGTGTATCAGATTGCTCGATGATTTCCAGTGCCTCATCGAGATTATCCGTCATACGGTCGCAATAACCGGTTTCAACCCGTCTCTGGATACGCCTCAGGTCCACTTCCACGGTCAGGCAATCACCATCATTCATGGTACAGGCCAGCGGTTGTGCGCCACCCATACCGCCGAGGCCGGCAGTGACGGTCAAGCGGCCACGCAGGTTGCCATCAAAATGCTGACGGGCGCACTCGGCGAACGTTTCATAAGTACCCTGCACAATGCCCTGCGAGCCGATGTAAATCCACGACCCGGCCGTCATCTGTCCGTACATGATCAGGCCTTTCTGCTCGAGGTCCCGGAATACGTCCCAGTTACTCCAGCGCGCCACCAGGTTGGAGTTGGCGATCAACACCCTGGGAGCTTCCTCAAAGGTGCGGAAGACGCCCACTGGCTTGCCACTTTGTATCAGTAGTGTTTCGTCGTTTTCAAGACGTTTCAAGGTAGAAATAATTCGTTCAAGAGATTCCCGGTTACGTGCAGCTTTACCGGTGCCACCGTAGACAATCAATTCATCCGGCTTTTCGGCAACATCGGGATCCAGGTTATTCATCAACATGCGCATGGCGGCTTCCTGGTGCCAGCCTTTGCAGCTGATTTTTGTGCCTGTGGGAGCCTTTATAGGTGCATATTTTGTGTTCATTACTGTACAGTCACTAGCCTGAAATGAATTGTTCGAATTATAGCAGCGAAAGTAGACTTGACCGTCGCTTGCAAGGCAAAAAAATGGAATTGGAATGCTGAACAAAATCACCCCGAGACTGGGCTTTGGGTTTATCACATTAAGCTGTGCATCGCTGCTGTGTTATGCGCTGTATACCCAGTATTTTGACTACCTGGATCCCTGCCCATTGTGTATATTTCAACGGGTGGCGTTTTTCTGGATGGCGGTGGTTGCGCTACTGGCTTTGGTGCATAATCCGGCACGCACCGGGCGCCGAATATACAGCTGGTTAATCGTTGTGGGTGCGGGTACAGGCGCAGCCATCGCCGGCCGCCATGTATGGTTACAGAATTTACCGCCGGGAGAGGTGCCCGAATGCGGTCCGGGTTTGAATTACATGCTGGAAACCTTCCCGTTGATGGAGGTTCTGTCAACGGTACTTCGGGGTTCCGGCAGTTGTGCCGAGTTGCAATGGTCGTTCCTGGGCTTGAATATGCCGATGTGGTCCTTAATCTGGTTTGTTGGCCTTGGTCTTTTGACAATTTGGATCGGTTACCGCGCCGTTAAGAAATAGAGCTACAAGTTCAGATGAATTCAGGTGAAAATACAGACATGGAACAGGGATTGGAAAAATTGCACCCCACCGCCGCTGACAATGACTGGCAGCCGGCTTCGTGGCAGCAACGGCAAGCCAAGCAACAGGCTACCTATGCGGATCAGGACGAGTTACAAACCGCGCTGGATGAGTTATCCAGCTTGCCACCACTGGTAACCTCGTGGGAAATACTCTCATTGCGCCAGCAAATCGCCGAAGCGCAGGCGGGCAACCGCTTTTTTTTACAGGGTGGTGATTGTGCCGAGAATTTTGCCGAGTGCAATTCAAACGTTATTACCAATCGCTTAAAGGTATTGCTGCAAATGAGCCTGGTACTGACCCACGGATTACAAAAACCGGTGGTCAGGGTCGGTCGTTTTGCCGGACAGTACGCCAAGCCGCGTTCCTCTGATACGGAAACGCGCGACGGCGTGACACTACCCAGTTATCGCGGCGACCTGGTCAATTCGGTCGAGTTTGAAGCCGAGGCCAGACGACCGGATCCGCGCCGACTGCTACAGGGTCATGCCAGCTCTGCAATGACAATGAACTTTGTCCGGGCATTGGTAGATGGCGGTTTTGCCGACTTGCACCACCCCGAGTACTGGAATCTCAGTTGGGTGAAGCACTCGCCGCTTGCGGAGGAGTTCCATCGCCTGGCTGACAGTCTTGGCCGTGCGATCAAATTCATGGAGACCATTTCCGGACGTCGAGCGGGAAGTCTCAAACGGGTGGATTTTTATACTTCGCACGAAGCATTGCACCTGCAATACGAACAGGCGGTAACGCGTAAAGTGCCACGCCAGCAGGGCTGGTTTAACCTGTCCACGCATTTTCCATGGATCGGTATGCGCACGGCAGAGGTTGATGGTGCTCACGTCGAGTATTTCCGGGGTATACGAAATCCGCTAGGTATCAAGATTGGTCCCGGCGCCACGGCAACACAAATTGAGCAACTGTTGAAAATTCTTAACCCGGAATGCGAGACAGGACGGATCGTCCTGATCCACAGAATGGGTGCTTCTGAAATCGAGTTCAGGCTGCCGCCGTTGATCCGTGCGGTGCAGGATACCGGTTCACCGGTTTTATGGGTCTGTGACCCGATGCATGGCAACACCGAGACTACCGATTCCGGCATCAAGACCCGACGCTTCCGTAACATCATGAGTGAAATGGAAACAGCCATAGAACTGCACCACCAAAACGGCTCCCAGCTGGGGGGTGCACACCTTGAGTTGACCGGTGAAGATGTCACCGAATGTACTGGCGGGGCACGTAATCTGGACGAGAAAGATCTGCAACGGGCCTACAAGTCCATCGTAGATCCCCGACTGAACTATGAGCAGGCGCTGGAACTCTCGATGTTGATTGTCAGCAAGTTCGACAAGCTCAACTGATTTGTATTTCCCTCGCACTTACTACCAAATCGTTTTTTGCCTTGCGTTTGCGTTGTTGACAGCGGATATCAGCCTGGCCGCTGACATCGTCAGGCATACCTTGAGTTTCCCGACAGACAGGCAACAGACCTTCCTGCTGCGTTCAGAATTTCCCGTCAACACAGAGCTTACGACGCTGATCATGCCGGTCTGGACACCCGGGTCATACCTGGTGCGTGAGTACGCTGCCAATGTTGACCAGGTTTCAGCCGTATCGGAGACCGGCAGGCACCTGCAGGTACACAAGACCAGCAAGGACGAGTGGCAGGTCAATACCAGCAACAGCACAACACTGATCGTTGATTACGTCGTCCATACGCCCGATATGACGGTCAATTCCAGTTGGACAAGCAGTGCATTTACACTGGTCAACGGCGCTTCTGTGTTTCTGTATACACGCCCAACCCGCGGTCTGCCACAACAGCTGAATATTGATTCATCCCCGTCCAGGGGCGGGATTTTCACCGCCTTGCCCCTGGCCTCGGATGGAATAGGCTACCAAGCCGCAAATTATGACCAGTTGGTGGACAACCCGGTGGCCATTGCCAATGCGCCGATTTACCGGTTCAAATCACGGCAACAGGATTATGTGCTGGTCAATATCGGAGAAAACCAATTCTGGGATGGCGCGCAGGCAGCAGCGGATGTTGAAAAGATCGTCAGGGAGACACAGTCCTTTTGGCGTATTAACCCGCTGAGCAGGCCGTATTGGTTCCTGAATTTTGCGGTCGAGGGCAGGGGTGGACTGGAGCATGACCACAGCACCGTGATTATGACCGGACGGCGGCAAATGCGTGACCGTGAAGCTTATATCAAATGGCTGGGTGTAATGGCCCATGAGTTTTTTCATGTCTGGAATGTGCGTCGTTTGCGCCCCGCTGCACTGGCAGATTATGACTATCAACATGAACAGTACACCAGCCAGCTATGGCTGGCTGAAGGCCTGACCAGCTATTTTGACAGCCTGCTACTGTCACGCGCCGGCCTGATCAATCCGGAAGAGTACCTGGAATTATTGGCCAAGGATGTACACCGTCTGGAAACCACACCGGGAAGAAAGCTGCGTCCGGTGACCGAGGCCTCATTGGATGCCTGGATCCGTCACTATCGACCCAATGCCAATTCGGTTAACAGCACCATCAGTTATTACACCAAGGGTGCAATCATCGGCTTTGTACTGGATGCGTATATCAGAAAGGAGAGCAAGGGCCGGCATGACCTGGATGAAGTGATGCGGGAAATGTACAGCTTGCATGCAGATACACCGTACAGCAGCGAGGATTTCAACAAGGTGCTTGCCAGTGTGGGTGGGCCGGCGGCAGTCCGGTTCCTTGAACCGCTGCTGGATTCAAGTAGTGAACCGGATATCGATGCCGCACTTGACTGGTTTGGGTTAACACTGGATCGTGATCCCGAAGCACGTCTGGCCGAATTGAACGGCGACCCCGTGGTCAGTGGTTTCGGTGTGATCTGGGATGAAACCGCATCAGAGCCAGTGGTAAAATCTGTGTTGGCGGGCAGTAGCGGTGCGATTGCAGGCATATTACCCGGCGATGAACTGTTGGCGATCGGCGATGAGAGGCTGACAAAAGATAAACTTCAGGCTCTGATGACCGCCTATCAGCCTGGCCAGAGAACCACCCTGTTGGTTTCTCGTCGCGGTCAGATCATCAGACTTGACATCGAACTTGAAACTGCCATACCGGAACGTTTTGATATTCAACTTAAATCCGGCATTGGCAAGCGTCACATTAAACGTCTGCAGAACTTGCTTGGGCAAAATCTGCAGGAACAACCATGACAACCGGATACCAACCAACAATATGATCAACATGATTAAGAAATCTGTCGTATTGGGGCTGTTGCTTTCTGCAAGCAGTTTTACCGCCATTGCGAACCCTGCAGACAGCGCGGCAGGAAATATACTGCCGTACCCGATTTATCAGCACAAACTGGACAACGGTCTGAATGTGGTCACAGTGCCTTTTGATTCACCCGGTCTGGCGGCCTTTTACATCGTCACCCGGGTTGGAGCGAGAAACGAAGTGGAGCCCGGTGTGACGGGATTTGCACACTTTTTCGAGCACATGATGTTTCGTGGTACCGATAAATACCCGAAAGAAGCCTACAGCGCCGCCCTGAAATCGACGGGCGCGGCAGCCAATGCGAATACCACCCAGGACAGGACCCAGTACCACATGACCGGTAATGCGGCAAAACTGGAATTGATGTTTGAACTGGAATCCGACCGCTTTATGAACCTCAATTACTCCGAGCACGAGTTTAAAACCGAGGCCGGTGCGGTCAAGGGTGAGTACACCAAGAATTTTGCCAGCCCGTACAGCCAGATCAATGAAAAACGCGCCGAAACCGCGTTTACAACGCATACCTATTCACATACAACGATGGGTTATTTCAAGGATATCGTCGATATGCCGAATCAGTATGAGTATTCGAAGAAGTTTTTTGATCGTTACTACCGGCCTGAATACAACACCATCCTGGTGGTCGGTGATGTCACGCCTGAACAGGTCAACGCACTTGCAGAGAAATATTTTGGCGCCTGGGAAAGAGGCAGTTATGAGTCTGTCGTGCCGGTAGAGCCGACGCAAACCGGGACCCGCTATGTGCATTTGCAAAATGGCAGCATCCCCGCCTATTTCAGTATGAGTTATAAGGGTCCGGCGTTCAGCGACTCGGAAATTGATATGCCGGCGCTGGATGTTCTGGCCTCCATTGTTTTCTCCAATACCTCTGCATTGAACAAGAAACTGGTGATCGAAGAACAGAAAATACGCTTCATTAGCGGCGGCGCTCAAGACAGCCGCGATCCCAACCTGTTTACCATCCAGGTGTCGATGGTGGAAAAAGACGACATGGCTTACGTGATGGCCGAAATTGAAAAAGCCATTGCCAGGGTAAAGTCTGACGGAGTGGATGAGGCGTTGCTGCAACGCACGAAATCCTACCTGAAGTACAGGTTTGCCATGGGCATTGACACACCCGGGTCAATTGCGGGTTCTCTGAGTCACTACATACAGTTGACCGGTGATCCTGAGTCCATCAACCGGCTTTACGCGCAGTATGACAAGGTCACGGTTGAAGATATCAAAATTGTTGCCAACAGGTACTTCAACGCAGAACAGTTGACCATCGCCACCATATCAGAAGACGAATTGGGAGCACTGCAATGAGGCAATTTGCAAAAGTAATGATGGCAGTGCTGGCACTTGCCTTCGTGGTTCAGGCGCAGGCAATCGACGTTGTTGAGCTCAAACAAAAAAACTCCAACAAGGTGGTTATCAAAGTTCGTTTTGAGAACGGCTCTATCGTTGACCCGGTGGATAAAAAAGGTCTGACCTTTGCGACCGCGTCGCTGATGGCGCGTGGCGGCGCAGGTGGTATCAGCTATGCAGATTTGCAGGACAAGATGCACCCATGGGCGGCTTTCTATTTTGCTGCTGTGGACAAGCAGGTCACGACCTTCACTTTCCAGGTACCGGCTGATTTTATTGAAGAGTTTTATCCGTTGGTAAAAAACCTGTTGTTGTCGCCGGCTTTTAGCGAAAAAGATTTTAGCCGGGTGATGAAAGCACAGCAGAACTTTGTGGATCAGCTTGTACGTGCTTCATCGGATGAAAATTACAGCAAGTTTGCGTTGGAGTACCAACTGTTTAACGGCGGCAATATGCAGCACTTGAAACAGGGTACATCCGCATCGGTCAAGAATATCCATCTGGATGACATCAAAGCCCACTATAAAAATGTGTTCACACGGCATAATGTTTCGCTTGGCATCGCCGGTAACTACAGTGACGCGTTATTGAGCAGGCTGAAGACAGACCTCGAATCCCTGCCGGATACATCTTTTGTACCGGCTACGCCATCAAAAGCCAACCTGGCGGATGGGATCGAAGTGGAAATCATTGTCAAGGACGGTGCCTTCGGTTCAGCAATATTCACCGGTGCGCCGTTGCCCATTACCCGCGCAGACAGTGATTTTGCTGCCTTGATGATCGCCAACTCCTGGATGGGTGAACACCGCAAGTCCTATTCCCGTTTGTACCAGAAGATTCGCCAGGCCCGCTCGATGAACTATGGCGACTATTCTTATATCGAGTGGTATAGCGCCGGTGGCAGAAACCAATTACCGCCATCGGGTGTGCCCCGCACGTCAAACTACTGGTCTATCTGGATCCGGCCAGTGCAGATTGCCACGCAATTGCAGTCGCAATACCCGGAATTGGCTGATATCAGTATCGGGCATGCCCATTTCGCACTGCGGATGGCCATTCGTGAGTTCGACCTGCTGATCAAAAACGGTATGAATGAAGAAGATTTTCTGGCAACCAAGACCTTCCTGCGCAGTTATTCCAAGCTGTATGCGCAAAGCCCGGCGCAACAACTGGGCTGGTTGATGGATTCAAGGTTTTATGGCCGCACTGATTACCTTGCAGAGCTGGATAGCATGTTGAAAGAGGCCACTTTGGAGCAGGTCAATACCGCCTTGCGCAAGTATTGGCAAACTCAAAATATGTACGTCACCATCGTCACGGACAAGGGTGAGGCGCAACCATTGGCAGATAGCCTGATTAACAATACGACCTCGCCGATGAGCTATTCAAATCTGGTCAAATCCGGTCTGCCGGCTGATATACTGGCCGAGGATGAGGTGGTCGCTGATTACCATTTGAATATCAAAAAGGTAACGATTGTGCCCTCTGCGGATACGTTTCAGTAGTAGTCAATTAGCATAAAGCTTGAGCATCAATACAGATATAGGGTGGTTTCTGAATAAAGCGG
>SMVA01426423.1_pt1 | contig 11040 bp, 7 predicted proteins | sample 2456451 | NCBI WGS metagenome assembly SMVA01 (sample SAMN11095933, study PRJNA526329) | marine sediment metagenome | biome: Marine sediment; feature: Surficial sediment; material: Deep marine sediment; isolation source: Hadal surficial sediment | place: Pacific Ocean | collected 2014-05 | depth 0-1...
CTTCAAACGACGAACATACTTCAATCCGAACTTATTGCACCATAGCCGAATTGCCTCGTAGCTAACGGTGATTCCACGCTCGGCCAGCAAATCTTCGATATCTCGATGGCTGAGATTGAATCGATGATAGAGCCATACGGCGTATTGAATGATTTCCGGCGGAAATCGGTGACGCTTGTACATTGCGATTGATTTTTTCATCCGGCAATTACGCTTTATCGCCAGTTAACTTGTCAATACCAACTGGTCACCTTACGAATCGCTCAGAGAAAAGTTAACCTGATCTGCGAGTGTCCAATCGGTGCGCATTTACTACAAAAACTAACAAAACTCGGACAATTGGATCTTGGTTTGTTCATACACAGGTTTCAATTGATCGATCAGGATTTTGGATTCGCGGAACAGCCCTGCTTTCAATCTGGCTTCGATGTCCTGGCAGAGGTGAACGAGCTTTTGAGCACCTACGCCCATGCAGGTGCCTTTTAAGATATGGACTTCGTCTTTTAGTATGTCGAGGTTCCCCATGTCCGCGAAGTTCCGGATGGCTTGGATGCGCTCCTGACACTCTTTGAACAAGACTGGCATTAACTCCTGATAAAACACTGGATCTTCATTTTGCATCTCCCCCACCAAATTAAGATCCAGAATATCCTCCGGGATGACGGGAGTTTTAGGGACCTCGGATTGGCCCCGTTTTAAGGTCTCGGTTTGGGTCTGCTTCTGTTGAACAACCTTGCCCCAGCGTTGCAGGACCATTTGGATTTCCGGGATCGACACCGGTTTTGCGATGTAATCATCCATTCCAGCTTCCAGACAGCGTTCCCGGTCGCCCGCCAGAGTGTTGGCGGTCATGGCGATGATGATGGGCCGCTGCTCCACAGGCCTGTCTTGCGTGATCTGTCGCGACGCCTTCAGCCCGTCCATTTCCGGCATCTGCATGTCCATGAATATAATGTCATAGGCTTGCCGCTCCAATGCTTGCAGGGCTTCCAGGCCATTTCCCGCCATATCGGCGTGATAGCCCATTCTTTCCAGAATCCGCAAGGCCAGCTTCTGATTGATCATATTGTCTTCGACCAGCAATATTTTCAGGGGCAATCGCTCCGCCAGGTCATAAGCAATGTCGCGCTGTTCCGTTACAACTCCCTTTGAGGGCGCCTCTCCCGTGATTACACCGACAATAAGGTCAAAGAGAGCAGACTGCTTGATCGGTTTGGAGATGCTGGCGCAAAAGAGGTCTCTGCATTGGGACGTCCGTCCATTGCCAAAATCAACGGAGGAGAGCAAGACCAGAGGCAGTTTTTCCTCGGACCGAAGCTTGCGGATCTTCTTTCCCAGCTCCAATCCGTCCATGGTGGGCATGTCCATGTCCAGGATGCCAATATCGAAAAGCGTATCTTGCTGCACCGCAGCCAACGCATTCAGGGATGTGTCAAAGGAGATTGGCTGCATTCCCCAGCGTTCGAATTGGAGCGTTAATATACGCAGGTTCGTCTGGTTGTCATCAACGATAAGCACCCGCTTTCCCTGGATTTCAGCAAGATCGCCGCGATGGTATTTTCTTAAAGGGACAGTGGCCTCGACCATATCGATGGTAAAAAAGAAAGTAGAACCCACTCCTTCCTCACTCTCCACCCATATTTTTCCTCCCATCAAATCTACAAGTCGAGCGGAAATACTTAATCCCAGCCCGGATCCGCCATAACGTCGCGTGGTGGAAGAATCGAGCTGGGTGAACGCCTCAAAGAGATTGTCTATCTTCTCTACAGGAATCCCAATGCCAGTATCCTTGACTGAAAATTGCAGCTGTGATCCCTCAGTCTTGCAGACGGCAATTTGAATATTCCCTTTTTGCGAGAACTTGATGGCATTGTAAGTCAAATTCACCAGGACCTGGCGGAGCCTGGTGACGTCCCCAACAATAAACCTGGGTACGTCCGAATCCATGAGATTTAGCAGTTCCAGAGATTTATCACCAATCGTCGGAACCGTGAGATCAAATACCTCCTCCACACAATTTCTTAATTCAAAGGGCTGTACCTCGAGGACCATCTGGTCGGATTCAATCTTGGAGAAATCCAGGATGTTGTTGATCACTGCCAAAAGGTGGTCGCCACTCATGCGCACGGTTTCCAAAAAATCCGTCTGTTCAACAGTGAGTTTCGTGTCCATGAGCAACCCTGTCATGCCAATAATCCCATTCAGCGGGGTGCGAATTTCATGGCTCATCGTGGCCAGGAACTCGGCCTTGGTTTTGGCACCGGCTTCCGCTTCGGTTTTCGCTAAAATCAGATCTTTCTGTTGCTTTTCCAGAACTAGTTTCTGATTTTTCAAAGCCTCCTCAGCACTGAACTTCTGACGTTCGGACTCGAGTGCAGCCACGAGGTTTCCACAGGTCATCATCAAAGGACTCAAAAGCTCGACTATTTCCTCGTCGTATCCATTGGGACGATTCGCTATGCCGGCCATTCCGACTAATCGATCGCCAATGTGAAACGGCAAGCCTAAGAAAGAGTTTAACGCGGGATGACCGGAAGGCAGACCACACCTTCGCGGGTCGTTGTACGGGTCATTGGCGATGATTGGCTGGCCCGTCGTAACTACCTCACCGAATAGTGATTTGAGATTTAAGAACTCCAAGCCTTGTGGCGCGTTCTCTTCGTAGAATTTAAGAGTTTCTTCGTTCCAGGCAATATTGGTTATCGCATGGGTCTTCAAATATGGTTCTCCGTCCACTTTATGATGCACTTCCCCGATGAATCCGTATTCGCTGTCGGTCAGCTCGAGAAGTTTCTCCAGTAACCCATCGAAAGCAGTTTTCGGGTTGCCGTCCAGAATAAAATTTGATTGGATGCTGCTGATTTTGGCCAGCATCTTGTAGCTAAGGTCCAGCTCGAGCTCAGTTCTCATCCTATTCGCGATCCTTCGACCGATAATAAGCGATGACAAGGCAGTGATCAGCAAGGCAATCAGTGTTCCGATGATGGTCATATTGAACGTGAATTGGTGGCTCGCTAAAGCTTCTTTCTGTCTAACATGCATCAAAAATTGCTCAGCCGAGACAAACTCTTCCAACTGTTGTCGAAGCTCATCCATAACGTTCTTTCCGTTCCCTGATTTGATCAAAGCAACAACGTCTACAAGACTCACATCGGTTATACCCATTTCACGATACGCTTTACTTTGGCGACTTCTGCGGCGCGCATCGATCTCAGGAATCGCGGCGATCTCTTGCCATTGATTTTCCAGACTTCGAATCTGTTGGAGTTTGGAAACTTGTGTAGGGTTGTCGCTGACGGTATCTATCAACTGGGTCAGAGTTTTGTCAAAACGCAATCGGCCAACAGTGTAAGGTTCCAAAAAGGTTTCATCTCCTGTGATCAGAAACCCCCGTTCTCCCGTTTCCATATCGATCAGCTGCTTGGTGAGGAGATTTCCCTGGGCAATTACTGCTTGGGTATGCTGTACCCAACTGGAGGTCTGCTCAACTTTCCTGATATTGATGATGACAATGATCGCGATCACGATCATGAGCAACAAAGGGATAATGTTCCCTAACAGGAGTTTGTTTCGGATGAATAAATTATTTAATTTCATGTTTGCCTTCAAATTCGAAAATTTGTTGATTCTTTCAGGCCGTAACGGGCTCGTTATCTCGCCATTGCCGCAGTTTGCGGTAGACCGTCGACGGACTCATCCCCAGTATTGTGGCGGCATGCGGCACATTGCCATTGCAGTTCTCGATGGCCCTTTCGATGTGCGTCCGTTCAACCTCCCGCATTGGTAGGATCGTTGCGTCGAAGTCTTCCACTGCCGATGTAGGGCCGCGCAACGTTTCGGCGGCCGCGTCGGATAGTGCAATATTGCCTGGTTGACGGATCTTTGCCGGTAGCATATCCAGGGTCACGGTTTCGCCATCGTTCAGCACCACCACGTTGCGAATTACGTTCTGCAATTCACGGACGTTACCCGGCCAGGCGTAACACACGATTGCATCCTCAGCCGCTGCGGCGAATCGATAGAAGCGCTTGTTTTCCTCCTCAGCGTAGCGCTCGAGAAAAGTGTGCGCCATCAGGCCGATGTCACCTTCACGCTCCCGCAGGCTCGGCATGTGAATCGGAAGCACGTGCAGGCGATAATAGAGATCCTCACGAAACCGACCCGCGCGGACCTCTTCCACTGGGTCCCTGTTCGTGGCGCAAATGAACCGCACATCGACAGTAATGAGTTCGGTACCGCCCACGGGCAGATACGTTCCGGTCTGGATAAAGCGCAGGAGCTTGACCTGAAGTGGTAGTGGCATCTCACAGATCTCGTCGAAGAATAAGGTCCCGCCATGAGCACGACCCGCAATACCCTGTCGGGTGCTATGTGCACCCGTAAAGGCGCCTTTAACGTGGCCAAAAATCTCACTTTCCGCGAGCTCGGCCGGAATCGCCGCACAGTTCAGCGCGATAATCGGCCCTTCGCTTCGCTTGCTTTCAAGATGAACCGCTTCCGCGCAAAGTTCTTTTCCGGTGCCGCTCTCCCCCGTAATAAATATCGATGCGTCGCTAGCGGCGATACTGGAAATCATCTGGTACACCGCCTGCATGGCAAACGATTTGCCAATAAATGCGTGGAAACATTTCTGATCAAATGTTTCCCGGTAGGAACGGACAAGCTTACTCAGTTCATGCTGGCGCAACTGGTTTTCCAAAGTTATTCGCAGGCGATCCGCCGAGATGGGCTTGGTCAGAAAATCGGATGCGCCGCTGCGCATCGCTTCGACCGTGTTGTCGAGAGTAGCCTGATCCGTGATGATCACTACCGGACAGAAAATCTCCCGCTGCCGTATGCGCATAAGTAAATCTAGTCCGGAGATGTCGGGCAGACCGAGGTCCAGCAGGATGGCTGCGGGATCCATCTGATCCAGGTACCGCAAGGCCGCTTCGCCGCTCGCAACGTGCTGAACCTCGTAGGGCCCCCGAACGAGATAGGACATGTATGCGGCGGCCTGCGAAGGACTGTCCTCAACGAGCAATATTTGTGCCGGACGAGCCGTCGTCCTGTGTTGTTTTTCTTCGTCTGTCAATGATTGCATTTCAAGACACGCTCCGTATTCTTGTAAGCTCATTACTCACGGCGTCAATCGACGGCGCAACTTCCGCTTCAAGTTCACTGAATAGAACCGCCACCCTCTCGAGGTTCCCGAGTCGCACGGCCTCGTCAATTTTCGTCGCCAGCGTTGCGACTGCAACGAAGCCGAAAGTTGCCGCACTGTTCTTCAGAGTATGACTCTTCGCAGCAAGGGATTTGGCGTCGTTGCCGCGCAGTGCCGCCCGCATGGCCTGCACCGTGTCGTGTAGCTCATCAATGAATATGCGGATCATGCGGCCAATGGAATCGGCCGAACTCTCATTCGCCAGTTCGCGAAGAGTACGAAGATCCAACCGCGCATCAGCTGACGCCGGATTCGAATGCGCAACATCGTCTGTAGGATTGCTCTCAACCGCGAAATACCGTGCCAAGCATTCCAGCAGCACCTGGCGATCCACCGGCTTCGTCAGGTAATCATTCATGCCTGCCTGCAAGCAGCGATCACGCATGCTTTCCGGTGCGTGCGCACTGATGCCGATAATCGGGACGTTCGACTGAGACCCGGAGAGCTCACGGATTGTGGTTGTCGCCGTGATTCCATCCATGCCGGGCAAATCGACATCCATCAGGACCAGGTCATAGGGTAATGACTCTACTGCGGCCACCGCCTCGACTCCGTCTGCGGCAGCATCGACCTTAAATCCATAACGCGACAAGATATGGACGCTGATCATCCGAGTAGTCCGGCTGTCCTCGACCAGCAGGATGCGTGGGCTCAACACATGTTTCTTTAGCACATCCATGTTTAAAAACACCGGGGCGTTTGCGATCCAATTGCCGAATTAACGACATAATCGCAGCGATTCAAGTTGCATGGTGTGACCTACATCCCAGTAAGTCTCATTTTGAAAAAAATACTCGCAAATTGAGAGCCAATATTAGACGGCCCGTAAGTGGTTTACGTTGAGTGGCCGCCTGATCACTACTATTTAGGTCGTCGGTAGGGCTTATGTCAATTGGCACGCGACCTGCATTATCTACCTTCGGTATTCAAAACAGGAGGTTTTGTCATGACACACTATTCAAGGAAACATCGATCCATATTGCTCGCGAGCTTCATGTTGTTCTGCCTGATGGTAGGCAGTGTGCAGTCCGCCCCCATGAACGTGACCGCGACGGTTCTGGGAGTCTGTCAATTGGGCACCACCAGCGACATGGCCTTCGGTGGCCTGACCCCCGGCAGCGGCTTAGATGTGTCGGCTACCGCTACCATTGAGTGGCGTTGCACCAATGGAACCAGCGCCGACATTACTCTGAACGACGGCGGTAATGGCAATCGATCAATGTCGGGGCCGGGCGCAGCCACGCTGTCATTCGAGTTGTATAAGGATGCTGCGCTCAGCGAGCGTTGGGGTGATACCGGTGCCGAGACGGTTACCCTGAGCGGTATCGGCATGGTCGGCTTTTCTTCCGCGACCGTGTATGGCGAAGTTCTGCATGCCGACTACGTTGGTACCTTGGAGGGTGTCTATATCGACATCGTCACAGTCAACATTGTCATTAATTGATCATGTGTATCCGAGTCATTGCGCAGATCCGGCTGCTGGCAGTTTGTTTTGTGATGTTGTCCTGCGGTGGATTGGCCCAGGCTGCGGAGCTGAGCATTTCACCGCTGCGCGTCAGTCTCGCACCGGGTCAAAACTCAGGCAATGTGAACATCGTTAATCGCGGTAGTGAGCCGATCGCCATGCAAGTCGAAGCGTTCGCATGGAGGCAAGACGGCGGTCTGGACTTGCACAGCGAGACTGAAGCCGTGCTGGCAGTGCCGCCGATATTCGAGCTTGCGCCGGGTGAAACACAGTTGATTCGCATTGGCCTGTTAGTACCTCGCGATCAGCTTGAAGAGGCGGCCTACCGGTTGGTGCTAACCGAGCTGAAACCCCCAGTGGTAAGTGCGGACAATCGGGGTTTACGTATGCGTATGCGCGTGAGTATCCCGGTGTTTGTGTTACCCGAGGCGGAGCCCCACTCAACGCTCGATCTGGATAGGTTTGTCATCGTCGACGGCATGGCACACTTCCGCCTGCACAACCATGGCAATACGCATGTGCGCCTTGAGCGCCTGCAACTGCTGGGTGACAATGGGCGTGAAACCGGGTCCGTGCAGGATTTTGCAACCTACCTCCTGCCAGGCGTGTCACGCGAGTTCGTGCTGCGTATGCCGGATGATGGCGAGGTCGGACGGGTCCGGGTTCGCACCAGCGCGATCGAGCGCATCGATTTTCCGACGACGGAATATCGGGTCGAAGTCAATGACGAGGCCATGGCGGGCAATACGCTGCCAGCCGTGGGCGAATCAATGTGACATCGGTGTGTCTGGTGAACGCAGCAAGGGCATCAGCGAGTAGCCGTTACGGATTGCATCGAGTAGCGGCTCTTTTCATTCTATTGCTTGCCTGCGTGCGGGTTGATGCGTCACGCGCGCCACAGCCCCGATTCCTAGATGTGACCGTTAATGGCGTATCACAGCCGTCAACCATGCTGTTGATGGACGATCAGGAACAATTCTTTGCGTCGATCGAGGATCTGCGGCGTTGGCGAATCGATTTGGTTCCGAAGCAATCGGTGATCCACAGCGGACAGCGTTACTTCGCATTGCACGCGATAGTGGGCACCCGTGTCGACTACGACGCCCGGCAATTGAGCCTGCATCTGCACTTGCCTGCACATGCCTTCAAACTAACCGAAGCAACCGCGACGGACTCGCAAGTACGAACCGTAGCGCGTAACACCGGAGCCTACCTGGACTATGATCTGATCTACACGAACGCAAAGCGTTCCGGTGTCGCAGCTTTGTTGTCGCCAACTTTGTTCTTCGAATCCGGCAGCCTCGAGGCCAATTTCGTCTATCAGGGAAACTCCACGGACGCCGTTGATGACTGGCAAAGACTGGAAACTACCTTTACACACGACGACGCTGAGCACATGCGTAGCTTCCGGGCCGGTGATGTCATCAGCATGCCGGATCCCTGGGGCGGCACCTATCGATTGGGCGGAATTCAGCTCGCATCAAATTTCAGCACGCGGCCCACATTCGTATCGTTTCCGCTGCCCTCTCTGGAAGGTACGGCGCGCTCACCATCGGCGGTTGAAGTATTCGTTAACGGCAGGCTTCGTTACCAGCAGCAGGTGGATACCGGGGGGTTCCGAATTAACGAGATACCCATGATCACCGGTGCCGGTGAAGCACGCATGGTGATCACCGACATGCTCGGTCGACAAACCGTCGTCAATGCCGATTTCTACGCCAGCAGCGCGCTGCTCCGCAAGGGTCTGACGGAGTATTCGTACAGCTTGGGCGTCCTGCGGAAAGGCTTCGGCACTGCGGAAGACAAGTATGACCAGTTATCATTCATCGGCGCACATCGTTTCGGCCTGAGCGATCAATTGACCCTCGGCGGCCAGCTGCAGGCAAACGAGGACATCGCGCTAATGGGCCTCAGCGCCGATGTCGTGCTATCCAGGCACGGTGTACTGCGAGCGGGAATCGGCGGCAGCAGCGATGCGCAGGGCAACGGCGCGGCGTTGCGCCTCAGTTACGAATTCAATTCCAGCGCTTGGCGTATCAGCGCCGAGGCCACGGGCACGAGCAAACAATTCCGGCTGCTCGACAACCAGACCGGCGCAGCGCCGCCACGTTATCAGCTCTTGCTAAATGGTGGCTGGAACACGGGCTTCGGTTCGATAGGTATGACCGCGGTGCACCAGGACTATCGCGACCGTGATTCGCGTTCGGTACTCTCAATCTCGCACAGCTGGGCCACGCCCGGCGGTCTCGCGTTCGGAATCACGGCCAGCTATCAGCGAGACGCAGATACCAATTACGGGGTTAGCATGGCGTTAACACGCGCGTTTGGTGACCGACGCAGCGTGTCTACGTCCAGTTCCTTTAGACGCGATGCATGGCAGACGCGCACAGAGACGACCCTATCTGTGCCTCGCGGACCCGGCATCGGCTACCGACTCGGTACTACGCTCGGCGATAGCAGTCAGGTCGACGCGGCCCTGATCGGTCAGACTGATACCGGTCAATATAGCCTTGAGGTGCAGTCTTTCGACGACGAGGTTATCGGGCGAATTAACGCACGGGGCTCAATTGCCTGGCTCGCCGGACGGCCCTTCTTTGCGCGCGAACTCGGTGCGAGCTTCGCGGTGGCGAGCACAAACGGCTACCCGGACGTGCGCGTGTATCTGGAGAATCAGGAGGTGGGTCGGTCAGACCGCCACGGCATGATCGTACTGCCGTCATTGCGACCCTATGAGGTCAACCGCGTCCGGCTTGAGCCGGACGATCTGCCACTCGGCGTTGCAGTGAAGAGCATTGAACTCGAAGTGATCCCCGGTTATCGCAGCGGCAGCATCGCCCGTTTCAACGTGAGCAACGCTCGCTCGGTGCGTTTCAGGGCGAGCATGCCCGACGGCACGCCGCTGGCGGAGGGCAGCATCGGACGGGTTGCCGGTCGCCGCAAACACATCCTGTTCATCGGCCTGGATGGCACCGGCTACCTCTCGGAGTTGGTCGAATCCATCGACGTCGATATGCAGCTTGTAACAGGCCCGTGCCGCCTGTCCATTCCGTTTCCGGCCACCACGGCAAACTCATTCACGGATCTCGGAGATCTGACATGTCGGCCCATCGACTGATTTTCAGAAATCTTTCCAGCTCGCGCGCCTGCCTGTTGGCGATCCTGTGTGTCCTGTTCATTCTACCGGACACCGCAAGCGCGGCCCGACGATGTAATATTCGTATAACGTCGGTGAATTTCGGGGTTTACGTTCCCGGCAGTTCAACGGACGTCGATGCAACCGGTGAGATCAGGGTGCGTTGTCGCGGCAATCCCGCGCCGGGACAGCCGAACTCTTATATATTGCGCATGGATGGCGGCCAGACGGGGAACCCGGCCAATCGTGCAATGCTCAGCGGTGTGGTGAATCTGTTCTATAACCTGTTTTCGGATGCGGCCCGCTTTGTGATTTGGGGTGATGGAAGCGCAGGCACCAGTCCTGTTACCCAGTTCATTTCGGAGCGAAGGTTTGACAGGACGCACACGGTGTACGGGCGAGTTTTTGTCGGACAGGATCCCGATGTCGGTGGCTACGCCGACTCACCAATGGTCACGATCGAGTTCTAGAAGGATCGGAATTTCTATCGCATTGTCGAGACCTGGTGTGTCGAGAATGGGCCCTGAATTATGGCGGCGAGGCTTCAGGTAGAAAATTCACGATAAATCGCTTCCGGGATAACCTGAATTGGTGCTGCCACGTCACCAAGCTGTGATATTCGTTAATGGGTGTTTCTGGCACGGTCATGATTGTTCACTATTCAAATGGCCGAATACACCCGACCCGCCAGCCGTCCACACCTCACGACGAGCCGCAAGTCTAAACAACTACCAATGGGAATCTCACTGTCGTGGCCTGTTGCAACTGTCGACTGCAGCTTGAGTAGGATTTCGCACCTGACAGGTCGATGCACGCTGAACGCTTTCCAGTGGAATTCAGTCCGCGCACTGCCGGAAAATTGCCGGGATCAGTCCGGACCTGTTATGACTTGTTAGGAACTTGCGTCCACGACGCGTCTCCGGCATATGTTTATAAAACAACTACTTGTAAACGCCCAAATGCCTTCGGGAGGCAGTGCTCGACTCAATTTGAAAACTGTATGCATCACTGAGTACCAATTGTCGTGGCTAAAACAATCCACTACCATTCCTCTACCACCCAGCCGTGACTCGTCACCCCGTATGACTGTAGAATCTCCGGAAACCAGGCATCTAGCGGGTGTCGTTCAATGGTAGGACATTAGCTTCCCAAGCTGATTAGGTACGTTCTTTTGAAATAGCAGACATTCACAATCAAAAATCGAGCAACCGCTTTGGGTCACAAGCAGACCAATTTCCC
>SMVA01418658.1_pt1 | contig 11039 bp, 10 predicted proteins | sample 2456451 | NCBI WGS metagenome assembly SMVA01 (sample SAMN11095933, study PRJNA526329) | marine sediment metagenome | biome: Marine sediment; feature: Surficial sediment; material: Deep marine sediment; isolation source: Hadal surficial sediment | place: Pacific Ocean | collected 2014-05 | depth...
ATTCTGTCCAACCATCTCCGACCTTTATCGCCTGGGCAGGGCGACCGTTGAGCCGTGAGATACCGTCAATATCCAGATCATTAGCCCCACCCAGGGTCCAAATCATCGAGCCACCGAGAAATGGCAACGCAGAAACCAGGCAAATAATGAGAGTGATAGCCAGAAATTTTTTCATGTACTCACCACCTGTTTTCCTGCACGGAGAATGTGTCCTGGCCTGCGACGTCGAGTCATGCCTGGTGACTCGATGTTATAAGCAATTTCCCGTAACTTTGCCAATATGGTAAAATACACACCTGTACTTTTCACCAACAACGTTGTGAAGAAAAATAATAATTTACCAATCTGGAACAACGCATGAATACTATATTTGAAACCCGCGGCAAGATCTTGCTGGCAGGCCTGTTCTGCGTTGTCGGCTTGCCGGTTTGCGCGCTGGCACAATCCGACGTTCATCCTTATATGAAGAACGGCTTCATTGTGCAGGCGGGTGCCTTTCTACCGCAGCTGAGCCTTGACGTCAGCGTCGACGGATCACTGACCGGTGAGCATCCACCACTCGATTATGAAGGTGCGATCGGTGCATCGAGTAGTGACGAAATATTTGCCGCTGAACTCATCTGGAGATTCGGTGAGAAGTGGTCGTTACGCACTCAGTATTTCTCGGGTGGTCGAACCGCGACGAAGGTTCTGGAAGAAGATGTCGAATGGGGCGATGCGGTTTTCCAGCAAGGCTCCTTCGTATCAGCCGGCACAGACCTCGATATAACAAGGCTTTTCTTCGCTCGTGACTTCAGCAAATCACCCCATCACGAATTCGGCATTGGCCTGGGTTTGCACTACATGGGATTTGATGCCTTCCTGACCGGCGACCTTATTGTTAACGGCGAATTGTTCTCGGCAGAGACCAGGGCAGTATCTGCAGACGCGCCGTTGCCGGATATTGGCGGCTGGTATGCCTATTCGCCATCCGAAAAATGGGTCTTTGATGTGCGCCTCGACTGGCTGGACGCAACCATCGGAGAGTATTCCGGTGAGCTGATAAACTTTGCCGCTGGCGCAAACTACCAGCTATTCAAACACGTTGGCCTCGGCGTCAAATACCAGACCTTCAGCCTGAAATTCGATATCGACAAGACGGATTGGAACGGCAGGCTGAAACTGAAGTACGACGGTGCTTATTTGTATCTGAGCGCCAACTGGGGCTAACCCGCTGCGCACCAGGCATTTTGATCTGAAAGAAGAGAAAATCCAGGAGGACTATCCAGGCGAACAATCTCAAGATGTAGCACCGCATTTTTGCTGAGCCTGGCCAGCAGTTTGGCCATGGCCGATACGCTCGAACTAGCCGACGGCACCATTCTGCAAGGCGATTTCGTCGGCAGCAGCAATGGCATCGTAATGTTCAACACAGGTGATTCGGTTGAGGCCTACCCGGAAATCCAGGTTGTGGGTATATTCCTGAGTGATGGCAGTGGCGACTGCACAATCGATGGCAGCAGCACCGCCGACGCCGTTATATTCCGTACCTGCTGGCACCAAAGTATTGATTCGAATGGTCGATACGGTTGATTCGAAACGCCACAGCGCCGGGCACAAATTTCGCGGCCAGCTTGACGGAGCACTCGTTGCCAATGGTGTAACGGTGGCACCGCGCGGCACATTTGTGTACGGCACCGTCACGGCCGCGCAGCAATCCGGTCGGTTGGCCGGTAAATCGGTAGTGGCGATGGAATTCACCGACATCATGATCGACGATCAACTTTATCCGATCGCCACTGAAGGGTTAGCCGCGCAGACCGGAGGCGAGGGCGGCAAAACCGGTGCCAAGGTTGGTGCCGGTGTGTCATTGGTTACCAGTGGTGAAAGTCTCAATGTTCCGGTCGGTCCCTTGCTTGAAACAGTGCTCAGGATACCGCTGGACATCGGCTGAATCTTTATTGGATGGCTTTTCGCCCGCTGGGCGGGCTCCTTGTATTAATTAGCACCTGTAGGAGCCCGCCCAGCGGGCGATAGAGCGCCTCATTTAATCTTCGTAATATGTGATCTATCGGTACGAGCGATCCTCATTTGACAGCACTACACCAAAATCGCACAGTGAGTTAATCCAGGTAGGTAACGGAGCCTGCTGATGGTCCATCGCATGGTCATCGCGATGATTCGTATCATCGCCAATACTTTCTTTCGTCGCATTGATGTCGTTGGTATTGAAAACGTCCCCGAAGAAGGGCCGGTCATTTTCGCGGGCAACCACCCGAATGCATTGATGGACGGTTTCCTGCTAATCGCTAAGTGTGGTCGTTGGCCATTGCACTTCATGGCTAATGCCAAGCTCTGGGAATACAAATTGCTTGCACCGGTGCTGAACGCGATCGGTGCCGTACCTGTTTACCGGCGCGAGGAACATGATGGTGAGGTTGATAATCATAAGGCTTTTGAGAGACTTTATGCGGTAATCGAGTCCGGTGACTGCATGGGTATATTCCCGGAGGGCATCAGCCATGTCGAATCACATCTGGTCAAGCTGAAAACCGGTGCCGCTCGAATAGCGCTCTCTGTGACCGCGCGCGGCAAGGCCGATGTCAGAATTGTCCCCTGCGGCCTGAATTATATTCACCGTCACCGATTCAGGAGCCAGGTGCTGATCGAGTTCGGCGAGCCGATAATCATTGATAGTCGATGGCTGAAAAACTACAGCGAGGATGAACAGGCAACAGTCCGAAAACTGACTGAACACCTTGCTGATGCGCTGCTGGATGTTACCCTCAATGCGCCGGACTGGCGCACCCTGCGTTTCATTCAGGCTGCTCGGCGGCTGTACAAACCGGCATCAGCAGATCTGGCGCCCGGCGAGTATGTCGAGTTAAGCCGCCGTTTTGTGGATGGTTACCTGCTGGCTATCGATGACCCGGAGCTGCAGGCTTTCCGCGATGAAGTAGAAAACTATCAGGCCCGACTGGATATGCTTGACCTGAAGGACCACCAACTTCGCCAGCAGGTCACCTTGGGCTACGCATTTCGCAAGGTCATGCTACGCAGCCTGACCATGCTCGCGTTGTTGCCACTCGCCATTCCGGGTGCACTTTTGCATTTGCCCGTAGGCTGGATAGCTGCGACCGTAGGCGAACGCTTTAGTTATGAAATGGACGATATTGCAACTCTAAAAGTATTTGCGACAATTTTGCTATTACCACTCTTATATACAGGTATCGCAATTGTGGTCGGTGTCAACTACGGAATCTCGTGGGCACTGCTTGCTGTGGTCGCACTTTCATTCAGTTTTTTTGCCTCGATACGCCTGATTGAAGCTGAGGCAGGTTTGTTGATATCGATGTTGTCGATACTCAAACTGACTCGACTTGGCAGCGAAATCGACGACCTGCGCGAAACACGAACTGCCCTGGTGCACAAAGTCAGGGCACTGGCCGATCGCCTGGCCGATCCCGACAAGCCGCGACTGTTCACGGAAAAGGATTTCAAAATACGAGTCGATAGCTGAAGACATTGGCATATCGATTAGCGATCAGGTATGGCTCATCGCCCAGCGTACGATGTCGGCAGCGCCCGATTGGCGCGCAACCTCCTGCCCATTGCGAAACAGTGCGAGCGTCGGAATACTCCGAATTTGATATTGTGCTGCAATAGCCTGAGCATCTTCAGTATTGAGCTTCGCAACGCGCATATGCGGTTCCGGTTGTGTAGCAGCTTGTTCATAGGCCGGTGACATCGCCTTGCACGGTCCGCACCATGGCGCCCAGAAATCCAGCAGCAGCGGAATATCGTTACGACCAAGGTGCCGCTGAAAATTATTATCGTCAAGCGCCACAGTGGGGGCAAACAATATGCAGTGCTACACCTGTTGATTTACACCTCTTGAGAAATGCGGGATCGCAGCATTTCAATTTCGTCCAGCAGGTCCAGCACCAGGGCAACGCCGGCGAGGTTGATTTCCAGATCATGCTGCAGGCGTCTGGCCCGCTGTGCTTTGCTCACGCTGTTGCCAGGAAAGCTCCAACGACTGCTTTTGCCGCCGGACGGCTCAAGGATTCCTTCGTCAACCAGTTCGACGACCCACTCCGTTTTGCTGGAGCAAACCTGGCAGAACTCCGTCAGTGAAAAATGCACTTGTTCATCGAGCAAGGTACCGCTCAGTATTTTCTTTGCCATGAGCGCTTAGTCCTCCAGATGCCCGCGCGGGTTGTAGGGAAGTTCCTGTTGCATCTTTTCATAAAATTCTTTTTCGGCATCGCTGTTTGCCGGTGGCAGCGTGAGTTTGGCAACTACATAAATGTCGCCTGGTGGGCTGCCCGGGATGCCGCGACCTTTCAGGCGCAATTTCTGATCACTACTCGTGCCAGCCGGGATTTTCATGTCCACCGGACCATCCGGAGTTGGAACTTTGACCGTTGCTCCCAATGCCGCTTCCCATGGCGTCAACGGCAGATCGATGTACACATCTTTGCCATCCGGCCGATAGAACCTGTGCGGCCGAAAATCTATTTCCAGGTAGAGATCGCCGGCTTTGCCATTGCCGTGACCCGCTGAGCCCTGTCCGGCAAGACGAATTTTCTGACCACGTCGGACACCCTTCGGTATCTTGACGTTGAGCGTGCGTTCTTTGGTAATGACGTGGCCACTTTTGTCCAATTCCGGAGTACGCAAACCAACCGCACGTGATGCGCCGTTGTAGGCATCCTCGAGGTCGATCAGCACTTTGGCATGGTGGTCTTCCCCGTGCGCATGAAAACCGTGCTGCGTACCTGTATTGGTTTGCGGTCCCATGCCCTGGCCAAATAGTGACTCAAAAAAATCACTGTAGGCTCCGGCATCGCCAGGATGCATACCGCTGCCGCTGAATTCGAAGCCGCTGCCCCAGTCAGGCGGTGGCCGGAATTCCTGTCCCGCTTTCCAGTTGGCCCCAAGCTCATCATAAGCGGCCCTTTTTTCCGGGTCTTTGAGCACCGCATAGGCTTCGCCCAGCGTCTTGAAGCGGGCCTCCGCATCGGCTTCTTTGCTGACATCGGGGTGAAATTTACGCGCAAGTTTTTTATAGGCGCGCTTGATCTCCTGCTGGCTGGCGTCCCGTTTAACGCCCACGATCTTGTAGTAGTCCTTGTAGTCCACTGAAATTCCCGATGGCTGAGAGGGAAACCTGTCCCGGCTGTGCGACTCTTTGGCACGAATCAGAGTAACTAAATGCGGCGGTTCGGCAGTTTTTCAACAGCATACCGAATAAAAGGAGTCGGCCACAAAATCTGATGGTAATCCTCAATTTTCCTCCCGGCCCCCGATTTCTGGCACACTGCCGGCAAATAGCAGACTGGACGATCCCGTTGAGCAAAATTTCATTTTCGACACTCGAGTTGCATCCCGAGCTGCTGAAAAACCTGGCTAGCCTTGGCTATGCAGCGATGACGCCAATTCAGGCACAGAGCCTGCCGCCAATATTGGCGGGCCGGGACGTGATCGCTCAAAGCAAGACCGGGTCGGGGAAAACCGTCGCATTCGGCCTTGGCCTGCTGGTCAATCTTGAGACCAGCAACTTCGCAGCGCAATCACTGGTGCTATGCCCGACGCGAGAGCTTGCTGACCAGGTCGCGAAGGAAATCCGCAAGCTGGCGCGCACAACGCAGAACGTCAAAGTATTGACCTTGTGTGGTGGAGCGCCCTTTCGCGCGCAGGCGCAATCACTCGACCATGGCGCACATATCATTGTCGGCACACCGGGACGGGTGGAAGACCACCTGCGCAAGAACACGCTGAACCTTAATAAACTGAAAATACTGGTGCTCGATGAGGCCGATCGGATGCTCGATATGGGATTTCAGGAAGTGCTGCATACCATTGTTGACCAGACTCCAAAATCCCGCCAGACCTTGCTTTTTAGTGCCACCTACCCGACCGGGATTAAATCCATCGCCAGTCGCATCATGCTTGAACCTGTGCTGGCACAGGTCGCTCCCACTGACGACCGCACAACAATCGAACAACATTTCTACAAGGTCGACGACGTCACGGAACGCCTTAGGGCTCTGCGTTTGTTGTTATTGCAACATGAGCCGGAGTCAGCGCTGGTGTTTTGCAATACCAAACAGGAAGCGCAGGATATTGCAGAGGAATTGCGCGGACACGGATTCAGTGCGCTTGCGTTACATGGTGATCTTGACCAGCGAGATCGGGACCAGACCCTGGTGCGATTTTCTAACAAGAGCACCGCTGTACTGGTCGCCACCGATGTGGCTGCCCGTGGCCTGGATATTGATTCGCTGGATGCTGTCATCAATTATCACATTGCTCGCGACCCTGAAATGCACATCCATCGAATTGGTCGCACCGGTCGGGCGGGCAATACAGGCGCCGCCTACTCTTTGATCAGCGAAAAAGAAAACCACAAGGTAATCGTGTTACAGGACTACCTGGGCCAGATCATATCCAGCGAACCCCTGCCGAGTCGCCGTTTGCTGACCAGTTCGGTCAACAAACCATTAATGGCGACATTACTGATCGATGGTGGCAAGAAACAAAAAGTACGACCGGGAGATATTCTTGGCGCACTAACCGGAACTGACGGTATAAAAGGTACGCAAGTCGGCAAAATCAATATCTTCGACAATCGTTCATACGTTGCTGTCCGGCGGAATGCAGTTAAACCTGCGCTCAGAAAACTTACCTCAGGAAAACTCAAGGGGCGATCATTTCGCGCCAGACTTATCAGGGGCCATCCAGGTAAAAAACCCGGTAAATCAGGCCGAAAACAATAGTGGCCTTGAAAGCCGTGCAGAACATATAATCGCGCTCAGTTTTATCGTCAGAAACCCCCATTGCCGTGTTAAGCCTTAACAAAATCGCCATTCGCCGCGGGCGCAAATTGCTGCTCGAGAACGTCAGTTTCCAGGCGCACGCCGGGCAACGGATAGGCCTGATCGGCGCCAATGGCAGTGGCAAGTCGTCCCTATTCGCCATGCTGTTGGGCGAGTTTGAAGCGGATGACGGTGAGCTGAGCATCAACGCCAAAGACCAATTCGCACACGTAGCGCAGGAGAGCCCAAACAGCACTGCATCGGGTCTTGACTACGTGATGGATGGTGACAGCGAACTTCGCGAAGTTCAGGCTGCTATTGCCAGAGCAGAAGCTAGCGACGGCGAGGAAAGCGCTGGATTGCATACGCTGTATGAGCGCATGGAGTACATTGACGGATTCACCGCCGAGGCCCGCGCTGCCCGGTTGTTACACGGCCTGGGGTTTGTCGGCGATGCCATCCACAGGCCAGTAAACGAATTCTCCGGTGGCTGGCGAATGCGTCTTAACCTCGCCCGCGCCCTGATGTGCCGCTCAGATATCCTGCTGCTTGATGAGCCGACCAATCACCTCGACCTCCCCGCTATTTTGTGGCTCGAGCGATGGTTAAAGCGTTACGAGGGCATTTTGCTGGTCATCTCTCATGATCGTGATTTTCTGGATGAGATATGTACACGCATCGCGCATATCGAGCACCAGACGATACGCACATTCACCGGCAACTACAGTCAGTTCGAAGTACAACGTGCTGAGCAACTTGCACAGCAGCAATCAATGTACACGCGCCAGCAAAAAGATATCAAACATATTCAGAGTTACGTAGACCGTTTTCGTTACAAGGCGTCCAAAGCACGGCAGGCACAGAGCCGCTTGAAAATGCTGGAACGCATGACGTTGATAGCGCCTGCGCATGTTGATTCACCGTTTCGTTTTCACTTTATCGAACCGAAGAAACAACCGCGAAACCTGCTGACGCTAACCGATGTCGCAGTGGGCTATGCCGGAAGCGAGCAAGGTCCTGTACTCAGCAACATAAAGCTGAATCTTGCTGCCGGTGACCGGGTTGGCCTGCTGGGCGTTAACGGTGCCGGCAAGTCCACTTTGGTCAAGGCGCTGGCGACCGGAAGCACCGTACTCTCGGGCGAACGCCTGCTCAGCAAAGACACCAAAATCGGGTACTTTGCACAACACCAGCTCGACCAGTTAACCCCGGAACAAAGTCCGATTGATCACCTGCGGTTATACGCACCCGATGATCGCGAGTCGGAACAACGCAATTACCTGGGCCGATTCGGTTTCAGCGGCGAGCGAATTTTTGAACCCGTGGCACCATTCTCTGGTGGCGAAAAAGCCCGCCTCGTGCTCGCGCTGATGATCCGCCAGGGACCAAACTTGCTCTTGCTCGACGAGCCAACCAATCACCTCGATCTCGAAATGCGCCAGGCCCTGAGTGTCGCTCTTATTGAATACAGCGGTGCGCTGGTCGTCATTTCACATGACCGCCACCTGCTGCGCAGTGTTTGTGATGAGCTGCTGATTGTTCATGACGGCGTCGTTGATCGCTTCGACCGCGCTCTGGATGAATACCCCGCATGGCTGAAGGAACAGCAAATTCATGAGGAGCTGGCTGATGTTGCAAGTAAGGAGTTTGCGCCGCCAAGCAAACAACTCAGCAGGAAACAGATTCGCCAACAGGAGGCCCAACGTCGGCAGAGATTGAAGCCACTGCTCGACAAAGTACGCAAGATTGAGAAGCAATTGGACACCAGCAGAACAGAGCTGGGAACGCTGGAGAAGATACTCGCCGACAAATCCATCTATACAGATTCTTACCGTAAGGCCGAGCTTACCAACCTTATCAAGGAGCAGACCTCGCTGAAATCTGCAATTGACACGCTGGAGTGGAACTGGATGGAGGCCAGTGAAGCGCTGGAGATCGCCGAATAGCGGAACCTGATCTGCACAACCCGGCCCATCGCTTGCTCGAAACACTGCAAGCCCTTGATTTTGTCAGTTTTGCCCCGAGTTGTATCTGCTAGTAAATGATTCGAGCTAGAATTAGCCAGGACCTGGAGTTCGCTCTCATGAACATTCGAATCACTCTCATAGCCACGATATTCCTGACATTGACCAGCCTGGCAAGCGAGCCAGCGTATGTCATCGGCCACAGCAACCCACAGCTATCCGAAGGTGCGCGTCATTTACGTGCAGGCCGTGATGAAAAAGGTATCGAACTTACATTGCTCGGACTGCGGGCTGCCAATGGCAGGAAAGAAGAAGAAATCGGACTGAGTAATTTGTGCGCCGGGTATACAAACCTTGGCGACTACGAAACCGCACTCAGATACTGCGATCTGCTCATTGCTCGAAATGACAAGAGCTGGCGAGCGTATAACAGCATTGCATTGATCTATGTTGATACAAAACAGTACGACAAGGCCGAAAGCGCACTCCTCAAGGGAGAGGCCATCAACCCTGGTGCGCAATCAATGAAAATCGCCCGCGCGCTGTTTCTTGATGCGACCCAACCGGTCGTTCCGGAGATAGAGGTCGATGACCGCCAGAAGCCGGACAACCGGTGACCTACTACAGTCTCAAGAGATTGCCGCGCCCTTTAGGCTCGCAATGACGTCGCTTCTTTCCAGCTCGCAACGACGTTGGTGCTACCCATCTGCCAGGCGAACCACCGCCATAAATGCAGGCCCGTAGCGCTCCAGCTTGGTCTGCCCGACACCGGATATCTCCAGAAACGACGCTGAAGTTTGTGGCTTGTCTGCTGCCATTTGCATTAGTGCAGCATCGTGAAAAATTACGTACGGGGGTACGTTGTTGTCATCGGCAAGTCGCTTGCGACAATCACGTAATGCCTGCCACAGGTCGCTATCTTCGACATCGACAATAGTAACCTTTCGCTGTGCCTTCCTGATCTTCGTCGTGCGAGCGGCCAGAAAATCACGGCGTAGCGGCAATTCGATTTCCCCACGTAATAATTGCCAACTGTTTTCGGTGAGTTGTATAGCCCCATAGCCGGCAGTGTCTACTGATAAATACCCAAGCACCACAAGCTGACGCAAGATGGAGCGCCACTGCTGTTGTCCGAACTCGCTGCCAATGCCATAGACACTCAACGATTCGTGGTTGTGCTGACGAACCTTGTCAGTGTCTTTTCCCATCAGTACATCAATGACATGTACGGCACCAAATCGCTGACCAGTTCGGTAAACGGTTGAGAGAATTTTCTGCGCCGCCTCTGTACCGTCGAACACCTCAGGCGGCGTCAGGCATACATCACAGTTGCCGCAGTCACCGTCCAATACGTCACCAAAATAGGCAAGCAATGACCGGCGCCTGCACTTGGTAACCTCACACCAGCCCAACAGGTCGTCTAGATTCACGCGTTGCCTGCGTTTATGCGCCTCATCTGCGGTGGACGCATCGACCATCTGCCGCAGACGAACGACGTCCTGCAGTCCGTACACCATCCACGCCTCGGCAGGTCTGCCATCGCGACCGGCGCGACCGGTTTCCTGATAGTACGATTCCATGCTTTTTGGCAGGTCCAGGTGAGCAATGAATCGTACATCCGGTTTGTCGATACCCATCCCGAATGCGATCGTGGCGACGATGACGACCCCGTCGTCACTCAGGAAGCGTCGCTGATGCCTCGCCCGCGTCCCGGCATCAAGTCCCGCGTGGTACGGCAACGCGTCGAAGCCCTCACGAACGAGCCATTCAGCTGTCGCTTCAGTCTTCTTACGTGACATACAATAAACAATGCCGGCTTCCTCCTTGTGGCCGGATAAGAATCCGAGTAACTGGCGCTTTGCATCGAGTTTGCTTTGTACCAGGTAGCGGATATTCGGCCGATCGAATCCCGCGACGAAATGTTCGGCGTCATTCAGTTCGAGCCGCTCCACAATCTCCGCGCGGGCCTGGGTTGTTGCGGTGGCAGTGAGCGCCATGCGCGGCACACCAGGAAAATGCCCGGCAAGCTCGCCGAGCGACAGGTAGTCAACGCGGAAATCGTGTCCCCATTGAGATACGCAGTGCGCTTCATCGATGGCAATGAGTGCTACATTGCAGGACTTGAGTTGCTCAAGCGTATGTGGCTGCATGAGTCGCTCCGGAGCCACATACAGAAGCTGCAACTGACCGTTTTGCAAACGCTCACTAACGCTACGCTGTTGTGCGCTGGTCAATGTCGAATTCAGATAGGCCGCATCGATGCCGAATTGTTCCA
>SMVA01210323.1_pt1 | contig 11038 bp, 7 predicted proteins | sample 2456451 | NCBI WGS metagenome assembly SMVA01 (sample SAMN11095933, study PRJNA526329) | marine sediment metagenome | biome: Marine sediment; feature: Surficial sediment; material: Deep marine sediment; isolation source: Hadal surficial sediment | place: Pacific Ocean | collected 2014-05 | depth 0-1...
ACCGATCGCGACAATTTTCTTAGTGCTGAGGATTCTGTAAAGTATGGTCTGGTGGATTCAGTGCTGACCAATAGAGCTGTAAGTGCAGTCTAATGGCTATATAATAGCTAAAGATTAATTGTATTTGTTCGCTTATTCTAGAGAGCGCTGGTTTGGATAGCATGGAGATACTATGTCAGATAAGATTACTGACGAAAAACTACTTTACTGTTCCTTTTGTGGGAAGAGTCAGCACGAAGTAAAGAAGCTTATTGCCGGTCCATCGGTATTTATTTGTGATGAATGCATTGAGCTATGCAACGATATTATTCGTGAAGAGTTGCAGGAGGTCGAGGAAGCCAACCTAACCAAGTCAGATTTACCGGTTCCCCGTGAAATTTGCCAGATTCTTGATCAATATGTAATTGGACAGGAACCAGCAAAAAAGATCTTGTCTGTGGCGGTGTATAATCACTATAAGCGTTTAAAGAATCTAGCTAAAACAAGTGATACTGACGACGACATTGAGCTGGCGAAAAGTAACATCTTAATGATCGGCCCGACTGGTTCTGGCAAAACACTCTTGGCACAGACACTAGCGCGGTTGCTTAACGTGCCATTTGTAATGGCTGATGCTACAACCCTAACTGAGGCAGGATATGTCGGTGAGGACGTAGAGAATATTATCCAAAAACTACTTCAAAAATCTAACTACGATGTAGACAAAGCTCAGCAAGGCATTGTATACATTGATGAGATTGATAAGATTTCGCGAAAACTAGATAACCCATCAATAACTCGTGATGTCTCAGGTGAGGGTGTACAGCAGGCTTTATTGAAACTGATTGAGGGTACTGTTGCCTCGGTACCTCCTCAGGGCGGGCGAAAGCATCCTAATCAGGAATTTGTTCAGGTAGATACCACCAATATTTTGTTTATTTGTGGTGGTGCATTCGATGGTCTTGACAAGATAATACGCGCACGATCTGAGAAAGGTGGGATAGGTTTTGGTGCAGATGTAAGGAGTAGTAGCGATAAACATAGAAATATTGGTACAGTGTTGCGGGGAGTGGAGCCGGAAGATCTAGTTAAGTACGGTTTGATACCGGAATTTGTCGGACGCCTGCCTGTGGTTGCGACCTTGGAAGAACTTGATGAATCAGCTTTGATTAAAATTCTTGCTGAGCCAAAGAACGCACTCATTAAACAGTACCAAAAAATGTTCAATATGGAAGGTGGTGTAGATCTAGAATTTCGAGAGCAGGCGCTCAAGGCAATTGCCAAGAGAGCGTTGGCACGCAAGACTGGCGCACGTGGTCTTCGTTCTATTCTGGAAAGTACTTTGCTAGACACAATGTTTGATCTCCCTTCATTGGAGAATGTCATCAAAGTAGTGGTTGATCACGGTTCAATAGGAGGCGACATCAAGCCAATTCTGATTTATTCGGATAAGCCAAAGGTAGCAAAGGCAAAGGGCCTTTAGTTATAGTTTTGAGCGCTGCTAGGCATACTACCTTGAATTTATTCGCGATGCCCCCATAACATTTTTGTTCCCCACAGTTTGTACTTATTATAGGTGAGCCTACATGACCCTCCCAGTTAAAAATCCTGACCAGGTACAGTTGCCGCTATTACCATTGCGCGATGTGGTGGTGTTTCCACACATGGTAATCCCTCTATTTGTAGGACGGCCTAAGTCTATTAAGGCACTAGAGAGTGCTATGGAGTCTGGCAAGACGATTCTTCTAGTGGCACAGAAGTTTGCCGCCAAAGATGAGCCAGGTCCCGAAGACCTTTATAGCGTTTGCAGTGTCGCCAATTTGCTGCAAATGCTTAAACTGCCTGACGGCACCGTCAAAGTTCTAGTGGAGGGCGGTCGCCGTGCCAATATTCTGCAGGTGATTGATACCGGAGATCATTTCTCTGGGCAGGTTGTATTACTGCCCCCGGACACAGTCGACAGTAACGAAGTAGAAGCCATGCGTCGTGCAATGCTGGTGCAATTCGAACAATACGTAAAACTTAATAAAAAAATTCCACCGGAGGTACATACTTCTCTTAGTGGCATAGATGAAGCGGGGCGTCTGGCCGACACAATTGCAGCTCATTTACCATTGAAGCTTGAGCAAAAACAGGAAATCTTAGAGATATTTGATGTACCGAAGCGTCTAGAACACCTGTTGGGGTTATTGGAAACCGAACTTGACATACTCCAGGTTGAAAAACGTATACGCGGTAGGGTCAAACGTCAGATGGAAAAGAGCCAACGAGATTACTATCTCAATGAGCAGGTAAAAGCTATTCAGAAGGAACTTGGAGAGGGCGAAGATGGCGCCGATCTAGAAGAGATGGACAAGAAGATCAAAGCAGCAAATATGTCCAAAGAAGGCCGTATCAAGGCCAAATCGGAATTGAAAAAACTGCGTTTAATGTCTCCCATGTCGGCTGAGGCCACGGTGGTTCGTAACTACATTGATGCGTTAGTCGCGTTGCCGTGGAAGAAGAAAAGTAAAATCGGTAAAGATCTCTATGCTGCCGAGATTGTACTTGAGAAGGATCATTATGGCTTGGATAAGGTTAAGGAGCGTATCGTAGAGTATTTGGCAGTACAACAGCGCGTGGACAAGCTAAAGGCACCCATTCTTTGCTTGGTAGGCCCGCCTGGTGTAGGTAAAACTTCATTAGGGCAGTCTATCGCCCGTGCCACTAATCGTAAATTTGTTCGCATGTCTTTGGGTGGTGTGCGTGACGAAGCCGAAATACGTGGCCATCGTCGTACTTACATTGGTTCAATGCCAGGGAAGATTTTGCAGAACATAACTAAAGTTGGTGTAAAGAATCCACTGTTCTTGCTGGACGAAGTAGACAAGATAGGGATGGATTTTCGTGGTGATCCATCTTCTGCATTGCTTGAAGTACTTGATCCTGAACAGAACAATTCATTTGTAGATCATTACATAGAGGTTGAATATGATCTATCTGATGTAATGTTTGTTGCTACTGCCAACACCCTAAACATACCTCCAGCACTTTTAGACCGTATGGAAGTGCTTCGATTATCGGGTTATACCGAGGATGAGAAGCTTAACATTGCTACTCGTTACCTATTGCCTAAACAAATGAAAAATCATGGCCTAAGGGAAAATGAACTGGCGGTATCTGAGGCTGCACTACGTGATATTACTCGTTATTACACGCGAGAGGCAGGTGTGCGTGGCATGGAGAGAGAAATCTCAAAAATTTGCCGGAAAGTGGTAAAAGCGTTGTTACTAAAAGGAAGCCAAAAAAAGATTACGGTCAGCGCGCGCAATCTGGGTAAATACTTGGATGTACGTCGTTATCTTTACGGGATTGCTGAGGAGAAAAATCAAGTAGGGCAGGCTACCGGTCTGGCGTGGACCGAAGTTGGTGGAGAATTACTAACCATTGAGGCGGTGGTACTTCCAGGTAAAGGTAAGACCATCTCTACCGGTAAATTAGGTGAAGTAATGCAAGAATCAATCCAAGCCGCGTTGTCGGTAGTGCGCAGTCGTTCTAAAGCGCTAGGAATTTCTGAAGATTTTTACCAGAAGAACGATATTCACATTCACTTACCAGAAGGTGCTACACCCAAAGATGGACCTAGTGCAGGTATTGGTATATGTGTTGCTATGGTGTCGGTGTTGACAAGTATCCCGGTAAGAGCAGCCGTCGCAATGACGGGTGAGATCACTTTGCGTGGTGAAGTATTGCCAATTGGAGGACTAAAAGAGAAACTTTTGGCAGCACACCGTGGTGGCATAAAGATGGTGCTGATTCCAGAGGACAATGTCAAAGACTTGGCTGAGATTCCGGACAACATCAAGAACCGACTTAATATACATCCAGTAAAATGGATAGACCAAGTACTAGACTTAGCGTTAGAGCGCAAACCGGACGTGCTTCCGGTTGTAGCTACTTCGCCTACCCCAAATCCCGAGGCTACAGAGAGTGAGCCGGTGGTTACTGTTCTAAAGCATTAATAACTATATGGTATTTTACGCATTCAGTTGGTTAACTAATTGAAAGAAATAGCACCAGTTCCCGGTAATCTTGTTTCCGAGCCCTTCTCAATCATGCTTTGTCTTAAAAAGAGTTCCAATTTACAGGAGGCAAGGTTTCCTGTTTTTCTAGCAAAAGTAAAAAGTTTCATGTTTAAAATGTTTTTGAAAATATTTGGACAATTGCTTGACCCAGCTCAATCGGCTTGATATAAAAGCGGTTGCAGGGTATTTCCTGTTATATTTCGTTACTAACAATTCAGGGGGAATTACGTGAACAAATCCGAACTCATTGATGCCATCGCAAAATCTGCTGACGTCTCAAAAGCTTGTGCAGGTGATTGTCTAGACGCAACATTATCTGCAATTAGAGTTTCTCTTAAAAAAGGCCAAAATGTTACCCTAGTAGGATTTGGAACTTTCAAAGTGGGTAAACGCGCAGCTCGTACTGGGCGCAATCCTCGTACTGGTGCCGCCATCAAAATTAAGGCAGCTAAGGTCCCAAAATTCAGTGCAGGAAAGGCTCTCAAGAGCGCCGTAAACTAGTTTCTTTCGGGGCGGGGTGCTTAGCTCAGTTGGTAGAGCGTCGCCCTTACAAGGCGAATGTCGGCGGTTCGACCCCGTCAGCACCCACCAACGGAATTCTACGTGTTATTGGAGTGGTAGTTCAGTTGGTTAGAATACCGGCCTGTCACGCCGGGGGTCGCGGGTTCGAGTCCCGTCCACTCCGCCAGATTTTGCGCTAAACCTGGGCGAACGTAAGTTCGCCTTTTTTATTCGTACTTTGGATTTCAATAATGTTTGATTTTGTCCATAAAAGAAAACGCGCAGTCCAAGTCATCATGGTGATTGCTACATTGCCGTTCCTGTTTTGGGGAATTGACTCGTATCGCAACACAAGTGGTGAAGATTATGTTGCGCTAGTTTCCGGGGAAAAAATTCATCGCCAGGAATTTGACCAGGCTTTACGCACGCAACAGGAGACTATGCGCGAGACTATGGGAGATAGCTTTAATGTCACCATGCTGGATGACCCAGAAATAAGATATTCCGTATTGGAAGGACTAATTCAACAGCGACTACTTTATCGTGAAGCAGCACGTATCGGCCTGGCTGTTTTAGATTCCCAGCTGGTAGAAGTTATACAGGATATTTCAGTATTTCAGCAGGACGGGGAATTTTCTAATCAGCTCTATGAGGAACTATTGCGCAATCAAGGAATGGATGCAGTAATGTTTGAATCACGTGTTCGTCAAGATATGATGCGCCAACAAGTGGTCGATGCTTACACCAAAAATGGTTTTATTTCGGATACGGTAGCAAAAAGTATCATACGTTTAAGTGAAGAGAAACGAGAAATTAGTCTTGTTCAAATTCAGCCAGAGCAATTCTTGTCACAAATAAAACCTAACAATGCCGCAATTAAATCATATTATGACAGTAACCAAGCTGAGTTTCGACAACCCGAACAAGTCAAAGTCGAGTATCTAGTATTATCAGTAGACGATCTAGCTAAAAAGGTACAGGTGAGTGCCGATGAAACAATAAGATATTTTGATGAGCATAAAGCTGAATTTGGTCAGATAGAAGAGCGTCGGGCTAGTCATATTTTGCTAATCGCACCTACTACCGCATCTGATACAGACAAAGCCGTGGCGCGTGCTAAGGCGGAAGAATTAATATCACAGATCAAACAGACACCACAAAGTTTTGCTGATCTTGCCAGACAACATTCGCAAGATGCTGGAACAGCTGATAAGGGGGGTGACTTAGGATTTTTAGGACGTGGTGAATTGGTTAAGGCTTTTGAGGACGAGATTTTTCAGATGGAGCTTGAAGAAGTTCGTGGTCCGGTTCAGACGGAATTTGGTTTTCACATTATTAAACTTTCTGAAGTGAAAGCAGGAGAAGAAATAAATTATGATGAGGTGAAGGATCAGGTTGAGGAGAAATTAAGAAAGCAGAAATCAGGAAAAGAATTTGGTGAAATGGCTGAAGAATTTCGCAATATGGTATATGAACAAAGTGATAGCCTACAGCCTGCTGCCGAGGCATTTAGATTGCCTATACAGAAGAGTGATTGGGTCAGCAGGAAAGAAGGGAAGCCTTCATACTTCACCAATGGGAAGCTGTTGCAAGCAATATTTTCAGTGGACTCGATCGAGAACAAGCGAAACACTGAGACAATTGAAGTTACACTAGACACCTTGATTTCTGCAAGAGTACTTGATCATAGACCTGCAGCCATGCGTTCAATAAATGTAGTTAGAGAGGAGATTGCCAAGTTAGTAGCACGCCACCAAGCAACAGATCGGGCAGCGAAAGAGGGTAGGGAGAAGCTAGAACGATTACTAAAAGGAGAAAAAAATGTAGTTAAGTGGAGTCCTACCCAGCAGGTTTCTCGCAACGAGCCACAGGGACTTGATTATGAAATTTTACGATCGATTTTCATGATTCAATTAACCAAGCTACCTGCCTACACTGGGATAGTTAATTCTCAAAGTGGCTTTTCTCTAATTCGCATTAGTGATGTAACTGAAGCAGAGCCACCGGATGAACAGAAAATCAAGACCTTTAGTAGACAACTACAACAATTATTTGCTCAAGAAGAGTTATCAGCGTATCTTGCGGCAATTAAACAGCGGTACGGTGTAACGGTGATGAAAGAGAGAATCGAGAATAAGCAGTAGCTAAAAGCTTGTTATGGGCCAATGATGTCGAAGGCAACATTATTAAACCCAGCATCCACGTAGGTGATCTCCCCAGTAATGCCACTGGCAAAATCACTACATAAAAAGGCTGCGACGTTACCTACCTCTACGATGGAAACATTACGCCGTAACGGTGCAACTTTTTCAGTATATCCTAGCAGTTTTCCAAAATCACCTATTCCTGCCGAAGCTAAGGTCTTGATTGGACCTGCAGAAATCGCATTGACCCTTATCCCTTTTGGACCAAGACTTGATGCCATAAAGCGCACATTGGCTTCAAGGCTAGCTTTAGCTAGTCCCATCACATTGTAATTTGGCATAACTCTTTTTGCGCCCAAGTAAGTAAGTGTTAGAAGTGATCCGTTTCTACCTTGCATCAATGGCAACCCAGCTTTTGCCAGAGCGGAAAAGCTATAGGAGCTAATATCGTGAGCTACATGGAAAGCTTCTCGATTTAGGCTTTCTAGATAGTCCCCACTTAATGCTTCTCGTGGAGCGAATGCAATAGAGTGTACGATGCTATCGAGACCATCCCACCGTCTTCCAAGATCATCAAAGCTCTTGGTAATCTCATTATCATTTGCTACGTCACAAGAAAAAAGTAAATCACTATCGAATTCGGCAGCCAATTTCTCAACGCGTTCGCGTATTCCTTCTGCCTGATAAGTGAAAGCGAGCTTTGCGCCTTCGCGTTGCATAGCTTTGGCGATACCGTAAGCGATAGAGCGATTACTGAGTAGCCCAGTGATGAGGATGCGTTTGTCTGTGAGAAGTCCCATATACTATCCTTGTAAGTATTCTATCCTGAAGTTTGGAGGATTATAGCTCAGGAGCCTATCGTACTTGAAGAGCCACGATAAAATCTTCATTATGTAGAGGTTTACCAATCGCCCTGTAACCTAGTATTTACGATAAACTATAAAGCCAATGAAGGTACTGTTCAAATACTTACCGGCACTTTTTGTGGTCTCGTTATCTGCTTGTGGTGGTGATTCTTGGAATGATCCTTATCCTACTGCTGATGTGGATAGAAATATTCTCTATAGCGCTTTTGCTGAGCGTCCTAAGCACCTTGATCCGGTGCAGTCATATAGTTCAAATGAAATTATGTTTACTGCGCAGGTTTATGAGCCGCCACTACAATATCACTATTTAAAACGTCCTTATAAGCTGGTTCCTCTTTCGGCAACGAAGATGCCAGTGGTACAGTATGTTGATAAGAACGGGAGGCGTTTGCCTGATGGTATTGATAACGAAAAAATTGCTTATACGATTTATGAAATTTCTATTAAACCTGGTATTCGCTACCAACCACATCCTGCTTTCGCCAGAAATGAGCAGGGAAAATTTCTCTATCATAATTTAACTGCTAAAGATTTAGCTAAGGTTTATAAGCTTAATGATTTTCTTCACACTGACACGCGTGAACTGACTGCGGAGGACTTTGTATTTGAGATTAAGCGGCTAGCTCATCCTAGACTGCATTCGCCGATCTTTGGTTTGATGTCAGATTACATCGTTGGGCTCAAGGAATATTCGACGACCCTAAAAACTGCGGCAAAGAAACAGTTAAGAAAACAGGGCAAGGACACTTATCTAGATTTAAACAATTATGCATTGGAGGGAGTACAGGTAGTTGATTCTCATACCTATCGCATCAAAATTAAGGGTAAATACCCGCAGTTTATGTACTGGTTGGCCATGCCTTTTTTTGCTCCGATTCCATGGGAAGCAGAGCGTTTTTATACCCAACAGGGGTTGGCAGAAAAGAACATTACACTTGACTGGTATCCCGTTGGTACCGGGCCTTACATGCTAACTGAGAACAACCCCAATCTGGTGATGGTATTGGAAAAGAATCCAAACTTTCATGGCGAAACTTACCCTTCTGAAGGGATGATCGACGATGCGAAGGTAGGTTTGTTAGCGGATGCAGGAAGGCCGTTGCCATTCATCAGCAAGATTATGTTTTATCGTGACAAGGAGAGTATCCCACGTTGGAACAAATTCCTGCAAGGCTATTACGATGCCTCTGAGATAGGCTCCGATAGTTTTGATCAGGCCGTACAGATTACGGGACAGGGAGAGGCAACTGTTACAGAAGCAATGAAGGTCCAGGGTATCCGACTAGAGACGGCGGTAGCGACTTCCACTAACTACATGGGTTTTAACATGTTAGACCCTATAGTTGGTGGTTTCACAGATTCTGCTAGAAGATTACGCCAAGCTATTTCTATCGCGGTGGACTATGAAGAGTACGTTTCGATATTTGCCAATGGTCGTGGTATTCCAGCACAAGGGCCAATTGCACCGGGTATTGCCGGCCATCGTTACGGTAAAGAGGGGATTAACACGATTGTATATGATTGGGAAAATGAAAAACCACGTCGCAAACCTATTGAAACTGCCAGAGCTTTGTTAGCAGAGGCAGGTTATCCCAATGGAATTGACATCAAAACTAGTGCGCCATTGGTACTGTATTTTGATGTCACAGCACGTGGTGCTGAGGACAAGTCAAAACAAGACTGGATGCGTAAACAATTCCAGAAACTCAATATTCAATTAGTAGTCCGAAGTACAGATTACAATCGCTTTCAAGATAAGATACGTAAGGGAAATGCGCAAATCTTTGAATGGGGTTGGAACGCTGATTATCCAGATCCAGAAAACTTTTTGTTCCTGCTATATGGGCCACAACGAAAAGTTGGCAACAACGGCGAGAACGCTGCCAATTATGACAACCCTGAATATAATGCTTTGTTCGAGAAAATGAAAAATATAGAGGATAGTCCTGAGCGCCAGAGAATTATCGATCGTATGGTCAATATCCTGCGTCAGGATGCACCTTGGCTCTGGGGATATCATCCCAAGGATTATGGTTTGTATCATGCCTGGTATAAAAACGTGAAGCCCAATGGGATGTCAAATAACAATATGAAATACCACCGTATAGACGCCGACTTGAGGGGACAAAAGAGACACAATTGGAATGAACCAGTATTGTGGCCTTTGGCGGCATGCCTGATAGTGTTGTTGGTCTGGCTGGTTCCTGCAGTGGTTGCTTATCGCCGAAAGGAACGTGGGATAGGGATTGAGAATTTAAGAGCACAAGGTAAAAATGCTTAATTACATTATTCGTCGCATTTTCTATGCTATTCCGATTCTTATCGGTGTGAATCTAATCACCTTCACGCTATTCTTCGTGGTCAATACTCCAGATGACATGGCACGGATGCAACTAGGTATTAAACGAGTTACGCCCGAGGCTATTGCTAAATGGAAGCAGGAGCGAGGCTATGATAAGCCTCTTGTTTTTAATAGTGTGGAGGAGGGTGCGCAGAAATTTATCAATACTATTTTTTTCGAGAAATCCGCTGCAATGTTTGCCTTTAATTTTGGGCGCGCCGATGATGGGCGTGATATTGCTCATGAAATAAAAACACGCATGTTTCCAAGCCTTGCCATCGCGCTACCGGTATTTCTTCTGGGGCTTGTTGCCTACATTACATTTGCATTGGTAATGGTGTTCTTTCGTGCCACCTATATCGATTTTTGGGGTGTAGTGTTATGCGTTGCACTGATGTCTATCTCCAGCCTGTTTTACATAATTGGCGGACAATTCCTTATTAGTAAGCTATGGCATCTAGTGCCCATTTCTGGCTTTGGTAGTGGATTAGATGCGAGTAAATTCTTAGTGTTACCCGTGGTCATAGGTGTGATTAGTGGCGCCGGTGCAAGTACCCGCTGGTATCGCACCATTTTTTTGGAGGAAATGGGCAAGGATTATGTCCGCACCGCGCGTGCTAAGGGCCTACCAGAAACTATCGTATTATTCAGACATGTGCTCAGGAACGCAATGGTTCCAATACTTACAGGTGCGGTGGCGGTAATCCCACTCCTCTTTCTTGGCAGTCTTATAGCTGAATCATTCTTCGGCATTCCTGGTTTAGGTAGCTATACCATCGACGCCATTAACTCCCAAGACTTTGCCGTAGTGCGATCCATGGTCTTTTTAGGATCGTTTCTTTATATCATCGGGCTGATATTGACTGACATTTCTTACACGTTGGTCGATCCAAGAATAAGGTTGGAATGATGTTTTTTCAACAAAAATAACCATGCCTTTCAAACCCGTTATTCTTTGGACTGATGCGCTCATCTACCTTCTATTGGTGTTGGTGATTATTTTTGCTTGGCATATTCGGCGTAACGAGCACCTTCTAGTCCCTTGGCGGCGAGTAGGTCATAGTGTGAGTGGCATGATGGCGCTTACAGTGTTGATACTATTTATTTCTATCGGATTGCTAGATACAGTACATTTTCGCCCTG
>SMVA01021228.1_pt1 | contig 11034 bp, 5 predicted proteins | sample 2456451 | NCBI WGS metagenome assembly SMVA01 (sample SAMN11095933, study PRJNA526329) | marine sediment metagenome | biome: Marine sediment; feature: Surficial sediment; material: Deep marine sediment; isolation source: Hadal surficial sediment | place: Pacific Ocean | collected 2014-05 | depth 0-1...
CGTTCCCGACGCCCGTCTGGATCCGCCGGCGGTGGAGCCGAATTATTCGAGCCTCTCGAAGGATCAGGTCAGGGCGTTTGCAGCGGGAGATGTTGCGGGTTGTTTCGGGGCGGGTTTCGAACTCGCAAAGACCCACACCCGGACGCCGCGTATCCAGTCGGGAGACATGCTCTTTCTGGACGAGGTCACGGACTTCGACGTCAAAGGCGGTCCGTGGGGTCGCGGTTATCTGAGAGCCACCAAGGCGGTCAGCGCTGACGATTGGTTCTTCAAGGGGCATTTCAAGAACGACCCGTGCATGCCGGGGACCTTGATGTTCGAAGGCTGTATCCAGATGATGACCATTTACCTGACCGGCCTCGGGTATACCCTGGACAAAGATGCTTGGCGCTTCGAGCCGATTCCGGACGAACCTTACAAGATGGTTTGCCGCGGCCAGGTCGTCCCGACCTCCAAGGAACTCGTCTACGAAATCTTCGTCGAAGAAATTCATGACGGTCCGATTCCGATGCTCTATGCGGACTTGCTCTGTTCCGTCGATGGCCTCGGTGCGTTCCACGCGCGTCGGGTCGGCCTGCGACTCGTTCCCGATTGGCCCAGCGAGAAGATCGACGCCTTGCTCGACGGTTATGTCGAGCCCAAGCCGGTCGCTTCCTACCAGGGTTTCGACTTTGGCTATGCCTCGCTGTTGGCCTGCGCCTGGGGCAAACCGAGCGCGGCCTTTGGTCCGATGTACGATCGTTTCGACGGCTTGCGTCGCGTCGCGCGCCTGCCCGGGCCGCCTTACCATTTCCTCAGCCGCATCACGGATCTTCAAGCCACCCCCGGCGAGTTCGTCGCGGGCGGTACCGTGGTGATCGAATACGACATTCCGGACCGATCGGAATGGTATTTCGAACAGAATGGCTGCATGACGATGCCCTATGCGGTGCATCTCGAGTCGGTTCTCCAACCCTGCGGTTGGTTGGCCAGCTGCGTCGGTAGTGCGCTCACGAACGAACAAGACCTGATGTTCCGCAACCTTGATGGTACGGCGACCGTCAAGGCCGAGATCTTCCCCGCTTCGGGGACGGTGCGCAGCGAGGTCAAGATCAAGAGTATCGCGCGGGTCGGACCGATGATCATTCAATCCTTCGAGGTGCATTCCTTCGTCGGCGATGTCGAGATCTGGGAACTCGAAACCGTCTTCGGCTTCTTCCCCAAGGAGGCCTTCGAGGATCAGGCCGGACTTCCGATGGATGATGCACAACGCGCGCTATTCGCGGCGGAGTCGGATTACCGGGTCGATCTGACATCGCGACCGGAGCGTTATTGCGGTGGGGAACTTCGCCTGCCCGGGCCGATGTTGTTGATGATCGACCGGGTGACGGCCTTCGAGCCCCGAGGTGGGCGCTACGAGTTGGGCTTCTTGCGCGCCGAGAAGGACATCGATCCCGACGAGTGGTGTTTCAAGGCGCATTTCTTTCAGGATCCGGTACAGCCGGGGTCGCTCGGGATCGAAGCGATGATCAACCTGTTGCAATTCTACATGATCGATTCGGGACTCGGCCGCGATCTCAGCGAGCCGCGCTTCGAACCCGTGATCCTGGGCGTCGAACATTCCTGGAAATATCGCGGGCAGGTCGTTCCGACAAATCAGCAGGTGATGATCACGCTCGAGGTCCGCGAAGTCGGTGAGGATGAGCGTGGGGTCTTTGCGCTTGCGGACGCTTCGCTCTGGGTCGATGGCAAACGGATCTATGAAGCCAAGATCGGCACTCGGATCGTCAGCGGCGGGCTTCCTGCGCAGACGCATGGGCAGACCGATGCGCGGACACGGCAGGTCGGAGAATCGCAGACGACGGACGCGACGACCGAGACGGAAGAGCTTCTCGATCCAGAACACGATACCTGGCTGAAGGATCATCTTCCGACCTTTACCCTGCCGGTGCTGCCCTTGATGTCGATGGTCGATCGCATGGCGGGGGCCGTAGAGGCCAGGACCGGAAAGAAGGTCGTTGCCCTGGCGAACATTCAGGTCGAGCGATGGTTGCCGATCCCGGGGCCGACGCGCTTGCGAACCTCGATCACGCAATCCCAGGCGGGCGTCGGGCGATACGATGTCCATCTTTCGGCGTGGCGCGAAGCGCGTGACACCCGGCTCTCGCGTTTTGAAGTGGTGGCCCGAGGTGAAGTCTCGACGATCGAAGCGGAGATCCTCGATGCGACGGATGCGATCGAGCGAGAGATGGCTCCGCTCGAAAACGCCGAGCGGATCGACGATGTGTATCGCGAGGGCGGGCTCTTCCACGGCCCGGCGTTTCACTATGTGACGAAGCTCGAACTCGGTAACAACGGCAGCACGTTTACGCTGGATGCCGGAGCGGGCACAGTGCCACGGGGCACATTGCATCAGGGCTTGCTCGACGCCCTCACGCATTGCATCCCGCATGATCGATTGAACCTCTGCTCGCCGAAGATCAGCCCCGATGATGTCGCCTATCCGTATCGAATTTCGCAGATTCGCTTTGACGGCGACCCGCCCGACGAGGGCGAGGTGCTCTGTGAGATGCGCTTCGATGGTTTCGATGGCGACGAGCGCTTCCCCGCATTCCGGATCAGGGCCTTCGTGGGGGAACGCTGTTGGGTGTCGCTTCGACTGGTCGAAGTGTTGTTGCCCAAGGGCCCGCTCGGCAGCGCCCATGCCCTCGATCGACTGAAATTCTTTCGCCAGCACGATTTCGTGGAGGGTATGGCTCTTTCGCGGGTAACGAGCGAAGAGGCGCGGCTGAGTCCGGCCGAAGTTCGGGCCAGTGATTGGTTGACCGGGACGATGGCGTCGGTCTACGACGCTTGCGAGGACGACCTCGTGCGTGAGATCGTCGTCAAGGATTATGTCGGGCAACGCGAGCGCGTCCACCCATCGCATATTCGACTCGTCGAGGGAGGCGCCATCGTCGCGGAGCGGCCGCTCAACCGGATTCCGCTGATCGTCAGCGAGATTGGGGATGACGTTGTCGTACGCGCGGAGGGTGCGAGCTATTTCGATACCGGCGAGATCAAGACATTTTGGCGCGGCTGGTTCGGGATCGGCGAATCCCCCGTCGAGGACATCTACTACGGCTTGATGTCGGCCTTCGTCGAGGCCGTCGAGATGACGGATCCGATGGCGATGCGGGCCTTGCGGGGCAAGCCGGTTCTCTATCTCGGCAATCATCAGGTCGGAATCGAATCGTTGCTCTTCTCGATCATCGTCTCGGCGCTCAACGAAACGCCGACCCTCACCCTGGCCAAGATCGAACATCGCGAGACCTGGCTCGGGCGACTGATCGCACATTGCATCGCCTATCCGAGCATCCAAGATCCCGGGCTGGTCGCCTATTTCGATCGCGAAGATCCCGCCTCGCTGCCGGGAATCGTGAAGCAGCTCGCCGAGGGAATCGGGGGTCAAGCGCGAAGTCTGATGATCCACGTCGAAGGCACCCGAGCGGTGCGCTGTGGTCAACCCGTCGAGAAGATGAGCGGGATCTTCATCGACATGGCGTTGGAGTTGGGCGTGCCCATCGTTCCGGTTCGCTTTACCGGGGGGCTACCCCGCAGCCCGCTTTCGGAGCGCGCCGAATTCCCGGTCGAAATGGCTAAGCAACGCTATTGGCTCGGTACTCCGCTCAATCCCGATGAGCTGCGCGCGATGCCGTACAAGGAACGCACCGAGACCGTGCTGGCCGCGATCAATGGGCTTGGGCTCGATGAGGGAGTCGAACGACCCGCCGAAGGGAATGCCGCACTCGCCGCGGAGATCGCCGATTGGCATCAGCGCAGTGGCGCCAGTCTTTCGGACGCCACTGTATTCTGTGTATTGCGTCAGATGACTCAACACGGAAAAGACGCCGCACGCCTAATCAAGGGATCGCGCGATGGCGTCCTGAAGATCGGCAGCCGTGCCGAAGAAATTTGGCTAGGCGAGTTCGCCGGACGTCTCTACGGCGAACACGGGGGCCGGATCGAGAGCGAATAGCAGGCGGGCGTCCCGCTTCGAGCCTCGTCTGGGAGCCTGGATCAGTCGGTGGCCGGAAGGGCGACGCCAGCCCCGTCCGTGCTGTGACGACTCAGTGACAGCCCGAGTCCCCGGTCGTATGCTCCGTGGATGCCCTCGTCTCCTATTCCCAACCTCGAAGAAGGTCCCTACCCGCTGCGAAATGGCAATCGGGTGCGCCCCCTGATCGGTGGTGAGCCGGCCTTTCGTCGCATCTGCGAGGCGGTCGAAGCTGCAAACCACAGTGTCTGGGTGACCGTCGCGTTTCTCGAAGCGGCCTTCGAGTTTCCGGATGGCCGGGGACATCTATTCGATGTGTTGGATCGAGCCGCCGATCGCGGGATCGACGTCAGGGCGCTGTTCTGGCACAGCCCCGAGGCCTGGGACTTCGAACCGGGTAACCATTTTCTTGGCAGCGAAGAACACCACGCGCTGTTGGCGGATCGGGGCGCCCGCTTTGTGGCGCGCTGGGACGGGCTCGACAAGACCTACTGCCACCACCAGAAGAGCTGGCTGATCGATGTCGGTCGCGTCGGTGAAGTCGTATTCGTCGGCGGCATCAATCTGAACAACGCCTCCGTGACAGCACACCCCTTCGCGCTGTGCGAAGGCGGATCACGGTCGCATACCCAGGATGTCTATTGCGAGCTGGCCGGACCGGTGGCGACCGACGTCCACCACAACTTCGCCCAGCGCTGGAACGGCGCAAGCGAACGGTCGAAGCCACTCGGGGCTTGGCCGGCTCCGGATCGCGTCGACGATCTCGCGTTTCCCGAGAAGCTTTCGCCCGAGGTGGGCGATGTCCCGGTCCAGATCAGCCGTACAATTCGTCGTGGCTTTTACGATGACGACACTGCCCCGCCCGGTGGGCAGGCCATCTCACCAACGAGCGGCGAATACGGCGTGCTGCGCCAATACGTGGCGGCGATCGGGGCGGCACGTGAGGCGATCTATTTCGAGAACCAGTTCTTGATGCAGTCCGACATTTTTGATGCGATCGAAGCCGCACTCGAGCGAGGGGTTCGCGTTTTGGCGATGGTTCCTGCGGCGCCGTCGGCACTCGTCGCCGCGACGCGGCAGGCGTCGCAAGGCCCGCGGCTTTTCGAACAGCTCGAGCGGCTTGTCGCGCATCCTCGTTTTTCGTTCGTCGGGCTCGCGGTGAATCGAGGGGCGGACTGCGAATTCGTCTACGTGCATAGCAAGCTGGCGATCATCGACGACGTGTGGGCGACGATCGGCTCGGCGAATCTCTGGAACCGCTCGTTTTTCGGTGACACGGAGCTCAACGCATCATTCTGGCACGCGGAGACGACCCGTCGCTTGCGAGGGGATCTGCTTTCGGCGCATCATGGCGGCGACCTCTCGACCCTTTCGATGGCCGATGCCCTCGACGCACTCGCTCTGCGCGCGGAGGAAAACCGCGTGCGACAGCGCCGCGGCGAGCCGATCGAAGGACACGCACTCGCGCTCGACGCGGCGAGTTGGGGCTCGAAATAGTCTGGCGATCGGCTCGAGTAGAGAAACCAGAGAGCAAATGGAGAATACATGGCGGAAATTCTGGATGTGACGAACGAGTCTTTCGAGCGCGAGGTGATTCAAAGCGAGCTGCCCGTTTTGGTGGATTTCTGGGGAGATCATTGCGCGGCCTGTCGCCAGATCTCGCCGATCTTGAGCGAACTCGCCGAAGAGCGGTCGGGCTCCTTGAAGATCGTGAAGATTCACGCGGCGGAGAACGCACAGACGAGTGCTCAATTCGGCGTCCGGGCGATGCCCACCGTTCTGGTATTCGACAAGGGTACCGTTCTGGGCCAATTGGTTGGCGCTCGGTCGAAATCCGACTTCGCGGAACTCATCGATCGGGCCGAGTCCTCGACATAGACGAATGATCGAGCGTTGGGGGCGGCGAGGAGCTTATGCCTTCTGCCGCGCAAGCTGCTAGATCCAGCGGAGCGCCCGGGACAAAATGGCTGTCGCGTTCTCCGACGCGCAGGCGCCGTGCGCGATCACCAGACGTTCGGGCGACCAGGCGAGTACACGCGAGCGCGCTTCCCGAGCTTGCCGCCGCCGCAAGAATGTCGCGCGCCACTCGCGCGGCGTGCTTCCGTGTTCGCCGACCAATCCGTCGAGACGCATCAGCATGCCCTTCCAGCCCGTCGCCCGGCTGGGATCATGGCGCTGTACGAGATCGCAGAAGATCGCGGTCCGTGACAGGCGATGAAAGAAGACGACCTCCTCCATCGCGAAGGAACCGCGGAAGATCGTCTGATCGAGATCGTTGGACCAAGCGGGGTCCGTCTCGTCGCCTAACTCCGACCCGAAAGCGATCTCGGGTTTTCGGGCCGCAAGGCCCGGCGGCGCATGCACGACCGCGTCCGGCCAACGCTCGGCCCATTCCTTCATGAAGAGATGATGGATCTTGTTCGGAGAGACGATGTGTCGAAGGGGTCCGATCGAGTCGATCCTTCGCGCCAGATCCGGCGTGAGCGGGATCGGCGACCAGACCCAGACGCACCCATCCGAGAGTTGGATCACGGCCATTCGTGTCGGATAGGGGAAGCTCATGAACGGCACGGTAGGGCCATCCGCGATGTAAAGAGATGGAGCGAATTCCTCGAGCATCAACGACAGTCTACAGTCCCCTTTCGAGAACGGCGATCGAGCGCCAGCCAGTCAGTGAAAAGGGATCCGAATCGAGGTTTGATTGGCCTATCGCGACTCATTGGTGGAACCGGATACGAGGCTTCTCTTTCTACGCGGGACGTTTCGCCGTTCCTCGATTCGAACTCCAAAGGGGTGTATTGCGTTCTCTCCGTCCGGTGTCGCGTCCATCTCGGCCACGATCGCGAGAGGAGTTGACTTCGTGGGGAGGGTCAGGAAGGCTGTCTCTGAAATCTCACAGGGTTCGCAATCTAGAGAGGGTATTCGATATGTCGATCGATCAGGGAAAGCTGGACGAACTTCTTGGCAAGATGATAGGCGACATGGGCGCGGCAGCGGTCGCACCCTTGGTCATCATCGGCGATAAACTCGGATTGTACGGCGCGTTGGCAAAACACGGTGCGGTCTCCACTCAGGTTCTCGCAGAGAAAACCGGTACGACCGAGCGGTATGTGCGCGAATGGTGCGCCGCCCAGGCCGCTTCCGGGTACATCGAATACGACGCTTCTTCCGGGAATTTTCATATGACCCCTGAACAGCAGGCCGTTTTTGCCGACGGCGACAGCCCGGCCTCTATGATCGGTGGCTACTACTCGATCGCATCATTGTTTATCGATGAGCCGAAGATCACGAGCGCCTTCAAGTCCGGCGAGGGCGTGCCGTGGGGCGATCACAGCGAATGTCTTTTCTGTGGGACCGAAAAATTCTTTCGTCCCGGCTATCAGGCCAATCTGATTTCGGACTGGCTTCCCGCACTCGATGGTGTCACCGTCAAGCTCGAGGCCGGCGCGAAAGTCGCCGATGTCGGTTGCGGGCACGGCGCGTCCACAATCGTGATGGCCGCTGCATTTCCCAAATCTACGTTTGTCGGATTTGATTTCCATGACGAATCGATCGCCCAGGCGAACGATCGTGCCCGAGAGGCGGGACTTTCCAACGTCCGCTTCGAAGTCGCGACGGCCAAGGACTTTCCTGGAAAAGACTACGATCTGATCGCGTACTTTGACTGCCTCCACGACATGGGGGACCCGGTCGGTGCCGCCGCATACACACGCAAGGCGCTCAAGCCGGAGGGAACGATGATGGTCGTGGAGCCCTTCGCTCAGGACGGTCTGGAAGACAACTTCAATCCGGTGGGTCGTATGTTCTATGCCTTTTCAACCATGATCTGTACGCCGGCATCGCTCAGCCAGGAAGTCGGTCTGGCATTGGGGGCGCAGGCGGGTCCGAAAAGGCTGGAGCAAGTCGTGCGTGAAGGGGGTTTCTCGAAATTCTCCGTCGCCGCCACGACGCCATTCAATCTGGTTTTGGATATTCGACCCTGAACGACCCCCGACCCCCCGACCCCAGGGACTGAACGCGGTGGGTCTGATCGGCGCGTCATCCCCGTTCCGGGCTCAGCGCAGGAATAGCGGCTCGTTGAATACTACTCGCCGCCCGAGTCGAGGTCCTCGAACACCAATCGGAGGCCCTGGTTGTAGGGCAGTCCATGTAGGGATTCGCCACTCGCGAGTGTCAACTTGTTGGCAACCGATTCGAAAAAGGGCTGGTCCCAACCGGAGACGGGTTGAAAGTCGGTTGGCCGGGCAGCCTTGAACCGCGCGAGGGCAGCTTGCGCGGCTTCGCGTTGCCCCGAGGCGTAGAGTGATGTTATTTTTATGTATTCGGCATCGAAGTTCAGGGGCGAGAATACGAGCGACTTCCTGGCAGCAGCCACCGCTTCGCCAAAGCGGCCCAAATCTTGATAGATGGCGGCCTCAAAATAGAGAAAAGTGGACATGGCCATGTCGATGGGACTCAGGCGCTTGGCAATCGTTATCTCCGCCAACGCGCGAGTGCTGTCGCCGGACACTTGCAGAATTTTCGCCATGATCGCGTGTACGAGGGCGCTGGAGGGGTTCTGCTTGAGCGATTCTTCCTGGAGCAACCGCGCACCCGCAACGTCGCCGCTGACTAGCAGCATAGCGGCGAGGCACGAGCAAACCGCAGGTTCGAATGGGCTGAGTCGGCGCGAGCGCTCGCCGTACTCGATGGCACGCTCTATGGCGGCTTGGCGTTCTTCTTCCGATAAGAGGTGGGAAAGGTTTAATATCCATGAACCGTCAATGTGGTTCAGTAGACGCCAGCCGGCAGCGAAGTCAGGGTCGAGCTCGACCGCCTTGGTGGCAAACTCGCGAGCGAGATCCAATCTCTCTGGCGTGACCATCCGACCGTTCAGGTCGGTATACGCAAACGGCGCGAACGTATTGGTAGTGGCCCGCAGGAAGTAGTCAAAGGCTTCCATGTCCTCCGTTCGCACGAAACGGCTACGATCGGCCTCGCTGATAATGAGCTCCGGTTCGATCGCGAGCATGATCTTGGCCACCAATTCCGATTGAATTCGCAAAACGTCTTCGAATTTAAAGTCGTAGTTTTCGGCCCATACGTGCCGGCCCTGGCGATTGATCAACTGAACATTGATGCGCACGTCGTCAGCGACCTTGCGCACGCTCCCTTCGATGACATAACCAGCACCGAGTTCAGCTGCAACCGCGCGCAGGTCCGGCGATTTGTGCTTGTATTTGAAGGTTGACGTGCGGGCGATGATGGGAAAGCTCTGGAACGACTGAAGGCCGGTAATTAGATCCTCCGTTATTCCGTCCGCGAAATACTCCTGCTCTGGATCGTTGGACATGTTCACGAAGGGGAGTACGGCGATTGCCGCGCGTCCAGAGAAACCCGGCACGGGCGTAGCCACATCAATGGTGATGACCGGTTCGACAAGTCGGTCTTCGCTCTCCTCGCGGGCCGTCTCTACGGATATGGACTGTTCTACGTCGGTCCATACGAATTTTTCCAGTGTGAAGAGGATCAGGGCCAGGGCCAGCATCCCAATGGTGATGAATTCCAGTCTGCGCCCCGTGGCCTGTCTATCCAATTGAGAGCGGTCCACCTCGTGTTCGCGCTTCAGGCCCTCCGGCGTCAGTTCGAATGCCCATGCGAATATCAATACGAGCGGAAAGCCGAGCAGCAGCAATACGGTGACGAAGGTGGGGGTCCACTCGGGTAGCCGGAGCATGGGGAAGGTCGTGGCAGAGAATTCGATCAAGATCCATGCGGCGACGACGTAGGCGATGCCCACGCGAATCACATTGCGGCGCTTGAGTTCAACGATGAATCCCATGCTTCTCTTCTTCATGATTCCAGAGGCGGAGGCAGGCCAAACTATGACCCATCCGCGTCGGGGAGACAAAATCTTCGAAAATCCACCTAGGACAGGTCTGAACCTGCCTTACATTCAGCGAAGGGGGCTGGCTCCGGAACTTGTCAGCGACTTTGAGACACTTGATCTGATATTGGATATTAGACCCTGAACGACGCGCGAACGATTCAAGATGCAAATCTCACGGTTCACGAAGGCCGCCTCTCTGCACGAGCGAGCGCGAACGCCATCGCGGCTGGGTCACACTCTGCGCGCCCGTGAGGCCCTTCGAAGGACCGAATCGCCCGCTGCCTCGTCGTGATCTGCGACGAAGAGCTATTCGAGCCGCGCGGCCTTCATCAGCCCGCTCCGACCGAGCGCTGCGAGTAGCAATAGCGTGAGCATTCCAAATGCCGGCGCGTCGAGCGAGGGCACACTCGGCGCCGGGACGACGATCGGTGTCGTTGTTGCGAGTTCGAGCTGTACACCGGCTATGCCCGCACAAGAGACAGCGCCATTGCCCAGGCCATCGATCGAGAGCGTGCCTCCGCTGACCACGGCGAGGGTCGTATCCCAGGATGTCCCCTCGATCAGGACGCTTGACGTATTGCCTGGGAGGCTGTTGATCGCAAGCTGACCGTCGATCGAGATGTGTCCCGTCTGCGTGTTGGAGCTGCTCGGCGCGTACGCAATGATTCTGTACACCCCGTCTGCCAAACCAGCGAAATCAAGACTCCACTCGTCCGGGTCGGTGCAGTCTTGCGCCGAGTCTAGCAACAGAGAGCCGTCCTCCGTCGACGGCAGTCCTATAACGTCGATCATCGCCGAGGAAAGGATTGCGCTCGCGCCCGTCGTCAAGTTGTTGACGTCGACCAACAGAAGGCCTCCCAGGTTCAAGAACCGATTCCATTCACCCGCGCCTCCGGCCGCCCCATAGCTGTTCGAGGGCACCCCATATGCGGTGCTGACGTCGATGTTGAAGAGCGGCTCGAAGGAGAGCGACTGCACATTCGCGTAGACCTCGACAAGAGTCAGATCGACCGTAGTCGGCGGCGTAGAGGACAATATGAAGAAATGCGACAACCCGAAAAAGGCGATCTCCAGAGTCTGTTGATCATAGTCGGTGAGGTTCAGAATTCCGCCCACCGAGGCGGGAACACCGTCGATCTCGACCTCAGCA